>Ga0209212_1002018_pt1 | contig 30412 bp, 31 predicted proteins | sample RifGroC2_FD_183996 | JGI IMG/M metagenome (GOLD analysis project Ga0209212, IMG submission 183996) | Groundwater microbial communities from Rifle, Colorado, USA - Groundwater C2 (SPAdes) (version 2) | ecosystem: Environmental > Aquatic > Deep subsurface > Groundwater | place: Rifle, Colorado...
ATGGAATTTCATGCATTTGAACGAGGAAAAGCTGACGCCGGCAATGCTTGAACATCAGGCAACGAAAGTGTGGACGTGGGGAAATTTTCTTCACGCCCAGATAAGATATTCAAATTAGGACAGACCCAAAAAAACTGAAGAAGAATAGTAACTAAAAAAAAGTTAAAATAAAGGCCTTATTTGGCCAATCCTTTGTTTGCCCGGAGGCTTGGCCTGATCTTCTCAGCACCTTTGCCTTTGTTGCGCATTCCCCTTGATTTTTGTCCAGCGGAAGTCTTTCCTCTAAAGACCCTTCCCCTGTTTGAAGGATCGCATATCCAGTTGATCCTTTTATCTTTCATGATTGAAGGCTGTCTGGGGTCGACAAGGATGATCTCAAACCATTCATGCTTCCCATCAGCTGCAACCCAGTAAGAATTGAGCACCTGGAGGCCGACATGCGCTTTTGCAGCCCGCTCTTCAGCGATCCACTGGTGGGATTTGCCGACGATCTTTTTCCTGCCCATCGCTTTTGGCCTTCTTGCAGCACGGTATTTTGCATGCATTCTCCCGCCCTTAGTAACCCTCTGGCGAACAATGATATAGCCTGTTTTTGCTTTATAGCCAAGCGCCCTTGCCCGATCAAGCCTTGTTGGCCTTTCCACGCGGACACAGACAGGCTCTTTTCTCCAGGCAATGAGCCTTTCTCTGAAGAGTTCTGGCATGTTCTCTTTTGGCTTTTTCCAGGCTTCCTGAATATATTTGTATGCTCCCATGATATTACCTCATTTCTTAATTCTTATTTAGTATTGTTCATCATATTTATCAATAAAGACACACATCTCAAAGAATTCACATCTTTGAGATTCAGGCCACGTTGCGTGGAATCCCACATGTCTCAAAGGGGAATAAATGAGAGACCATTTATAAACATTCCTATTATCTGACGAGCTACTCATCTCCTGATGGCAGTGCCCCTTTTCTAGTATTTACTGGTCAATAACCATCAATTTTATAAAGTCAAAGATGTAGGGAATAAATTGAGGTATCAACCATGAAAAAAGTAATTCTAACTTTTGGGTTAATCATGTTTCTTACAATCGGTTTAACTTCTGCTTGGCCAGAGAAGACTTCTGGGTTCTCATTGGAATCTTACATATCGAATATTGATGGGTCCGCTCAACAATATGGACTCTATATCCCCACCCCCTTTGATCCTAATAGTACCCATCCTGTCCTGTTTGACATGCATGGATTCGGCGGCGGCCCTTCTTCTTCATTTAGTTCTACCCAGAAAAACCATGCCAATGCAAATGGGTGGATTTTAGTCAATTTAGATGGGAGGGGGAACCAATTCTATGATGGTGTTGGAGAGGTAGACTTTTTTGATGTGCTTACAATCCTGCAGTCAGAAATTAATGTAGATACTAATAGGATTTATGCACAAGGATGTTCCATGGGTGGTACTGGAGCATATAGGCTTGGTATTAGGCATCCTGATATTTTCGCAGCGGTTGCTGGTGTTGACGGATGGGGTGATTACCGATTGTGGCACAGGCATTGGTATGCTCCATCATCTGATCCCTATGCAGTTGAACAGACTAGGATTCCGAATCTTGAATTAGCATCAGGGGTGGATATGGCTGAAAATACGAAGAACCTCAATATTATGATAGTTGCCCATTCAGGTGACACAAGTGTATGGCCGGATAATGCACGAAATCTGCGTAATAGGATTACTGCACTTGGATACACTGGAATGAGTTATACGGAACTAGCTGGAGGCCATTGCGGCCCCTACAGCGAATCTGACATACTCAATTTTCTCAACTCAAAAGTAAATGATGTAAATCCTACATCCGTTGTCTATAAGACCACAAGCTTGGAGGCAAATAGCGCTTACTGGGTAACCATTGATAGAATAGCCGGAAAGCGAGGTACAGCAGAAGGCACAGCACAGATTCAGGCAGATAATCTTGGAAGTTATGTTAATGTGATTACTGAAGGTATTTGGCAGTTTACCCTTGACCTTACCGGTAAGACCAACAGCAGCACGGTTCTCGTGTATGTTGATGGAAACCTTACCTATTCTGGTTCTGAAGGTGTGCTCTCATTCTATGCAACACGAGATAGTAATGAGAATATCATAGGCTGGTCAACAACAGACACTCTTCCCCAAGGATTAATCAAGAAAAAAGGATTATCTGGACCTATTGGGGATGCATTTAAGAGCCCCTTTATTGTTGTGTATGGAACAACTGGTTCTGCTACACAAAATCAAATGAACCTTAATGATGCAAATAAGCTCGTGAATGAATGGAATAGCTGGATGAAGGCATCAATATCACCTGTCCCAGACTCGTCTGTGACTCCCCAGGATATTCAAGATAAGAATCTCATTTTGGTAGGAACAAGAGACAGCAATAGTGTTATTGCATCAATTGCAGCTGGTCTTCCTATCAGTGTGACAGAAAGCACCATCACTCTTGGCATGAACAGCTATTCAACAAGCCAATACGGAACCTGGTATTTATACCCAAATCCGAATAACCAAAATAAATATGTAGTGATAACAACCGGATCGGTTGCAGGTTCTTATAACAAAGATAATGAGGCGTTGCCCTGGTTCTATCCTGATTATGTAATCTTTGATAAGATTACAACGCCACAAAGCACGGTCCAATCCCCTCAGGTCTACCATCCTGACGTATGGGTTGAGGCAGGCTATTTTGACAATTTATGGAGCCTTCCACCAGTTCCAAATCAGGCACCAGTAGCAAATGCTGGACCAGACCAGGTACGCAGTGATGCTGATGGTTCTGGAGGAGAATCTGATATCTTAAACGGGTCAGATTCCTATGACAGTGATGGTGCTATCGTTAGCTATGAATGGAAGGAAGGTTCCACAACTCTTGGAACAACAGCGGCAGTTATGTATAACCTTAGTGTTGGAACCCACCTTATTGACTTGACCGTGACTGATGATGACAATGCAACAGGAACTGACAGCATAACCCTACTTATCAATGCAAATAGTGCGCCAACAGCCAATGCAGGATCAGACCAGTTAGTCAATGATAATGACAACACAGGATCAGAGCTTGTCACCCTTAACGGTTCTGGCTCATCAGACAGTGATGGAACAATACTCTCCTATGAATGGAAAGAAGGACAAACAATCATTGCAACCGGTGTTACACCTCAGGTCAGTCTTACAACAGGCAACCACACCATCGAGCTTACAGTTACAGATAACGGAGGCGCAACAGCCAGTGATAACGTTGTAGTAACTATTGCAGAAGGTGTCCAGCAACCAATCGTCCTGTTCTCTGACATGTTCAATGAATTCAGCAAATGGACTGAAAGCAATGAATTTGACTGGAATATAGAGAACCCCTCAGAGAAACAAGTGCCAGGACACATAACAGGAAACAAGGTCGCGCATGCAGACGCGTGCAGGAGCAAAGCAGGATGCTATCTGACTATGACCAATGGAGTTGATGCTTCCCCTGTGGGCGCCGTGAATTTGAGCTTCTACCGCTATGTGGATAATGAGCTTGATTCCAAAGAGTTCCTCAAGGTCCAGGTATGGAACGGTGTTAGTTGGAACCAGATAGCCTACTGGACAAACAACGCAGGAGACGATGACACCTGGCGGCTTGAGAACATAGATATAACCCCCTATAAGAACAATAATCTCAAAATAAGGTTCATCTCAAAGGAAAGCGCTGCAGCAGAAGCAACAGAAATCGACGATGTTCAGATAACTGTTAAGTAAGCGGAGATAGGCAAAATTTTTATTTTTTTATTCTTTTTTTATTCTTATTGCGAGCGTAGCGAGCTTTGAGCCTAATACCCCTGCCTTTAGGCCCGGGAGGAGGTCATTTTATCTTATTCTGGGGAGATTATTTCCTTGTCAAGTATTTCGACATGTTGATTAGCGCTTTTGCCCCATCACCAGCGGCTGTAATAATCTGATATACCTCTGAATCTGTCACGTCGCCTGCTGCAAAAACACCCGGCACACTTGTCATGTGATGCTTATCCGTGATGATATGGCCATGCTCATCGAGCTTGACAAAGTGCTTGACAAAATCAGAGCCTGGCACCCTGCCAATCTCCACCAGGACAGCATCAACAGGAATCATTTTCCTGTTTCCATCAGTCTCAATACCAATCTTTTCAACTTTTTTATCACCAAATATCTCCACAATCTTTGTCCCGCACATGACTGTTACCTTTCTGTTTGATTGAATTCTTCGTGCAAGGATCTCCTGGCCAGTGATGCACGCCGTGACATCGATCAGGTACACTCTCTTCGCAATGTTCATCATGAACTCCCCTGCTTCGAGGCCAGCATTGCCGCTGCCAAGGATAGCTACTGTTTTTTCCTTGTATAATGGGCCATCACAGATCGCACAATAATGAACCCCCCGCTCGAAAAACTTTGATTCCCCAGGAATAGTCAGCCTCCTTGCATGAGCACCAGTCGCTATCAAAACTGATTTTGCCCGGTAAACATTCTTCCCAGCTTCGATCCGGAATATGTGCTTTGGCTCTTGCACAATTCCTGTCACATTGACGCCTTTTTGGAGCACTATCCCGTGGATGTCCAATTGCTTTTGGAAGCCTTGGGCAAGCTCTATCCAGTTCGTCTGGGGAATCCCTGGATAATTCTCAATCTTTCCGACATAATTGAGCTGGCCGCCAAAATCTTCAGATAAGAAGAGGAAGTCCATCTCTTTTCTTCTTGCATAAATCGCAGCAGATAATCCCGCGATACCAGCTCCTATAATGATCGTCTCATAGACCCGTGACATAACTTTCACCTCTTTTTTCTCATCTGATAGGATAATTCCTTGCTCCACTCAACATCAGGCTGGTCGTATGGATCAACCCCCCGAAGGAGCGATGAATAGACCGCGACATAGTGGTAGAAACCCAGCAGCTCCCCCACCCCTCTTGCCTCGACTTTGTCGATGGTGATGACTGCATGTGGAATCTTTTCCTTGAGCGAGCGCTGCTCTGCCCCGATAAACTCATACGTGATGGCGTTTTGGTAAGAGAGGGAATTGATATCCTTGAGCAAGCCATCCCTCACGGGAATCTTCGCGAGTTTTGGGGGCACGTGCACTTTTAATTTTTGTTCATGCATCGACTTTACACATTGAAATACGATCATGACATCCTTTTTCCCGCCAAAGAGCCTCTGGCCGGTATGATGCTGCAATTCTGGCCCCTGTCCGCCAGTGATGAACTGGCCTTTTCCATCCTTTCCAGAGCTTTCATGGATAAGCTGGCGCACTAATGGAAAAAAGCTGTGCAGCTTTGGTGAATAGGAAGCAAAGAACACAATGCCATGCGCTGCCCAATCGAGGAGGAAGAGGACGCTGGAGAACTTTAGCGCAGGGTTCTTGTCGAGTATCACTTTCGGCTGGCATTTCTTATACATCGATATTGCTCCTTTGTCGATAGCTTTGATGTCAAGGCCAAGGACTGCCGCAGGAAAGAATGCCGATGCCGTTCTTCCAGAATATCTTCCCCCGATAGGCTCGTGGAGGATAGCAGGGATGCCTGCTTTTTGCGCAATCTGGTAGAGGGAGCCTGTCTTTTCAGTCACCACAACCTTATCATACTCCTTGAAGAAAAGGAGTTCCTCGATAACCTGGACAGTGTTGCCCGACTTTGAGACTGCGATGACAAGAGTGTCTTTTTTCGTGAGCTTTCTCTTGAGGCTTGAGAGAAAATCTGGGTCTTCTGAATCGACGATGTGGAGCCTTCTGGACGTCGGAAGGCAGCCTGCATATGCCATGACTGACGTGATTGACCCCCCATTGCCGATGACGACAATATCCTTATATTTCCTGTATGGTTTTGCTGCCTTTTCTATTGCACTCAGGTCTGAAGAGACAGTCTCAAAGATAGGGAGAGGCTCTTTTCTTATAACTTCGAGGCGATGCGCCAAGCTCGAAAAATCAAGAAATTCTGTACAATGATACTCAATAGTTATGCTCATGATTCCCCCTTCCCTTCCTCCTTGGAATGAAGAGTATTTAAGTGTTGTGCTATCCACATACGCTGCCATCCCTCCTGTGCGATCCCTTCATCTCCATAGTTTTTATATAGCACAAATTGATCAACATCCCATAACTATTATTTATGACACCACTTATGAGAGATAAATTTTTATAGGTTGGTATAACCTCCTTTACAGAAATTTGACATAAAATGGTAAGAATAGATGTACAGATTACGCCTGGAATATCGGAAAATCAAAATTCCTTTCATCCAACGTTGAAGCTTGAAAGGCAGGAGATTTAAATGTCATTAATCAACCGTTTACGGCATCATCTCAGGAAAACAAAGAGATACGAGCTAGGTATTGAACGCTATGTCAATAATACCACTGTTGGGTTGACGAGCGGCAATGAACTCCAAATCAGGCCTGAAGGGCAGGGGCCAGGAAGCAGGTGGGACACAATGCCAACAGGGATTGAGTACTCTAGAGCTCAAAGAGGTTTTGCTAAGAGACTAGTGCTTCCACGCGAAAATAATTCCTATGGTGGATATGCGATTCTCCAGATGGATGAATCAGCGGAGGCAAAATCCACACTTCTTGGCCATATCCATTATAAAGATGCAGAAGCGGTGCTCCGGTATGTAAATCTTGGGCCTTTCACCAGATTCTCCCTTTCCCATGAGCCTAAGGGTAGAGCTCCTATTTGTGTTGCGGAGTCTCTTGTTGCAGTAGCTCCTTTCTATCATCCCTATGACCGGTATATAGAATCTCTTGAGGTCAGGGAGGAATTCCAAAACCAGGGTTATGGAACAGTGCTCCTTGATGTTGTTGAGCAGTTGGTGTCAAGATATTCCCGAATGACTGTCATTGCATCAGCCCTAAACGCTCCGATACCTTTCTATCTGCATAGGGGATATAGGGTTCTCTTCTCCAAAAATAGGAATGGAGAGACTGTGGAGCTGAAGTTTGCCAAGGTATTGCACCCCACCTATAATGAAACAAGTGTCATTGCAGAGCTTGATCGCAGATTCCCCCCTATTGCAGATCCCCTTATTGCAGATTCCCCTGAAAGAAGAGAACAAAAAGAGCAAGCTATTTAAGTTCTTAAAATAAAAAACTGCAAATGCTCATCGGCATTGACATTGGCGGCACAAAAATCCATGCAGGACTCTTCTCTTCTTCCTTAAAACTCCTTTCTGAGACGAAAGTGCCAACGCAAGGAAAGGCTGCCAGGCCAGTCGTGCTCAAAAATATCGCAAAAGCCATCGACTCCCTTCACACAAAGCCAAAGATGATTGGTGTTGGCATCGCTGGAACAGTCAAAAACGGAAAAGTGGACCAGGTCCCAAACATTCCCGGCCTTGAGCAATTCGATCTGGCAATATTCCTCAAAAAAAGGTATCATGTGCCAATAAAAATAGAAAACGACGCGAAATGCTTTACGATAGGCCAGCAAAAGAAGCACAAGGCAAAGCACCTGGTGGGCCTCACCCTCGGGACGGGTGTTGGTGGCGGGATCATCATTGATGGAAAACTGTACCATGGGATGGCAGGCACGGCAGGAGAGCTCGGTCACATGATCATCAAGGAAGACGGCATCCCCTGCCATTGCGGCAGTAGAGGGTGCCTGGAAATGTACATTGCAGGAAAGGCTATCAAGCGAAGGTATAAGGAACTCACCGGAAAGGATAAGCTCCCATTAGACATCGCAAAAGAACAATCAAAAGCAGCAAAACAGGTGATCAGGGAGACTGGATACTATCTGGGTGTTGGCCTGGCAAATATCGTGAATGCTTTCAATCCAGAGGTCATAGTCGTTGGGGGCTCAATTGCCATGATCGATGAGATATTTCCCATCGCAAAGCAGACGATGGAAAAAAGAGCATTGAAGATTCCTGCAAAAAGGGTAAAGATCGTCCAGAACAAGCATTCCGGATCATCAATCCTTGGCGCAGCATCCCTCTGTATGGTCGATTGATACCTTGCGAATATACCCAATTAATCAGCATAATTCTTAAAAAAACATATCGTCAATAATCAGCTATGATTCTTCGATCTGTCAGGCTCCGGAATATCCGCTCATATGAGGAAGAAAAAATCGAGTTTGAGCCTGGAAGGACGCTTCTTTCAGGAGATATTGGCTCTGGGAAATCATCTATCCTTCTTGCAATAGAATTTGCCTTGTTTGGCACAATCAGGGGGACTGTTGCTTCATCATCACTGCTTAGAAATGGTGCGGCTGACGGCGAGGTCATCCTTGATTTTGAGGTGGGGGATAAATCATATGCCCTGAAACGGACACTAAAGCGCACAGCAAACGGGATCTCACAAGGCACCGGCTACCTCATCACGAACGGCGTCAAGGCAGAATATTCCCCGGTTGAGCTGAAAAGCAGGGTCCTTGACATCCTTGGTTACCCTGCAGGATTCCTCTCAAAAAATAAGGAGCTCATCTTCCGATTTACGGTATATACCCCTCAAGAAGAGATGAAGCAGATCCTTCTCGAGCCGGCAGAATTGAGAGTTGGCACCCTCCGGCGGGTGTTTGGCATCGATAAATACAAGACAATCAGGGAAGGATCTGAAATATTTGTCAAGGACCTTCGGCAGAAGAATAATGAGAACAAGGTTCGGCTCGAATCTCTTCCAGATAAGCAGCAGCAGGCAAAAAGCATTGAAGAGAGGATCAGCGGCATCCAGGAAAAGAAAAAGATCCTTTTTCCAAGACAGCAAGAAGCAATCATGCTCCTTGCATCCCAGCAGCGGGTCGTCGAAGGGCTGGAAGCTAGGTCTCAGGAGGCAAAAAACATTCTCCAGGAAATTTCGCTGACAAAGAGGGATCATGATTCCCAGATCTCCCAAAGGGGAATGCTCATAAAAGATACCGGCGCACTCCAGCAAGAGATTTTGGAACTAGAGCAAAAACTTGGAGCAGAAAAATATTCAGATGACCATCTCGGGTCACTGAGGGAAAATATCCAGGCAAAGGAAAAGAAGGTTCAGGAGTATGAGAAAAAGCGAGCGCACATCATTGTTCGCCTCGAAGAGGTCAAGCGCAGGATTCCAGAGATCCAGCAGGAAGCAAGAATTATGAATGACCGATTGGTGCTGCTTCCAGAAAAGCAAATCCGCCTCGACCAGCTCAGGAATGCAGCAAAGATCCTCCAGATAAATGAAGAAAAAAGGGAAGGACTGCAAAAAGATGTCCAGGAATTGCATGCGAATATCTCAGTGATCCAAAGTGCTATCACAAAAGAACACCTCCTCATTGAGCAAGTACGACATCTGGATGAGTGCCCAACATGCAAGCAGACAGTATCAACAAAGCACAAGGAGGACATCCAGAAGCATTCCCTAAAGAAGATTGATGCTGCAAAAAACGACCTCCTGGATATTCGTCATAAGCATGATGAACAGGAAACATCACTTAGGGATATGGAAGCTGCAATAAAAGAACTCCAGGCAAAACAGAGGGCATTTGATGTAGTAAATGTGGAGGTAAAGCAGCTGGGGCTTGTTCAGGATGATCTCAAGAGAAAAAATACGGAGCTGCATATGCTCATTGAAGAAAAAAAGGAGGTGGCAGGAGCGCTCGAGAATATCACCACCTTTGATTATGACGAGTTCCAAGAAGAACTATCCCGTTTGAGAAAACAGCTCTTGCTGATGGAACAATTTGCAGAGGCGCAAAAAGAGCTGGAGAAGAAACAGGAGCAAAAAAACGAGAAAGAGATGGCTGCTGCAAGGATCCAGGAGAATATTAATGCTCTGCAAGAAAAGCTCACTACCCTTGAGAGCGCATCAGAGTCGATGGAGGGAGTAGAGGAAGAGCTCAGCCGCGCAAAGGCGCTTCTTCAGGATTGCCAAAGAAAAGTGCATGCTCTGGATGTTGAGGTCGCACTGCTCGAAAAGGAAGTGCAGACAGTGCAAGAACAGCTCTTGCCGTTAAAAGAAGAGATCGCAAAACTTCTTTGCATCCAGCAGAAAATGGAAAATGTCTCCCAAATCAAGGAATGGACTGAAAAATTTTTCATCAAGCTCATGGAATCAATGGAAAAACAGGTGATGGCCTCATTGTATCATGCATTCAATGAAGTATTTTGCGAGTGGTTCAGCATGCTCATAGACGATCCACTCCTCTCCGTCAGGCTGGATGAGGAATTTGGGCCAGTCATCGAGCAGAATGGCTATGAGACAGAGTATGAATCATTATCCGGCGGGGAAAAGACAAGCCTCGCCCTCGCATACCGCCTCTCCCTCAACAAGATCATCAATGACCTGGTTCCCTCGATCAAGACAAACAATCTTATCATCCTTGATGAGCCAACTGATGGATTCTCTACTGAGCAGCTCGACAAGGTACGGGATGTTCTGGCTCAATTGGATATCCCTCAAATTATCATAGTCTCACATGAGCAGAAGGTTGAAGGGTTTGTCGATCGGATCATTAAAATAAGGAAGAATGATCATGTGAGCTCGATGAGCTGAGATTTATAAGTTGAGATCAGTCTCTATTCCTAGGGTTGCTCAGGGCATACACTTCTCCTCTATAAGTGCCTCTAGTGCCCCTCCTGGTGATGTGTTGCAAGAAGGGATCATCCAGTTTTTGAAGCATGCTCATTGCTTCAGCACTCAGGGGAAATGTCTGTTCTGCAACAAGCTCTCTTCCACCAAAATGCTCATCCGCAGCAGCCAGGATCTTCTCATGGTCAGAAACACCAATGCCAACAGTGATGACCATGTACCCGCCATCAGCGAGGTATCCTCCAGCGCTTGCAAGCAATGGCAGGATCACTTCAGTGCCATCAGGGCCGCCAGTAGGAATACCTGGTGGATACCATCCCATATTGACAGCAACCTGGTGGCCAATGCCAGAGACATCCGCGACAATGATCTCATATGCGTCCCCATTCAACGGCTCACAGAACATTCCATGGTGGACTCTCACCTTATCACCGAGATGGTGATATGCAATATTCCGTCTGGCAATCTCACATTGAGCCTCTACTGGCTCTACCGCATCAACAAAGGTGACATCCTCCCTTCTTCCCAGATAGGTGCAGATCGGGCCTTGCCCAGTACCAATATCCGCAACCCGCACAGGAGTGGGAAATCTAGCTATTACTTCCTTTGCTCCCTGGACATAAAGTGCTGTGACCCTATTTGGAAGAAAAAGGTCCCTTCGGACATAAAGCTCAAACGGCTCTTCATTTTTGAACCATCTGTGTTCTACAAGTTCTGGTTCTTGTGGTGATACAGGAACATCCATATTGTTTTGGCTAAGAGATATTATTTAAGCTTTATTGCAGTGCAAACATTGCTTACTCATTTGGTAAACACCACAAATATTTTTAAACTGCAAAGTATTCTATGCTTTGGGGGTTATATCATGGGGCTGGGAAAACAATTATTGTTGGGGCTGATCTTTATTGTCTGTCTTTCTAGCTTGATTTTTGCCCAGACACTGACATTTGAAGTCACTCATCCGGGAGAAGAATTCACGTACGATGTTCGATCAGATTACAATTCTTATAGTGTTGGGGTTACTTCCAAGGCATCGGTTGATTCTGACTGGTATCCAAGCTATGAGCGGGTCGTTTTCAATGATGATTATGATTATTATTACGATGATGACTCTGATTATTATTACGATTATGATGATGATGATGATGATTACCCTCGGTCATACTCTCAGAACAGGTATGATTATTATTGCAACTCAGGGTATTGCAGCCGCAGGGTGTATAAGCAGGTGTATACAAAGAATTCACGAACATACTATGGCAATAGATTCCCTCCAAGATACCCCTCAAGGAATTATTATTATCCATCATCTGGCAGGAGAGATTATTACGACTATTATGATTATGATGGCTATCATAATTATTATGACTCCCGCTATGACACAATGAATTATTACTATTACCCTTATCGACGCATGAACTCAAGGGACACCCAGGTCCATTACTACCCGATAGGGTTTACCAGCAACCCAAGGAGCGATCTAGACTTCTTTCTCAATAATCCAGAACTCTTCGATTGATGGCTTTTCACCACTATTTTCTTCAAACCCCCGATTGAGGCAACATTTAAATAGTCCTTTACTATTGGCATTTGAGAAAAGAGGTGTTTATCGTGAAAAGAAATATCCTGCTTTGTTCTTTAATGGGCCTCATCATTCTCTGTTCAGCGCTAGTAATTGCGCTCCCAGATACCTTAACCTACAATGGTTCTACCTACGAGCTTCGAGATGGAGTCTATTACCGCATACAAAGCCCTCCTGCCCCAGAAACATATCAAAGCAAATATGAGAAATTTGCACAGGCAAACGAAGTATTATGGAGGACTCCGGGCCTTGATTTTACCTCTGAGGACCACCGGAGTGCTTCCTATTCTCGGATTGTTGAAAAGATAAGGAATAGGGCGCTGGCAACTGGCACAATAAAACTTGATGTGATGAACACGACAGTGGCAGGGGAGAACGCTGCCGTGTCAGAGCAAGCCTCCTGAGCGGTTTTATCGAAACATTTTTAAACTTTTTATCATTTTATAATGGTAATTAATGAATGGGGGGTACCATGAGAAAGCTAATCAGTATTGTGCTATTAGTCATTTTGGCATCAACTCTTGTCTCTGCCAACCTTTACAGGACAACCTGCGGGTTAACATACAAGGATCAGCAGGTCATCCAGACAAAAAACCAGTTCTTTCCCTATGACCAGTCGGTGGTCATTAATCGGGGATGCGAGAACACAATAAAATATAGCGACCAGGTCGTTATCAAAAGGTCACCTTGCGACCAAAGGCAATATGGCAGAGGAGTCGTGGTAGCATCAGCACCTCCTTTTGATTATTACTCACAGAGAGTAATCGAGCGGGGACGATGCACTGCCCGGGCGCCATTTAACTATTACAACCAGGACGTCATCGAGAATACCTGCTGCAACTGCTAACCGCAACCTTTTTTAATCATTCATTTTCTTTTTCTTTTATGCCAAAAATAACTATTATCGGCGCAGGGTTTGTCGGGAGCACTGCTGCCCACTGGATCGCTGCAAAGAGCCTGGGAGACATCGTATTGCTGGACATTGTGGAAGGCGCCGCAATCGGAAAGGCACTAGACCTTTCTGAGGCTCTTCCAATCATTAGGTCGACTGTCACCGTCAGGGGGACAAAGGATTACAAGGAGACAAAAGGATCAGATGTGATTGTGATCACTGCAGGGATTGCCAGGAAGCCTGGGATGACAAGAGATGACCTCTTGAAGATCAATACAAAGATTGTAGCAGATGTTGCACAGCAGGCAATCCCCCACTCTCCTGCAGCAGTAGTCATTGTTGTTTCCAATCCCCTTGATGCGATGTGTTATGTCACCCTCAAATCCAGCCACCATCCAAGGAAAAAAGTGATCGGTATGGCAGGAACACTGGATACTGCAAGGTTCCATTATTTCATCGCTGAAAAGCTGAATGTTCCGGTGACTGACGTGGACGCGATAGTCATTGGCACGCACGGCGATACAATGGTGCCCTTGCCAAGACACACAAAAGTGAAGGGCAGGCCGCTCTTGGAAGTGATGAAAAAAGAAGATATTGATGAGATTATCAAGCGCACCATCAATGGCGGGGCAGAGATTGTTAATCATCTGCAGATAGGCTCGGCATATTTTGCCCCGGGAGCTGCCATCATGCAGATGGTAGATGCTATCATTAACGATACAAAAAAAGTTCTGCCTTGTTCTGTATGGCTGGAGGGAGAGCTTGGAATTAAAGAGGTATTCCTTGGTGTTCCCGTGAGCCTTGGCTGTGATGGCTGGGAGGAAGTAGTCGATTTAAGATTCAATAAAGAAGAGATGGCAGCATTGGAAAAGGCTGCAGCACAGGTAAAAGAGACGATACAATCAGCAGAATCCCTCCTTTGATCCTCCAGGTCACTTCTCAATCTGATGGAGAACCTTCTTCATGAGGTCATCGATGAGCACGAACAGGTTAAAATCAGTGCCTTCAGCTACCGCCTGCCCATCATCATGATCCAGCCGGATATGAAGCTCATGCTTTTTCACTTCCTTTTCCGTGCGGTGTACCGGCTTTATCCTTAGATGGAGCAGATGCACATTCACTTTTTGCGAAAATTCCCTGGCATAGTTGCCGACCATCTTTTTGACTACAACCATCTGCGAAGGATCAAGATCCTTGAATCCAGAAAGAGTTATGTTCCCGCCAAGTTCAACATCATCCATGATACCAACCTCTCTTGTTTTACAGGGCATCTAAGAATTGCCGTATTTTTAAGATTATTGTTTTAGGAGAAACAATCAGTCAGTAAAAACAATCCTTCTGGCCTGAAAGATCAGGTCTTGGAGCTCAGATTCATCAGTGATACTTTCATCGACATGGAGTGAGGCAACAGGGAAATTTTTGAGCATGATGAGAGCGACGATTGATTCTGACCCCTGATAGGTCAATGAGCTCGTAAGCATACGGAAGAGAACTCTTTTGGAAAAAAACAGGATCATACACGACAATAGCTGGCTTTGTTCTGTAGGGGGCATAGGAAAAAACATCCGGACCCCCGTCAGTTCCAGCTCGATGGATATCCTCTTCTGTCATGCAATAGGTCTCATTCTCTTGACGCTCAATTCCTCTTTGGAGGATTGTTGGTGACCGCTCGCCATTGCATCCTCTATGTATCAGATCAGGCGAATACCTATCCCTCTTGATTAAAGCTGATCGCACAATGTCAAATCCTGTTGTCACATACTCATCGGCATGGGCTATATCTAAAGAAAATACGCTTGGCCTTCGTGTTAGACTCTTCATGATAATAGTTACTATCAAGTAGTACATATATTTTTCTCCTTAAGTAATCTGTCCTGATGGAACTTATTTATACTCCTCTCCGTTTTCCAGCCGCATGCAATCAGTATATATGGAAACGTTTGGCTGCTCTGCTGCACAGGGGGAATCAGAGAATATCCTTGCCTTGCTGCAGGACGCAGGCTGCGAGATTGTTGAAAAGGAAGGTTTAGCAGACACCATCATTGTTTATTTTTGTTCCGTCAAAGGCCCATCAGAAAATTCAGGACTGCGCATCATAAAAAAGGTCAAGGAACAGTGCCCCCATAAAAATATTATCGCGACAGGCTGCATCTCTAAATCAATTCGGGAAAGATTATCCTCGCTAGATCCATTAATCAGCATTGTGGACACCCATAACCTCGATAAGATTGCAACAGCGCTAAAAGAGCCAGGTGAGCAGTTCATTTGTTTTTCTGAGCTAAACAAGGCGGCATTGCCAAAACTTCGGAAAAACGACCTGGTAGATATCATCCCAATCAACTCCAGCTGCTCATCCCACTGCACGTTCTGCGCAACAAAGCTCATCAAGGGAAAGCTTGTTTCATACCCGGAGGAAGATATCATCACTTCAGCAAAAAAAGCGATTGATGAAGGAGTAAAAGAGATCTGGATCACCTCCCAGGATACTATCTGCTATGGCCTCGATACGCGCAAGAAACCAATGCTTCCGGAGCTGATCAAAAGAATTGCCTCGATTGAGGGTGATTTCATGATCCGCATCGGGATGATGAATCCAAAGCACATCCCTCCAATCATTGAAGATATTGCAAGTATGTTCAACCAGAAGAACGTATACAAATTCCTCCATATCCCAATCCAGTCAGGGAACAATCGGATCCTTGGACTCATGCAAAGGCAAAATACGAGGGAAGATGTCATGAGCATCATAAAACATCTAAGGGTCAGAATGCCTCAATTAACCATTGCAACTGATGTCATCTGCGGTTTTCCGAGTGAAACAGAAGAGGAGTTTAGTGATACGTTATCCCTGTTAAAGCTCATAGAGCCAGATGTGGTCAATTTTTCCAGGTTTTGGCCAAGGCCAGGAACAATTGCTGCAAAGATGCCCCAGCACCAATCGAAAGTGATCAAGACAAGATCCTCCGACCTGACAAATTTTCTCGTTCCCCTGCTAAACAAGAGGAATGAAGTGTGGAACGGGTGGCAAGGAGAGATCATGATCAATGAATTGGGAAAGAAAGGGACAATGGTTGGAAGGAATCAGAGTTATAAGCCGGTGGTAGTGGAAGGAAATTATCCCTTAGGTAAAAAAATCATGGTATCAATTATTGGAAGCACAGAATACTACTTGATTGGTAAAGAAACATAAACTCAAGAATAATAATTCGCGTAATATCTTTGGTCTCGAGAGGGCTGGTTTTGCGCCCAGCTCATTCTTATCAAAGGATCCTGCCGGGAACCAGAAGGCGCAACTCTCACCGTTGACACAACAGGCTGGAACCGGTTTCCATAAGGATAATTTGTCGTGACAATCCTAGAAGAGAATGTTCTTTTGTTTGGATTGGGAGTGGACCCAACGGTAGAGACGAATGATCTCCGGTAAGGATCAGATGGTGATCCTACTGTTGAAACAAATGAGTTCCTGTATGGGTAACCAGGTGAACCGACAGAGGGTTGAAATGACCTTCGGTAATAATTTTGACTTGGGCCAACAGTTGAAACAAATGTCCTCGAATTCCCTGTCACCCTGCTGCTCGCCGACCAGCCTCTTTGGTATGAATAAGAAACTGGCACATCGCATTGGTATGTATAGCAGGCTGCACTAACAATCCCTGAGATCAACACGAAGCTGATTGCCAAGAGCAGGAGTAATCGTTTCATATTACTACTAATAAGTTACTATTATATTTAAATCTTGTGTTTTTTTGGTAATAACTATTAAGAAAGAAGGGAGATTTTTCATCTTATGGTAAGATATGTTTCGTTGGATGACATGGCTGTGATGTTGTCAAATGCGCCCAGGTCCTTAGCGCTCCACGCCAGCGATGCAAAGGGTGTTTACACCATCACAACCCACTCACCCTTTATTGCTCCAAATAGAGTATCATTCCAGATTGCAGATTTGACATCTGGATCACATCTTGTCGATGATGAACGCGTGTATACTCTTGCCGCAATGGCTGCTTCGAATCCGACGCTTGCTGTCTCATATGATACAGGGAGGAAGAGTGCTTATTCCTTTGATGTTTCTCCGAGGATGATTCCACTCCTCACATGGTATGATGTCCATCCATATGGCCCGGGGGACCACGCAGCCCATGTTACCCTCAAAAGACACATCCAAGATGCACTTCCAGCACCGGTCATAGGCAAGCTTCCTGTCGAGAGGGGGCTAAAGATGGTCCATGACCTTACAAGAAAAGGTTTTGATGTGGAATATTATCTTGATCCAGGTTTATCCGCATTGTTATTTGAGGGGAAGGCCGCCTTCTCGCTTCGGCTGCACGCAATAGCAAGGCAGCAAGCAGCACCATTCTGCGACCTAACATTTACCTATCAGAAGATGTTTGATATGAGTGGGAATGATGTGGATCTAGACGAGATCACCAGACGTTGCGGACTGGCAAGAGTCACAAGAGAAGAAATGAAAAGTATGCTAGACCATGTCCAGCACAGCCTCGTCATCGACCTTCTTGACCTTGAATGGACGATTCAGTAGTTGACCAGAACTTCTACGTCCCTGCCAAAGATATTCTTGAGGTCTTCAAACAACGGCTCCTTGATGAACACTTTTGGGGGAATCTCTACCTTTGCGATGGCTTTCTCAAACTCTTCTAGGGATGATTTCTCCGGTGTTCCAATGCTCCCATCAGCATTGAGCTTTGCCTTGCTCACTTCCTTTTCCTCATGGTCTATGTCATGGATGATGAATGCCTGGGTATCGAGCAGGATCACTTCCCCAAACCGGTTGCCATGCTTTACCCTGATTTTTGCCCGCTCTAGTTCCCGTCCTCGTTTTCGCTGCACATATTCGACAAGGAATTTGACAAGCTCGGTTGATTCCTTCTTGACATTGCTAATGTCTGTCTTTGAGAGCTTTTTTGTGTCATAATCTTTCTTTGCCTTCACAAGGTTATTCATCATGCGGAGGTATTTTGCAGGGACCTTGCCCGAGTTTATGAGCTCTTTTTCAAAGGTGGCAACGATCTTTGCATCTTCCACTTTCTCAATGCCTTCAAGGCGCATCACATCCCGGATCATGGTGACAACATCTTCATATATTTTCAATACCCCCTCTTCATCCTTGAGCTGCTCTATCTTTGAGAAGAGCTCCTTGAGCTTTTTGAGGAAGCCCTGTGCATCCTCAACAAGAGAGTCTATCTCTTTGCCCGTGATCGTCTTCTTTGTTCCATGCTCCAGGTCTTTCCTTACCTGGATTACTTTTGCGAGCGTCTTGATGGATGCAGCATCAATGAGCTTTTCTTTCTTGACAAATATCTCCTCAAAGAGTTCTGGCGTCTCTCTAGGACTCGGTGGAGCGATGCCATAGAGCATCAATGCAGCCTGTGATGGGGTGAGGCATGCATAATAGATATCTTCCATCCCTATAGCTTTGAGGGTTGCATCAACCCGCTTCATCATCTGCTCGCCAGAGCTCATGAACATGTCGATAGCCTCTGTTGATGGCTTGATCTTTCCCATGCGAAGGAGGTTCTTCCAAGGCATAAAGATTCCTCTATCATAAAGAGGAATACCATCCCTTAGGAGTGTGAAGATGATGGGGTTTGCTTCCCGAAGGCTCTCCCAAAAATCGGTGAGGATATACACCTGGATATTGAGCTTATTTCGAATTCCAGTCATGTCACCAGCATCAAGGCCCATACCGATGATGATTGCCCGAAGTTTGTCCTTGAGCTCTGCCCGAGTCATCTTCTTGACGTCCGTATCATCAATGACAATCCAGACATCGATATCTGATGTTTGGGTGGCTTTTCCCTTGACAAGCGAGCCTGCAAGGACATAGCTGATGATATAATGCTCAAACTTCTTGATGACCATGGACTTGTGGAGTTCTGCAATCTTTATTGCTGCGAGCATGCCTTTGTCATATATTGGATGAGCCAATGCAATGAGCTGAAGAAGGTCATATTTCCCGTCATAGCATGACTGCCAGATTTCTGAAAGAAGGTAGACTTCAGGGAGGATATTCTTATCGATGGCTAAGGCTTCCTGGTCCATGATCTTGAGCAGCTTGTTTTTCAGCTCGATCTTTGACATCTTCTTGCTGTCAGTATCATCAACGAGAACGAGGGTGTAAACCTTGTCTTTGTCTTCAGGTTGGCCTTCACGCGGCTTTGGAGGGGGCAAGAGTCCAACCCCGACGATATATTCATCAAATTTCTTGCAGATCGCCTTCTGGAAGGTTTCAATCTGCTTTTTTACTTTCTTGAGCTTTTCTTCTAGTTCTTTTGTCGCTTCAGGGGTCATTTGCCCCATGGGCATTTGTCCTGCATTCCCTTTGATTGCTGCTAATTGCTGCGGGCTGAGCATAGGCATGCCCATTGGCATTCCACCCGGCATTTGTCCGGGGCCAGGTTGTGGAATTGCTGAAGGTAAAGAAACACTTGATGCTTTTTTTGATTGTTTTGCCATAGTATGACCTCAATAATTTGATGAGGATTTGAACCCGTATAGTTATATAAACATATAGATTGTAAAAGCGATAAACCTGTGACAAAAAAATCATTTGTTTATAAAGAAAGCAGGTTATTTTCTATATTAGTCACTTATGAGTAATAAATTATGGAAAAGTTTATATAGTTGGGGATCTTGTCCATTCATATCACACTCCGCTATGATAGAAACCAAGAATCAATATAAGCAACAGATGCTTACCATGTAAAATAGGATATTCATGCAACAGCACCTCTTGGTGCTAAAGAAGCGAAAAGTTTATATGTGAGGATGAAGAAAATGAGCCTTGAAGCAATCATGGGAAAAACACCTAATAGTCTTGGAGGAAAGATCACGCGGATCATCAAGCACATTGATGAAATAGCATCTACCGAGCCGGTTCAGGTTGAAAACAAGATAGTGACTAACGTGCTGAGCAAGTATGGCATCAATTCATCTGTTGATGATTCCCACAGGGCAGATGTTGCTGACATGATCTATGACACATTCAAAGAACACTTAGCTGAGCGTGGAGCGCTTCCCCCAGATGAGGAAGCAGCAGACCAGTACATCGCAAGCCAGATCGGCGCAACGAGGGAGCAGTTGAGGAATAATACTCTCAATGATTATGAGATCCATAATGAGTCTAATCTTCGTCAAGCCTTAAGGCAAGTTGTTGGTAGATATGGCCAAAACCTTGTTGCAACAAAGCTCCAGGAGATCACAGAATCAGATCTTGGACATATCGATGCAGCAAGGAGCGTCATTGATGAGCTTCGGGCAAAGGATGATATTCTCTATGCAAGATTAACCCCTGGAGAAAGGATCACTACAACAGAACACCTTCGGGATACAATGTTTGATTATTTCCAGGAGAAGTATCAACGGGCATCTGAAGCGGCCATGCGTGGCAGGCAACGAAAGGCTGCATAAGCCTCTTAATTTTCTTTTATTTTAATATATATTTTAATGCATAATATAATGCATAATAATGACAATGACCTCATTTATTCCTTATGTAATAAGCGAAACGACACCTCCGCAGTCACACCCTTCTTTTAACACAGCTGATTCTCTCCGGATGTACCATCGCCAGCAGGTGAGTGATCAAAAGACGCTAGAATCACTCGCAGCTGAAGGCTCACCACAAAAGGTACGGGATATTTCCTTCTTTGTTTATGATGATGAAACTCCAACAATTGCGTATGCAACAAAAGTTGAAGGAAGAAGGGTCATTGCCGCAGCAAAGCATTTCCGTGAAGGTGCAAGGCACCTGTCAAGGGTGTATAACATCAGCAGAGAGGATGTAGAAGGATTGTTCCTTGACCATGAGATGGTGCATCATGCCCTTGGCCATCTGGATCGAAAGCCTTCAGCAGTTATTGCTGAGTTGCAGGTATGGAATGCTTTAGTCAATCATTATCTTCGCATGATAGGATCTTCCAAGAACAAAAAAGAGAAGATGGCCTATGCCCATATGGCTGATTATTCTCATCGGAGAGCTTTTGAACATGAGGTGGTGCAAGATGCCCTTGCTGCAGGGTATGTTTCCTCAGAGGACATGGAAGCGGTACTGAGCGGCACTGAGGATAAGGGAGTCAAGGCACGGTATGCGAAGGGTATAGCTGCGTTTGCATCAGATCACCAAGGCAGTATCTCGGCAAAAAAAGCTGCTTCAGAAACAAAGATGAAAAGGAAAGCAATGAAAGCTCTTGAATCCTCAGAAGAATCTGATCCATCTGAGGAAGGATCCGATAATGAGGGTTCTGAAGGATCATCAGAACCTGCCCAAAAAGCTGCGTGATCATTTTGTCTCACTTTTAATGGTTAAACAAAATAAGTATTAATAAGCGGCCGCCCTATTATGCATATCCTACTGATAGGAATATCGCTATGATACCAAGACAAGTGCAGGAAGGATTGTACCAGAACATCGCTGGCGTTGTTGGCAATTATGTCAGGCCTTGCTATAAGGATGCTGCTGATGCATTCACTACTGATGTTTCGCAGACGCTTGGAACAAGGTTAGACGAGGGCAAAGGAAGGAAATATTCCCTCGACCAGGTCGATCGAATGATTGACATATTCTATCATGCAGGATTGATCGTTGCAGATCCGAAAGATAACAGGGGGATTAGCTATCTGGGCAATAGGGCTCAGCTGGCAGAACATGTTGTGGGAGTTTCAAGGGAAACCTTGAGCAGGAATGATAAACAGATATATCATGATTCCTTAAATCTTGGCTTTGCTCAGGGGGTGACATTAGACCTTGCAACGCAGGGAAAGGCAGATGAACTCCGGATTGCACCAGAAGCCCGCAGCCAATATGTTTTGCAAAAAATCACTTCGCCATCAGATATCATTGGAGGCATCTCCAGGCTATATCAAGGAAATCTTAATGCACCAAGAATACCGGGCACTCTGGCAAGGCAGACGATCGATGATATTGTCCAATCAAGCCTCTCACATGCAGATCAGAGCTTTTCGCGCGACATAGCTCAGATAAAGGACAGGCTCGTCCAGGATGTAGCGCTCGCAGTCCAACAGGCTCTGCCACTAGGAGATGCTGAGGCAAGTTCCTATTTATACATCTTCGCCCAACACGCATATGATGCGCTGCAAAGCGGGACATATAACAAGGAAGATATCAAGGCTGCCGTCATGAAAGACATCGCGTATGATGCATTTGCACACAATGGGTACAACCTATCAAAAGCTGCAGAAGAACTCCAGACGACAAGAGGAAAACTATCCAGGCGGCTTGGGTCTCACTTGGATGATGCCGCAAAAGAAGATAGTACTAAGCCGGGTGAACCATTCATTGGATTAGACACGCCAGCCCTGATCGATCCAGCTTTCCCAAAAGTATATCCTGAAGAGATCAAGCTCCAGTTGCCAAGGATTGAAGAGGTGCTGCATCGTCAACAATCCAGACCCATCCCAAAAGATCTTGTCTTGGCTGAATAAAAAGATGTATTGCATATTCTCATCACACTTCTCTTTCTTCAAGCTTGATTTTCTTTATTAACGATAAACACTTCTTTGTTTTTGGTGATGAACAATGTCATACAAAACAAAGAGCAACTATCAAGGAACACCATCGGGAGATGGCAAGAAAGCAGGTGGTGCTAATACAGTAGCGAATACAGCAGCACCTTACCAATTAGCCTCCCAGGGACAAAGGCCAACATTATACCTTATTGAGGGCGGCCAAGGGATGCCTGCATATAGGATGTCTGAGCAGGCACGGCCTCAGCTCTATGATACCATGCACCAGGATTATAAGCAAGGACCACTCATCCCTGGCCTTGCGCCGGAAGAATCTGTCTTCTATTTGCTCCAGGCAGCGCTCCCACGGGCAGGACTCGAAGAACTCGATGCGCAAAAGATGTTTGTCGATTATCTCAAAGAGCTCGAAAGCAAGTCCAAGGACAACAGATTGTATAAGCGCCTTGGCATTGTTGCACAAGCGCATCTTGCCTTGTTAGAAGAGGATGAACAGGCTGGGGGATTAGAAGAGAAATTGGCTGCGTGAGAGAGTTTGGATTTAAGGAGGGGTAGACAACTTTCATAAAGGAGAGTTTTCTATTTAGAAAAATATAAATAGAATATTTGCTAAACTAGTCTTATGACCAAAAAAGAAATCGCTACTGGTGCAGTACACAGCGTGCCGAAAGATGTACGAAAAGCACTTCTCTCCTCCCAGGCAGCGCGAGACGTGTGGAATGATCTTACTCCGCTTGCGCGTAACGAATGGATATGTTGGATTACCTCTGTCAAGAAGCTAGAGACAAGAAAAAATCATATCGAGAGAGCATGCGCGGAGATTATCGAAGGAAAGCGTCGGCCTTGTTGCTGGCCTGGCTGCCCACATCGTTGAAATAACCTGAGGCGTGGGAGCATTATGAGTTCTGTGTTCCTTAACCAAAATAATCTCCTACCGGAGCAGAGATCTGTGTGCTAACCAGAAAATTAATCGGGGCGACTGCTCCGTTTATTTATATCTCTTGAAGAATTCTTCTCTTTCCATACCAATCTCTTACAATATGCCTCGCAGCAGGCCGCGACTTATTGGCTTATTCGCATGAATTGGTACGAGGGTTGTGCGGCCATCTACGTGACGATAGAATTTTTGGCTTCCCTTTTGCCTGATTGCAGTAACACCTTCCTGTTCCAGAAATCGGCAAAGATCCTTTGAGGAAAGAATGAGAAGTTTCATACATCAACTGCCTGGACACCGATAAACTTAACCTGTTCCTCGTTAACCTTAATCTTTTTATCAGATTGTACCTCGAGGTATAATTCGATGGCCTCACGGACATTCTTCATGAGTTCATCCAGCGCATCTCCTTGAGTGATGCACCCTGGGAGATCTATGACTCTGCCGATGTACACCCCGTCTTCGTCTTGTTCGATAACCACATGAAACATTTGTGTCATAGAGGTTGAAAGATCTCTTGAATTTATAAATCTACTCCATTGGAGATCACCTGTCATACTTTTCTCCCTCCATAGCATTGAGTAAATGATAATCCCTGTAACCTACCTCTGAAAAGATATTTATACTCTTCAATAATTATTATCTCTTGGCGATGAAGTCCGCCATGGATATGCCCAAAACCGCCTCAGCTGATGACTTCTAACAAAGGATGACTGGGTGATATCATGTATATATGGCTGTTGATGGGCATTGGCGGATTTATTGGCACTATCCTGAGATATATCATTGGGGGATGGCTGCAATCCGGCTCTAGCACGTTTCCTTTTGGTACACTTGGAGTAAATATCATCGGCAGTTTCCTCCTTGGTGCTGTGATGTACCTCTCAGAATTTAGGGGCATCTTTAACGAAGAGATGGGGATATTCCTGACAATCGGCGTGCTTGGAGCATTTACGACATTATCATCATTCAGCTATGAATCATTCAGGCTGTTTGAGCAAAAGGAATTGCTCCTCCTGTCCATCAACCTCATTGCAACAGTCTTTTTATCACTCGGTGCTGTGTACCTTGGAAAGATAGTTGCACTTGGCTTATGGAGGTCATGAATATGAAAAGAGAAACAGAGGCAATCTTGCTGAGGATCTTCATTGGAGAATCTGATAAGTATAAAGGCACCCCTCTCTACCAGTACCTCTTAGAGATGCTCAAAAAAGAAGGGATCGCTGGAGCAACAGTCCTTCGGGGCATCGCAGGGTTTGGAAAGACATCAGTCATCCATACAACCTCCATCCTCCGACTGTCAACAGACCTTCCTATAGTCATAGAGATTACAGATAAGAAAGAGAATATTGACCGTATCCGTCCAAAGCTCGATGAGGTCATTGAGGAGGGCCTAATCACAGAAGAAAAGGTCCGGATCGTCCTCTATGAAGGAAAAAAGAAAGCCTAAAGAAAATCTATCATCTTTAAGCTATCAATTCCTGCCATGAACCCTTCTCTCTTGTAATCCTCAATGATGTAATGCACCATCCGCGTCTTGATCTTGAACTTGTTTTCAAGATCGTCAAAGAACCGCTCCATGTCCCTTAGTTGAGGGAAAACAACCTCAAAGAGCAGGTCAAACCCGTTATTTATCCTTTGCACCGTATTCACGTTTGGATGCTTCACCAGGTAGCTGATTCCTTCTTCCTTTGCACCCTTCTCCAGTTTCACGACGACATGGGCACGAGAGCTGAGGCCAAGCTTGCTAAAATTCAATAAGACAGTTGACTTATCCACATAAGGGCTCACATGGCTTTTCATCCGGTCATGTAATGTTGATTGCGGCATTCTCAGCAACCTTGCCATTTTGTTCGATTTCATCCTGGCATCTTCCCGAAGGACTGCCAAGATATTCCGTATATGTTCATCTTTCCAACGCATTATCATCCACCTCGTTTGGTTGATAAGAAAAATATACGGACTGGTTGGATTTTATCCTATGGTATAAGAAATATAAGGCAGGATAAGGGCAGAAGAAGGAAGGTGATTAGTTACCATCAAAAAATGGTAAATTATGCTAATGTTTTTAAACAAGATACCCCTCTTTTCCTCATGAAACTCCGATTTTTGGATCATGATGAGGCATCTTGGCTAGAACTCGTAAGGAGAAATGCAACGCTAAATCGCCATAACTGGATCCGGTGGAGGTCCCAGGAGGGTCCTGAGACAGTTCCTTTCGAGCGAAGCATTGATGAGGTTCTAGCTCTCTACGAGTTCATGGAAAATGGGGACTGGAACCCGATGCTCGACTTTATGACAGAGGGGATGGACAGGAAATCAATTGCCTATCACGTCCGAAGGCTTGTGTGGATGGTGGGGCATGATTTTGAGCAGCCATCCGAGGTGATCCCTCCATTGGTGAGCATTTATTCCCGGTTATCTGAGGAAAGAGCAACCCAGACAGTTCTCGAAGAAGTATTCTCGCTCCGAGAAAGAACCTGTGAGGATATTACATTAGATAATCTAGCGCCAATCATCCGAGGCATTGCTTGGTCGCTTGGAAGCGTCCTTGGCATGTATCCTGCAGCACTCCACCTATTAGACAGTGTCCCAAAGGATTCCATGACAAGCATCCTGTATCTGGAGAGGGCCCTGACAAGAGCGCAGGTGTATCAGCATAATGCAAATTATCCTGACCAGGGGGAAGAGAACCAGCGAAGGCTGTCTAGAATCCATGAGGACCAAGAATTTGCGCTCTTCCATCCTGATCCTGCTCCAAGGCTCTATCATGAATTGGCAAGGATTGGTATTGAACGCCTTGTCAACCATTTTTCTCCAGCAGACATTGAGCGCTGGGAAGAGGAAATAAGAGAACTCATCCATGAAGAAGTGGAAGATTTCAGGGAGAGAGTAAAAACAGGCGGCACGGAAACATACCTTCCCGGCCTGATCTATTACCTGCTGAACATTTTCATTGATGCCTGTGATCATCTGATGAAAGAACATGTTCCAAAGGATGATCCCCTCTTTGCAGCATATTGGGTGAGGTCAAAAGACTATTTCGAAGATTTTATTCATGTTATGCAGCAGATTCCACTGGATTGGAGCAGGAGGCTTGTTCGCCCATTGCATGAAGGCATTTTCCAACTCTGGTATGAACTTCCAGCTATCCACCATCTGACAAGAGAACTCATCTTCAAGGTGACAGATGAAGAAGAGATCGTGACACACGAACTCGTTTCATTCCAGTTGCAGCAAGAAGGGACGAGCACCAATTGTTATGGGGGCTACGCTAACAGGTTTGGGCAAAATGTCCTCATCTCCCAGATGGGTCCTTGCACGCTAGAGGCGGCGGTGCAGCACCCCATTTATCCCCACTCAGGAAGATTTTACAATCTTGTCCATGCAGCATTCAATTTCGGGATGGTTGCAGGAAAGATCAACGTGAGGGAAGATCAGGATGGCACATGGCTCCTTGATGAGCAGGGGGAGCCTGCGGTGAGAGTGAGGTCATTTACTGTCATAGATGAAGTGATCAGAAAAACTATCGGCAAAGGAGAAGGCGAGCGAGTTGCTAGATCTTGTAATGAAGGGGATGGTTTTGAGACAGTGGATGGTTCAAGAGTCTATTTTCCAAAACAAAACAAATTCCTCGATGATTTCATCTTTTCCATGAGTGAGTATCTTGATGAAGGTGAACAGGTAATTAGGGAGGAGTATGGTCAAGCAGTATATGAACAGGCGCTAAAGCTCTCGCACGGGCTGGTGCACACAAACCCAAAACTGGCAAATTTTACGAATAATGGGATCATCTTTGATTTCAGCCATCTTGCGATGGGCGATCCATTATTCTTTTTAGGGGTGCTCTGCGCTGATCCGGCTGTAGGTAATATGTTAGATGAACGCTATTTTGAAGCTCAGGTGATTGATGCGGCAATGGCCCCGCTCGTTCCCGAAGATATGCAGGGTGATAAGAGAGCATTAAGGTATTTGTTCGAAGCTAGATACTATCTCCTCAAACCATTGCAGTGCGTCTCGAGCGCGCTGGCGTATGCATCACGCATGGAATACCGCCGCGCATGGCATTTCACGAAGACTGCAATGGATGCGCTCATGGAAGGCGTGGAGTCGGCGCAAATACTCGCGGAAAGTTTTGCCAGGTTATTGTTTTCAACCCACCACTACGAAGTCCAGGAATGCCTCCTCCAGATGTTTCCTCAACTGGAACCTTACGCATGTGAGGTGTATGACTGCCAGCAAAGAAACGGCCAGCTCACAGAAATACCAGCATCAGCTCAATGTCCATTTCCGTTTCCAGAACAGCTGAGAGAGAAGATAGGATTCGTGCCTGCGCCCCCGTGGATGAGGTAAAGCTTTTTTCGATATCTTGCGCTAATGCAACCCGCTTTTTCTTGAATTCCGGCAATTTTTTCCTGTCAAAATTATAGAAAAGGTGCATCAGGTCAGAGAATAATGATGCCAATTTATCCATAAGCTTTTTTATGGAGAGGGAAGGGGAAATTTTTTGGTGGACAAGATAGGTGCAGAGCCGTGCATAATAATCACTGATTTTTTCAAGGTTCTCGATGATCATGAAAAGATACGTTGCTTTGCTCCTCTCTGATTCTCCTTCCTTGTTTATTGCCCGCTTGCAAAAATTAGTGATCCGGTCAACAAGAGGCTCCATGTCTGCACATTCCTGCAGCTTATCAAGATCTTTTTTCTGATACGCTTCCCCAATGTCTTTTGCTATTTGGCCAACCATGAAAAATGTCCGCTTGAGCATGACGGGCATTTCATCTTCTATGGTTGATGCCACATTCTTGATCACATAATGATGGTCGCTTTGTTCAACTAGCTCAAAACCCAATAATTCATACAACCTGTCTTTTAATCGTGCAATGTGGGCTTTTTCTTCAAACCTGATCTCAATTTCATCATAGCCCATGATGTAGAGCATGGTTAAATACCTACGAAGAAAGAGCTCTCCTTTTTTTACGGTCAGCGTTATTTTAGATTTTTTCTTTATCTCTTCGCTGTGGATAAGAAGGTTTTTTCCAGCAGTGGAAATCTCAACTTCGCTCCCTTTCTTTAATCCTTGTTCTTTTACCCAGGCCATTGGCAGGGATAAGACATGTGTGGTTCCCCCAAGCAGCATGATTTTTCTTCGCATAAAACCCCCTACTATATGTTTATATGTGGATATATAGAGTATTGGGATTAAGTATATATTTCTTTCTTTTTTCTACTTCAAAGTTCTCCTTGAAGAAGGAGGGAGGGGAAAATGGCAGAACCATACATCATTAATCTAGGCATTATTGGTGGAGCTGGTGGCTTCATTGGACAACATCACGATACAGCAATAGCAATGAAAAGCGGTTTGGCATCTGATGGCAGGCCTATTCTTTATCGGGTTGTTGCTTCTGCACTTTCTTCAGATCCAAATAAGTCTCTTGAAGCAGGAAGGATGAGAGGCATTTCCAGGCCTTATCGTTCTTATGCTGAAATGCTCGAAGGAGAAACGGGAAGAGAAGATGGCATCCATGCAGTCTCTATTCGTTTGCCAAACAGAAGACAACATGATGCGGTCATAGCTGCATTGGAAGCAGGCTACCATGTCATCGTTGATAAGCCAAATGCGATCACCCCACTACAAGCTGTCCAGCAAGCAGAGCTGGCTGCAGAAAATGATCTTGTTACTGCCGTGACTTTTACTTATTCAGGATCGCCTTGCGTGAGGGAGATGCGAGCACAAAGGGCTAGTGGCGCAGTAGGGACAATTAATGGTGTCCATGCATTTTATCCGCAGGGATGGACACTTGGCTTACCGGAAAGTAAGGTATGGCGCCTGACTGAAGAAGGATCAGGTATTATGGGTGTTACGTTTGATTTGGGAGCAACTCATTGCCTCAGCGATGTTCGATACGTTTCTGGGATGGAACTCGCGTCTATTACAGCAAACCTGAAGAGGAACGCTGGCACGATAATAGATGGTGATCTAATAACAACGGAAGATCGTCAGGTGGAAAATTATGGGCAAGTGCTCTTCACTCTTACCGATGGACAGGGTAATGAAGTTTTAGGTTCTGGATACTGGTCTCAGGTTGCTGCAGGATGGGGCAACACACACGAACTTAGATTGGACGGGGATGAACGATCGCTGCAGTGGGCAAATACCACAATCAATGGTTCTGCAGAGAGCTTGATTGTGAGAAGCAAATCTGCTCCAGCTCAGATCTGGTCAAGAGATCCGAACGCTCAGTGGTTCTCACCGTTGGCAAAAAGAGCAATGAGATCACCTGGAGAACATGGGGAAGGCTTCGAGCACTGGCTCGCTGCTATTTACGGCGATTTCATTGAGCAGGTTGCAGGGCGAGTTTATGGTGTCCAGGCTGATCCTCTCGCAGGAGAAATTATGACCCTGCAAGATGGGGCTATATCATTGTGGAATGCCTTTAAGGTTGCAGAAAGCCATCTTCGTGGAGGGGTTCCTGTAGACGCAACATATGTACCTGAACAAGCAGGAGAACTAGAAGCAACAGTGATGGGCTTATTAGAAGATAATGGAGGGAGGTTATAAAATGGACAATCCAATCTGGGTGATGAGTTCTGCCTTTCCTGGCAGGACATTACAGGAAGTTATTGAACGAACAAGAGAAATTGGCGCACAGGGCATTGAAGTGTGTGTCTTTCGCCAGGGTGGAACAAGAAATGACCACATCGCAACACATCTTGAATATGAGGATTTTGGTCCAGAGCAAGCACAGGGGGTGATTGATCTGTTTAATGGAAACGGCCTTCGTCTTTCCGTTGGCGCCTATGACAATCTCATTGGCGGTGATGCAGAAACAAGAGTTCCTAATCAAGACCATATTTTAAGGCTTATAGCTAATCTCTTAAATAATAAAACATTTTTGGCAGCTCTTTACTGTTATTGAATGTTTTGCGCAGGTGATATTTTGCTGCATTGAGTGAGGGTAGTACCCTGTTCGCAAGTGC
>Ga0209212_1002019_pt1 | contig 30407 bp, 25 predicted proteins | sample RifGroC2_FD_183996 | JGI IMG/M metagenome (GOLD analysis project Ga0209212, IMG submission 183996) | Groundwater microbial communities from Rifle, Colorado, USA - Groundwater C2 (SPAdes) (version 2) | ecosystem: Environmental > Aquatic > Deep subsurface > Groundwater | place: Rifle, Colorado...
GCGCGCCCGTTAAATGGTACTTCGACTCTTTCGCTTGCAGTTCCTAGCCGGGCTGCACAGGGTCATTCCTTGCTGTGCTGCAGGTACTTGCTCTGTGTGCTTTGCAGGGCACGGTCGACGGACCAGCGCCCGGCGCCCCGGATCATGATGGCGACGCCGATGGTGATCGCCAGCAGGTGGAATTCGAAACCTTCGCCTGCCTGTTTACCGGTCCAGTTCATGAACAAGCCGTTTGGCCAGTGCACCATGGCGATCGCCCCGAGCATGACGCAGGTGATGCCGAAGGCGCCGACGCGTGCGCAGGCACCGATGAACAGGCCGAGCGAGCCGAAAAATTCGGCCATGATGACCAGCACGGCAAGGAGTTTGGGGATATGCATCTGGGTGGTGAATGCCGCCATGGTCGCATCGAAGCCATTGCCCCCGAACCAGCCCAAAAGCTTCTGGGCGCCGTGGGGAAATATCACGACAGCGAGCCCCACTCTGAGTATCAGGCCGGTCCAGCTCTCATCGGTAGCAATTAGCTTGTCCATGATCGCTCCTCCTGTAAATGTCGTTCCAATGGGGCCGGCTCTCAAGCCGCTATCGGTACAGGAAATCCGTCAGCGTGCCGAAGATGATGAGCCCCAGTATCAGCAGCGGAAAGGTGGCGAAGCCGAGCACCAGCTTCACTTCGTGGCGCAGGTGCATGAAATAGAGAGCGACGAGGACCGCTTTCAGCGATGCGATGCCAAGGGCGACGGCGGCGTTCCAAAGCCCCAGGCTCAGGAAGGAGACTCCGACCGTCACTGCCGTCAGCAGAAGCAGGACCACCCAGACCACGACGTAATTCCTGTAAGCAGGCATAAATCACCTCAACCGACCAGGTAGAGCAGGGGGAACAGGTAGATCCAGACCAGGTCCACGAAGTGCCAGTAGAGACCGGTAACCTCGACAGGGGTATTGTAGTCGGCGGAGAACTGCCCCCGGTTGGCGCAGACGAGCAGCCACGCCATGACCAGCATGCCGAAAATGACATGGAGTCCGTGCAGGCCGGTCATCATGAAGTAGAGACCGAAAAAGAGGTTGCTCTTCGGGAGCAGCCCGTGGCTGAAATCCTCGCTCCACTCCAGGTATTTGATGCCGAGGAAGCCGGCGGCGAGGAGCAGCGTCAGCACCAGGGCGATCTTCAGCACCTGCTGCCTCCCCCTCCTGATGGCTGCGATGCCGACAGCCATGCTGAGGCTGCTGGTCAGGAGCAGGATCGTATTCAGGGCACCGAGCAGGCGGTTCAGTTTCAGGTGTTCCTGGTGGAACAGATCCGGATAGACGGTCCGGTACACCGCGTAGACGGTGAACAGCGCGCCAAAGAGCAGCAACTCCGTTGCCAGAAAGGCCCAGATGCCGAGCCGCGCCGAGACGGGCGCGCCCTCGTGTTTCGGCTGCTCACTCTTCATTGCCCGGCTCCTCTTTTTCACCGTAGCTGTAGGGCCAGTCGGTTACCGTCGGGATCTCCTCGAAATTCTCCACCGGAGGGGGGGAGGGGATCGTCCACTCCAGGGTGAGCCCGTGCCAGGGGTTGTCAGGAGCGGCAGGGCCGTGGCGCAGCGAGCGGATGAAGTTGACGAACATGATGAGTATCCCGAGCGCGAGCACCCAGGAACCTACGGTCGCCACGATGTTGAGCGGCTGGTACTTCGCCGGGTACTCAGCGTAGCGCCTCGGCATCCCCTGCATGCCGAGGATGAACATCGGGAAGAAGGTGACGTTGAACCCGGTGACGATCAGCCACCAGGCGTGAAAGGCCCACCTCTCGTTCAACATGCGCCCGGTCATCTTGGGAAACCAGTAGTGCAGTCCGGCAAAGAGCCCCATGACCGTGCCGCCCATCATGGTGTAATGGAAGTGGGCCACCAGGAAGTAGGTATCGGTGACGTGCACGTCCGTGGCCAGGGAGCCGAGGAACAGCCCGGTCAGGCCGCCGATGATGAACAGGAAGATGAAGGTCAGCGCCCAGATCATCGGGGATTGGAGCGAGATGGAACCGCGGTACAGCGTGGCGATCCAGTTGAAGATCTTGACCCCGGTCGGCACCGCGACAAAGAAGGTGAGAAAGGAGAAGATCACCGATGCCGTGGTGGACATGCCGCTTACGAACATGTGGTGGCCCCATACCAGGAATCCGATGAAGGCGATGGCCAGGGCGGAGTAGGCGATCGCCTTGTAGCCGAAGATCGGCTTTCGGGCGAAAGTCGGGATCACTTCGGAGATGATCCCCATGGCCGGGAGAATCATCACGTAGACCACCGGGTGCGAGTAGAACCAGAAGAAGTGCTGGAACAGAAGCGGGTCGCCCCCCTTGGCCGGGTCGAAGAAGCCGACCCCCAGGAGCCGCTCTGCCACGAGCAGTACGAAGGTCATGCCGATCACCGGCGTGGCGAGTACCTGGATCACGCTGGTGGCGTACATGCCCCAGATGAAGAGCGGCATCCGGTACCAGGTCATGCCGTGGGCGCGCATGGTGTGGATGGTGACGAGAAAGTTGAGCCCGGTGAGGATGGAGGAGAGGCCGACCAGGAACAGTCCGAGCGAGAGGGCGGTCACCGCTGTGGCGCTTTTCGCCGAGTAGGGGGTGTAGAAGGTCCAGCCGGTGTCGATCGGGTTCAAAAGCGAGGCGACCGTCACCACGATGCCGATCAGAAACAGCCAGAGGCTGTACAGGTTCAGCCTGGGAAAGGCGACGTCGCGGGCTCCGATCAGGAGCGGGATGAAGAAATTGCCGAGCGAGGAGGGGATCGCCGGGATGATGAACAAAAAGATCATCATGGCGCCGTGCATGGTGAAGAGGACGTTGTAGGCATGGCTGCTCATAAGCGCCGGCCCCGGGGTCAGCAGTTTCAGGCGCAGCAGGACGGCGAGGAGTCCCCCCACCAGGAAGAAGAGGTGCGTCGCAATCAGGTACATGATCCCGATCCGTTTATGGTCGTGGGTAAAGGCCCAGGAGCGGAAGCCCCTCTCTTCCAGGTAGCCCCGGCGCAGCCCTGAGCTTTGCACCATTTCTTCGGACATCGGCAAGCACCCCGTAAAGGCGCGGTCTTGGCGGCCGCTGATGTTACTGCAGAGTCTTCATGTAGGCGATCACCGCCGCCAGGTCGTCGTCCTTGAGCGTCATCTTGAAGGTCGGCATGATCGGCTGGAATCCTTTGACGATCTTGGCGTTCGGGTCCACCAGCGATTCCCGCAGGTATTCCTCGTCGGCCCGGACCGTCTTGCCGTCGGCAAGCTGCACGGTCCTGCCGAAGATCCCCTTGAGAGTCGGCCCCACCTTGGGGGTGCCGTCGATGCTGTGGCACCCCAGGCAGCCGCTGGATTCGAACAGCGACTTCCCCTTGCCCGCTATGCTCTGCGTTCCCGCCTGCAATTTCTGCGTCTCCGCCTGCACCCATGCCTGATACTCGGCCTGCGGCATGACGATCAAGGTCGCCCGCATGATGGAATGACCGGTGCCGCAGTATTCGGCGCAGTATATGTCGAAGGTCCCGGTTTTCTTGGGGAGCAGCCAGAGGAAGGTGTAGCGCCCCGGCAGCAGGTCCATCTTTTGCCGGAAGTCCGGGATGAAGAGGCCATGGATCACGTCCGTGGAGGTCATGATCAGTTTGACCGGCTTGCCGACCGCAAGCCTCAGTTCGTTGACCGAGCGCCTGCCGTCCGGGTACTGGAAGTTCCAGACAAACTGGGAGGCGGTGACGTGCACCTCGGCCGCGCCGGGGAGCGGGGTCCGCATCTTGACGAAGACGGCAAAGCCGTAGCCGAAGATGGCTATCAGCAGCAGTGACGGAACCACGATCCAGACCGCTTCAAGAACGGTGTTGCCGGTGATATATGGGGTGGGGGCGGGCTGCTCCCCCTTTTTTCTCCGGTAACGCAGCGCAAAGTAGATCAGCAGCCCCTGGGTCAGGATGAAGAAAAACGCACAGATGGCGAGGATGAAGATGAACAGAGCGTCCACATCGCCACTTGCCAGCGCGGTCTCGACTCCACTGAATGCGCCTGCATCCGGCATGCATCTCCCCTTTTACCGTGAACCGCTCACACTTCAATCCAAACTGCCGCTCCCGGGCCGTCCGGCTCAGGGGTGTGGTTTCTTCTCCGTTTTCCAGAGCAGGGCCAGCAGGCCCAGCGTCAGCATCATGACCCCGACCGTGGCGATGGTCATGACACGGGAGGCCAAAAGCACATATTTCTTCCCGATCGGGTCGTAGTGGAAGCAGTACAAAAGGGCCTTGTTAAATACCTGTGAACTCCCGATCCGACCGCCTGAGGCCTCCAAGAGGGCCAGCTTCAGGTCCTTGGGCGACTGCTCCATGCCGTATAGGTAGCGCGACACCCTGCCGTCGGGTGTGACGATGATGACGACGTTGGGATGGGCGAAGTCGCCGGTCCCGACCCGGCTGTAGCGCACCCCGAGACTTTCCGACAGGTGCCGCAACGTCGCCTGGTTGCCGAGCAGAAAAGGCCAGGCATCGGCGGCGTCGGGCCTGTTGCCGAGCATGGCGTAGGTTTTGGAAGATTTGTCCACCGCCCGCGCCTGGGTTTCATCAGGATCGATGCTGACGGTGACGATTCGGAAGTCCTTGCCGAGCGCGATGCCGCCCATCTGTTGCAGCGTGCTGACCATGTTGCGGAAAACCAGCGGGCAGAGCGTCGGGCAGGCGTAGTAGTTCAGCGTGAGTATGACCGGCACCCCGGTGAAGTAACGGGACAGCTGCACGGGCCTCCCCGTCTGGTCACGAAAGGGGAGATCGGTCGGAATCCGTGACCCGAGCCGCTCGTCGACGCCGACCCCCTCAAGGACCAGGTCCTGAGGGTCGTGCGCCGGCGCGATGCAAGGGAGCAAGGCCGCTACGGCGACTGCAGCCAGAAAGATGTAAAAGGGGTTACCCCGGCTCTGCGGGGAGAGAAGTGGACGCACCTCATCTGGCCGGAGGCTTGGCGTAGTCGATCATCCCCTGAAAGTCGACGACGACCGCGGGCTCGTCACCAACCACCCAGGCGTCGTGCCCTTCCGGCAGCAGGGAGATGTCCCCGGCCTTGCAGTCGAACTCCCTGCCGTCATCCATGAGGATCCGGACCGTCCCGGAGACGTGATACTGGAAGTGCGCGGCCTCGCAGCTCAAGGTCTTCGCAATCGGCTGCACGGAATTGGACCAGCGCCAGCCGGGCTCCAGTGTTGCCCGCCCCACGGTTGCCCCGCCGACCGTAAGCAGTTCGAGTTTGCCCAGCAGGAATGTCCTGATCTCGTCGGGGCGTGCGAAGCTTTTTACTTCTGCTTTCTTCATGTCATCCTCCTGGTGCTGGTTGGAGCGGGACTCTTATTGAAGATTAAAATAAACTTAGCATATTCTAGTTCCCTTCTTTTCAAAAGCAAGCCTGGAATCTTGTACTATGTGGAAAGGCGGAGGCTGCAACGTAGTTTGTGCTTACAGTGAATTACTGCGGCGTCATTTGGCGTGTTGCTGGGTCATTTGGCGGCGATCGAGTCATTGCCCGGGAGATGCTGCAATGGTGCCGGTTTGGAAACACTCACCAGAGAGAGTTCCCCCGGATTAATGATCCATGTATCCGTTCTTTCGTTTTTTAAGGATTGCACCCGGTTGTAGTCGTGCGGCGCCTTTTCACTCTTAATAAATTTATCTTAAAGATGTGTTTGTGCGAATGTTGCACAACGATAGAGGCTTTCGGCACGATTCAGGCAGTAGCAATGGCATAATGCCTGGTCATGTTATGTCAGGGGGGTTTTCTGGTATTTAATGTACTGAGGTGTGCAATGAAAAGAAGAGTCCTGATAGTTGATGATGTAGAAGATATCAGGCTGATGCTTCGGTACATGATAGAAAAGGAAGATTATGTCATCGTGGCTGAAGCTGCCAATGGAGTCGAGGCAGTAGAAAAATACCGCGAGCATCTTCCGGACATCACCATCATGGATATAGACATGCCGTATAAGAGCGGTGTCGAGGCCGCTCGCGAGATACGCGAGTTGGGCGGCGAATCGCGGATAATTTTTTGCACCGGCGGCATCTCGAAATACGATGCCACTCCTGCTGAATTGCGTAGCGGCGGCAGCAGCTTGCTCCGGAAACCGTTTCTGCCTGCCCAGTTGTACCAGGCGCTCTGTGCCTAGTAGCTGGCAGGTCTGACTTAACCCTTGCTGTTGTAATGTGGTGTACGCGGGTCCTTTAGTGTTCTGGCTTTTTTGAAATGTGTCATGACCCGCTGTTAGTATGCGGATTGCAGATGAAGTAATTTATTGTTGGGTTTGATGCCGCAGGGTGAGGGGAGCCATTTGGCTCCCCCTTTTTTTTCTGCAACAGTTGAAAAAGATGCTACCTTTCAAAGGTCTGCCCGCCGCCTGATACTGGCCGCTTCAGTCAGCAGGACGAAAGTTCTGCCTTGCGGGCATGCGGCGCAGAGAGTCAGCACAAAAAACAACCATCATCAGGAATAACTGAGCGCAGCTGACCGCACCTGGTGCCTTGATTTGGCAGGCGCGGTCAGCCTGACCGGGGAGCTTGGTTCACCTGATTGGAAAATGATGTATGCGATTGGGTCTTCCTTGTGCTAGGGTAGATTTTTGCTGAAAACCGACGGCACCGCCAGGTGCTGCCGGCGAAATTGCTTCCTCCCCGACCGCTTTATAGGGATTCCTGGCGGTCGGTAAACGCAAACTACAGAAACTGCAACGGAACGGGATTTCACCATGACATCTGAACATCAGCAAAGCGTAGCGGGCAACCTTGCCCGACTGCACGGACACGCCTATTTCAGGGTAGAGAACGGCCCACTGAAGGAATGCCTGATCCAGGCGATCCTGGATGCAGCGGAGGGTGAACTCGCTGAAAAACTTTCAGAGCGCTGTTTCGATCTGGAGGTAAACATCGGTCATCAGGAAGGTGACAGCGAACCTGCGGTCGGCTACAGCGTCGATTATCCCGGCGTCGTTTATCGATCGGAGCTGGGAGTCTCCCAATTGCCCGAGCCGGCACTGGAGGATCTCGCCGGTTACCTGGCCCGCATGGTAGAGCAGGCCGGCCCGGCCGAGCCTGCGGCAGCCGCAGCAAACCTGGTGCGGAAAAAGCAGGAGCACGATCATCATGAAAAGGAAGCAGCTGCGGCGCGGCTGAAGGTGTCGCCGCAGTGGCTCAAGAGCGTGGTGCCCTGCACCGAATACAGCTACGACGAGATAGACGGCAAGAAATACATCCGGGAGTACTACTGGTCCAAGGAGCTGATTGAGAGGCTTTTCAAGATCAAGTGCACGAAGACGACGCCGGAAGACCTGCAGTTTGTGGCAAAGGAGTGTTGCGACGGCGATGTCGAATGGGCCCGCGACCTGATAGCGAGGCTCAAGTCACCGAACCGTCCGGAGCCTTCCCCCAAGGACCCGCCGCAGAAAAACCAGAACCAGAGGGGGGCGGCGCCAGTCAAGGCGGTTGCTGGCGAGCGTACTGGCGAGCGCAATCGCTCCCGTTCCAGGCACAAGAAGCCGTTTCGCCAGGCGGGTAAGGATGGCGCCCGCAAGCCCGAAAACCCCTCGCCCTCAGCCGGTCCCAAAGCGCCGCAAGGATAAATAGAAGGCAGGTGAAGGTTGAGGTTAAGGAGCAGATTGAGGTTAAGGTTTTGGAAAACTTCTTAACCCTAACCTTAATCTCAACCTTAATCTTAACCTGGTTTTTTAGCCCCTTACGTAGGCTGCGAACGCCATGTCGGTCTTGGTGATGTGCTGCAACAGCCAGGAGGTGAGCGTCTTGTTGGTGAGGATCACCAGCGACAGCGTCGCTCCTTCGGTCCGGAACTCGCGCGTCAGCCGCTCCACATCGGCCATGAACCGCGTGTGCTCCGATTTGTGGACGGCGTAATCCGGGTAGGCGTGTCTTAGCTGCAGCCGCTCCTCCGCGGCGAAATGCTCCTTGACGTACTCCTCCAGGAACAGAAGTAACTGCAACACCTCATCCTTGCCTCTTCCTTCGCTGCAGGCGGCGAACAGCCTGTCCATCCTGCTGAAAATCTCCTTGTGCTGGTTGTCTATCTCGGTCACGCCGACCGACAAATCGCTGGTCCACTTGATGCCCATGCATTTGCTCCCTTGGTAGTTGATCTGTTTTCTTTCCGATTACACGACGTCTGAAGCCTCGTCCAGCGAGTTCTCACCCGAGACGATGATCCTGAAGCAGGTGCCTCCGCCCGGCGTGCTCGACACCTGGATGTCGCCGCCATGGTCTTTCACGATGCCGTACGACACGGAGAGGCCGAGCCCGCTGCCGTTGTCCTTGGTGGTGAAGAAGGGGGTGAAGATTTTTTCCAGGTGCTCGGGCCGAATCCCCTTGCCGGTGTCGGCAATCTCGACCACGCAGCCGTTGCCGGGGCCGTGGTACCGGGTCGTCAGCCTGAGCGTTCCGCCCTCCGGCAGCATCGCCTGGACCGCGTTGAGGATCACGTTGCTGAACACCTGCCTGAGCTGATCGGCGTCGCCCCGGATCGGTGCCAGATCTGTCGCGTACTGCCACTGGACGGTGATCTTCTCCATATCCACCTGGTGACCGATCTGGCTCAGGATGTCGTCCAGCAGCTCGTTCACCATGAACTGCCTCTGGTTCAGCGACTTCTGCCTGGCGAAGACCAGCAGGTTGCCGACGATCTTGGCCATCCTCTCGGTCTGCAGGCTGATGATTTCGACCTCTTCGCGGTTGGGGTGCTCAGCAGGCAGGCACATCTCCAGCACCTCGGTGTTCCCCCGGATGATGGCGAGCGGGGTGTTGATCTCGTGCGCCACACCGGCGGCCACGATCCCGAGGTCGGCCAGTTTTTCCGCCCTGGCCAGGTCCGCCCGGGTCTGCAGCAGCAGGCGGTTCTTGTCGCTCAGTTGCGCCGTGCGCTCCTCGACCTTCAGCTCCAGGGCCCGGTGCAGCACCCCGATCTCCGCCTCCTGGCGCCGCAGCGCCCGGGTCATCGAGTTGAAGGCGTCGGCCAGGTCCCCCACCTCGTCCGTGCTCGGCACCTCTATCTGGAGGTCGCGCTCGCCAAGTGCCACCCTGTGGGCCAGCTTTTCCAGTTCCTTGATCGGCCGCGCCAGCAGGGTGCCGATGAACCCGGAGACCGCAATGCCGACCAGCGAGGTGACGAAGAGGACGAGGTAAAGGATGGAGTTGACGCTTTTCTGCATGTGCGTGAACGGCTTTTCCAGCATGCCGACGTAGAGCGAGCCGACCGCCTTGCCGTTCAGGTCGAGTATCGGCTCGTAGGCCGTGAAGTACCAGTCGTTGACGACAAAGGCGCGTCCCACCCATTTCTTCTTCTCCAGGATCACCCGGTTGTACACCTCCTCGGAAACCCTGGTGCCGATCGCCCTGGTGCCGTTGTTGGCGCGCACATTGGTGGCGATGCGGGTGTCGCCCAGGAAGATGGTGGCGCTCCCTACGTCGGTGCCGTTGAACTGCACCCCCTCGTAGACGATCTCCTTGATCTTGTCGACCAGGGCGTTGTTGTTGTTCAGCAGCGTGCCGCCGTACAGCGCGCCGATTATCCGACCGGCGGCATCGCGCAGCGGGGCGGCCGACACCATCACCATGCCGGAGCGCTCCGTGGTGCTGGTGCGCGGCCGGGAATGCGGGGTGGACAGGACCGGCACCGTGGCGCGGCTGGCGAGTTCGATCCCCTCGCTGGAGAGTTGCTCTTCGCTGAGCACGGTGGTGCCGGTGACCTGGATCCCCCTTAGCGCCTGCTCCAGGAAATAGCCCGACTGCCGGTCGCCGGCCAGTCGCGGGCTGTGGGCGCGGTACAGCACCCGCCCCGAGGCGTCGACAGCGGTGAGGATGTCGAGGCGCTTTTTCCGCAGTCGCGTGCGAAGCAGCGACTGGATCTCCTTGTCTCCTGCGACGATGGACGAAGTGTACGGGTTGGTTGCCGTCAGGTCGATCAGCTCGCCGATGCGGTTCAGCTCGTTTCGGTACACCTCGCGTGCCGAGTTGAGGTCGGTGCGTACCTTCTCCTGTGCCTGGCCGGCGATCTTCGCGTTGATGATATAGAGGCCTGCCAGCGAACAGATCAGGAAGGCGACAAAAAGCGGGGTCAGTGCGCCGAAGGTGAGCTTGGCTCGGATAGGGAAGCGCTGGGGCATCAGCGGGCGCCTTCTTCGTCCAGGCCGTACTCCTCGATCTTGCGGTCCAGGGTTCGCCTGGCGATCTCGAGGATCTTGGCGGCGCGGCTCTTGTTGTTGCTGGAAGCCTGCAGGACGTGCAGTATGTGCTCGCGCTCCACCGTCTCCAGGGAGACCAGCCGCTTGGCCTGCTTCGGTTCGGCGGCCTGGGGAGTCCTCCAGACCGGCAGCGTCTCGGCCGTGATCGAGGTGCCGCGGGTCAGGATCGCGGCGCGCTCGATGGCGTTCTCCAGCTCCCTGATGTTGCCGGGCCAGCTGTACGATTTGAGGAGCTGCATCGCCTCGCCGGTGAAATCGGTGATCTCCCTTTTCATGCGCGCCGCGTATTTGGTCAGGAAGTGTCTGGCCAAAAGCTCGATGTCGTCGGCGCGTTCCCTAAGCGGGGGGAGCTGCAGCGATATCACGTTGAGCCGGAAGTAGAGGTCTTCCCTGAAGCGCTTCTGTCGCACCTCCTCCTCCAGGTCCTTGTTGGTCGCCGCCAGGAACCGGATGTCGACGGTCCTCCCCTTGGTGTCGCCGACCGGAATGAAATCTCCCTCCTGCAGCACGCGCAGCAGCTTGGCCTGGATGGCGGGGCTCATGTCGCCCACCTCGTCCAGAAAGAGCGTGCCGTAGTTGGCGGCGTCCAGGAGCCCCTTTTGCGCGTTGATGGCGCCGGTGAAGGCGCCGCGCACGTGGCCGAAGAGCTGGCTCTCCAGCAGGGTATCGGAAAGCGCGGCGCAGTTGATGGTGAGAAAGCGCTCCTTCGCCCTCGGGCTGTTGCTGTGGATCAGGCTGGCGATCAGCTCCTTGCCGGTCCCGGATTCGCCGAGCACCACCACGTTCGACTCGCTTTGCGCCACCAGCATCGCCATGTCGTGGACCTTGCGGAAGCTCTCGCTGGCGAAGATGATCGGGGTCGAGGCGGAAGGGATGCCGAGCTCGTCCTTGAGGGCCGAGTTCTCCTTCAAAAGCGCCTTGCGTTCGAGGACCTTCTCCAGGATGCCGAAGATCTTTTCCTTGGGAAACGGCTTGGTGACGTAGTCGTAGGCGCCGAGTTTCATCGCCTCTATGGCCGAGTTGATCGAGGCGTAGGCGGTCATGATGACCACGGGAACCTCCAGCTTCATCTTCTTGATCCGCTGCAGGATCTCGATGCCGTCCAGGTCGGGCATCTTCACGTCCAGCAGCAAAAGATCGCTGTCATCCAGACCGCGGTTCTCCAGGCAGCTCATCAGCGAGGTGCCGGAACTGAACACCTCCAGCTCCAGCCCCTTGGCGGTCAGTATCTTGGAGAGATACCTGAGTATCTCGACCTCGTCATCGCAAATGATTACCCTGCCGTTGTACATGTTGGTCACCTGTTGCCTCTGCGCGATAAAAGCGTCGAGATAATTGTGGGAGGGCCATTCCTGCCGCGATGAGGCTGCGGCAATCGCGGCAGGGATGCCGCTCCTGCAGAAAATTGTTCTTCTTGCATTGGGCGTTTTACGGCACCGTCCAATATCTTTCGCGCGGGGCTCGGTTGTCAAGGGAAATTCCCCTGTATACGCTCGTAGTTTCGCGGAAGTTCGCTGTTGCGGGAGAAAGGCGAAAAAAAGCCCATCTCTTCAATCTTCGCAACCAGTTGCAACCGGTTTATGGTATTGTTTTCCGCTAACTGCATTGCCTGGCGGGGTAGCTTCCCGCTCGGCTGCGACTCAGTCTCTCTAAGGCATCCAGGTGGCAACATGCACGAAACGACCTTGCTGATCAACATCGCCGTCGCGCTGGTGGTCGCATTTTTCGGCGGCCTTGCCGCCCGGCGCATAGGGCTTCCCACCATTGTCGGCTATATGCTGGCCGGGATCGCCATCGGTCCCTTCACACCCGGCTTTGTCGGCGATATCGGCACCATCAGCCAGTTGGCCGAGCTCGGGGTGATCTTTTTGATGTTCGGCGTCGGACTGCACTTCTCCCTGAAGGATCTCTGGAAGGTGCGCGGCATTGCTATCCCGGGCGCGTTGAGCCAGATGCTGTTTGCCACCTTGCTCGGCCTGGGTCTCAGCCAGGTGTGGGGCTGGTCGACGGCAAGCGGGCTGGTGCTCGGTCTCGCCGTTTCGATTGCCAGCACGGTGGTCCTGTTGCGCGGTCTTATGGACAACGGGTTGCTGAACACGCCGCACGGCCAGGTGGCAGTCGGCTGGTTGATCCTTGAGGACCTGGCGACCGTCCTGATTCTTATCGTGATGCCCGCGCTGGCGCCGTCCACTGCCGTTTTCGACTGGCACAACCTTGCCTTTACGCTACTAAAGGCAGCGCTGTTCATCCTGCTCCTGATGTTCGCCGGGCAGCAGCTGATCCCGTGGCTGCTGCAACGGATCGCCCATACCAGGTCACGCGAACTGTTCATCCTGGCCGTACTGGCCATTGCGCTTGGAACGGCGCTGGGAGCAGCGGAGCTTTTCGGTGTCTCTCTCGCCCTTGGCGCATTCATGGCTGGCGTGCTGGTGGGCCAATCGCCGCTCAGCCATCAAGTCGGGGCCGATGTGCTCCCGTTTCGCGAGGCGTTCGCGGTGCTCTTCTTCGTTTCCATCGGGATGCTGGTTAACCCGGTGTACCTGATCGGCAACACCGGATCGGTTATCGCCCTGACCGGGTTGATCCTGATCGGGAAACCACTCCTCACCATGTTGATGGGGTTGGCGTTTCCCTGGCCTGCCCGCACCACGCTGGTTGTTTCTGCAGGGCTGAGTCAGATCGGCGAGTTCTCTTTCATCCTTGGCCAGGCGGGGATGTCTCTGAATTTGCTGAACCGGGACCAGTACTCTCTGATCCTGGCTGGAGCCCTGTTTTCGATTACGCTCAATCCGGTGATGTTTCGCCTGGTGGTCCCGGCGGAAAGGATATTGCAGCGCTTCCCGGCGGTATGGAAGGCGTTCAACCGGCATGGACCGACACCGGCTCCCCTGGAGGAGTCCATTGCCGAGCATGTGGTGATCATCGGCTTTGGTCGCGTCGGGCACTACATCGTCACGCTCCTGGGGCAGATGCAAGTCAGCCATTTGGTGGTCGATGCGGACGCTCACAAGATCGAAGAATTGGCGCGGCTGAAGGTCCCCACTCTTTTTGGCGACGCGGCCAATTCCGAGGTGCTCGACCATGCCCGGCTGAACCGCGCCCGCGCCCTGGTCATCACCGTGCCGGATGAGGCAGCCAGTGAGCTGATCGTTTCTGCGGCGCGCAACATGGCTCCGGCACTGCCGATCATCGTCCGTGCCGCGACGCAGGAAGGGGTCGGGCGACTTTCCAGGCTGGGAGCCCAGCACGTCGTACACCCGGAACTTGAAGGCGGGCTGGAAATCATACGCCATACCTTCTTGCAACTCGGCTACCCGCTGCGGGAGGTGTACCGGTACACGGACGCGATACGCCACGACAATTACGACTTTGCGCGGGACACCGAAAAGGAGCACCGCTTGTTGCACGACTTGTTGGATGCGGTGAACAGCATTGAAATCACCTGGCTGCACCTCGCCGCCAGCAACCCTTTGGTCGGGCACTCCCTGGCCGCAGCCGCCTTGCGCTCTCGCACAGGTGCGTCGGTCGTGGCGCTTTTGCGCAACAGGCAACTGATCGCCAATCCAAAGTCGGCGACCGTCCTCATGGCCGGCGACCGTGTCGGCCTGATAGGCGAACCAGACCATATCGAGGCCGCAGAAAAACTGCTTTCGCAGGACGATATTTGATCCCGCCCACAACGCTAAATGCGTCCCGTCTTTCCCGTATGGTCAACAGTGTGAATAGTATCCATGCGATGAACCGATGACTGGATCACGGATTCGTCATGTCAAATCTGGCAGTCGGTGCGTCTGGAGAAGACATTGCGTTCAAAGTTGCCATTATCTTCGCAACTGAAGTAGATATGAGTTAAGATATTGCTTTTAACTTGTGAAGTGAAACCCACTGCTGCAAAAATTTTCATCGAACAGGAGCTTATACGGTTTTTTTTGCTATCCTATTGAACTGATCCAGCGCTCGTAAAACCTGTGCCCTTTCGGGAAGCTGCGCGGCAATGGCCGGTAGCGCAGAACTTGTCGTAGGCTATCAAATCGGGAGATTGTTATGCACCTGTTAAATGTCCAGCACCGTTATCTGTTCTTCCTTGCACTGCTTTTCGCTGTCGTCGTCTCGCCCGCAACCGGCCGGTCCGAGTCCGATGCAGTCAAGTTGTCGAAAGGTCAGACTGTCTACGTCCCTGTCTACTCCAACGTCTTCAGCGGCCCGCGCAGCCTCCCTTTTCAACTGGCTACCACCCTGAGTGTCAGGAACACCGACCTCTCCGCCTCGCTTCGCATCACCTCCATCGATTACTACGACACCAACGGCAAGCTGGTCCGGCGCTATCTGGACAAGCCGCTCCCCCTCGCGCCCCTCGGCACCAGCTACGTCCACATCGAGGAAAAGGATGTCAGCGGCGGTTTCGGAGCCAACTTCATCGTCAGATGGAGTGCCGACCGGGTCATCAACGCCCCCATCATCGAATGCGTCATGATCGGTGCCACCTCGGGCCAGGGGATCTCCTTCGTGAGTCCCGGTCAGGAGATCCGCGAGGGCGCCAGGTAAAAACCGGAAAAGCTGGAGCGTTGGAACGATGAGACGCACCTGCTGAAGGAACGGCATTCCTGCCGCGATCAAGGGGCGGCCTGCACTCCGTGGCAACGCCCTCATCCGCCCCTTCGGGGCACCTTCTCCCGGAGGGCGAAGGGGTCTGGCATACCCTCGCCCTCCGGGAGAGGGTGGCCGAAGGCCGGGTGAGGGTTTTTTTGGGGGGGGTGAGCCGGCGAGCGAAATGAAGAAGATCGACGCCAATCTAGTATCCGTTTTCGCCGCCACTTAAGGAGCGGTTGTCATGGAACCAGCAAACTCCGACATCCCCAAGCCTTGGCATAACTTGGAAGTCGATGCTGTCCTTGATCTTGTAGAGAGCACCGCTGGCGGACTCTCGCCCGCGACAGCGCAGGCGCGGCTCGCCCAGCACGGGCCGAACGAACTGCAGGCCCCGCACCGGATCTCGCCCTGGACGGTTTTCCTGGCGCAGTTCAAAAACGTGCTGATCGTCATCTTGCTGGTGGCGGCCTTGCTCTCCGCCTTTCTGGGGCATGCCGTCGAGGCGATCGCCATCGCCGTGATCGTGCTCTTCGCGGCGCTGCTCGGCTTCTTCCAGGAATACCGGGCCGAGCGCGCCATCGAGGCGCTGAGAGAGATGGCGGCGCCCGAGGCGGCGGTGCTCCGGGACGGTTCGGAAACGAAGGTCCCGGCACGCGAGCTGGTCCAGGGCGACGTGGTGTTGCTGCGCGCAGGGGACCGGGTTCCCGCCGATCTCAGACTGACCGAGGCGTTCAACCTGCAAATGGAAGAGGCCGCGCTTACCGGGGAATCGCTAGCGGTTGAGAAGAGTACGGCCGTGGTGAGTGACCCGGACGCGGCGCTGGGCGAGCGAAGCAACATGGCTTACGCCGGTACCGCTGCCAGCTACGGCCGGGGGCGCGGTGTCGTGATCGCCACCGGGATGCGCACCGAGTTCGGCAAGATCGCCCGGATGATCTCCGGCATCGAGGCGGGCCGGACGCCGCTGCAGGAGAACCTGGACCGGGTCGGCAGCGTGCTGGCTCGAGCCGCCCTGGCAGGCATCGCGGTCATCGTCGCGGTCGGATTGATGCGGGGTGAGCCGCTCGTGGAGATGCTGGTGTTCGGCATCGCGCTCGGGGTTGCCGTGGTGCCGGAGGCGCTTCCTGCCGTCGTCACCATCTCCCTCGCCCTTGGGGTGCAGCGCATGGTGCGCCGCCACGCGCTGATGCGCCGCCTGGCCGCCGTGGAGACCCTCGGCAGCACGACGGTGATCTGCTCCGACAAGACCGGGACCCTGACCAAGGACGAGATGACGGTGCGCCGCTGTTTCGTTGCCGGGGAAACCTTCGAGGTCTCCGGTGCCGGCTATCAGCCGCAGGGTGAATTCTCGCAGAGCGGAACGGTGCTGGAGCCGTCGGCGGAATTGAAGCTGCTTCTCAAGGCGGCCGCCCTGGCCTGCGATGCGCGTGTCGAAAAGGACGAGGCCGGGCGCTGGCTGGTCAAGGGGGATCCGACGGAAGGGGCGCTGCTGGTCGCCGCGGCAAAGGCTGGGCTCGACAAGGCCCAACTGGAGGCCCGCTTCCCCAGGGTGGACGAGATACCCTTTACCTCCGAGACCAAGCGGATGACGACCCTCCATGCCGACGGGGAAGGGCGGATCGCCTATGCCAAGGGCGCGCCGGAGGTCATCCTGGCATCGTGCTCAAGCGTGCTCGCCGGTGACGGCGAGCGGCCGCTCGACGCCGCGGCCAGGGAACGGATCGTCGAGGAGTCGCGCCGCATGGCGGAAGCCGCGCTCCGGGTGCTCGGGATAGCCGGCAGGAATGGGGCGACCAGGGCAGACGCCGAAAAGGAGATGACCTTCCTCGGGCTGGTCGGGATGATCGATCCTCCCAGACCCGAGGCTAAGGCCGCCATCAGGACCTGCGAGGAGGCGGGGATCAGGCCGGTCATGATCACCGGCGACCACCCGGTGACGGCGCGTGCCGTGGCCCTGGAACTGGGACTGGGACTGGGACTTTTGACCGGCGGCCGTGCCGTGACCGGCGCCGAACTGGAGGCGATGGACGAAGCGCGCCTGAACGACGAGGTGGAATCGATCCAGGTCTACGCGCGGGTGTCGCCGGCCCACAAACTGCGGGTGGTGACCGCCCTGCAAAGCAAAGGGCACATCGTCGCCATGACCGGTGACGGTGTCAACGATGCGCCGGCGCTGAAGAAGGCGGACATCGGCATCGCCATGGGGATCACCGGCACGGCGGTCAGCAAGGAGGCGGCCGCCATGACGCTGACCGACGACAACTTCGCCTCGATAGTGGCCGCGGTGGAAGAGGGGCGCGGCATCTTCGACAACATCAAGAAGTACCTGATGTACCTGCTCTCCTCCAATATCGGCGAGATCGGCCTTATGGCCGGCGCCTTGCTGCTCGGGCTCCCTTTGCCGCTCAGCGCGGTGCAGATCCTCTACGTGAACCTCGCCACGGACGGCCTCCCTGCGCTGGCCCTGGCGGTCGACCCGCCTGAGCAGGACATCATGCGCCGGCCGCCGCGACAGGCTTCCAGGGGGATTTTCACCCGTCCGGTGGTCACGCTGATCATGGTGGGGGGAGGCTGGTCGGCGCTGGTGAACCTCTCCCTCTTCGCCTGGGCGCGTGCTTCCGGTCGCGGCGACCACGAGGCGATGACCATGGCATTCGTCTCGCTGGTGCTGATCCAGTTTTTCAAGGCGTACAATTTCCGCTCCGACCGTCACTCGGTGCTCAGAGAACCGTTTGCCAACCGGTGGCTGAACCTGGCCATCGTCTGGGAAGTGATCCTGCTGCTCGTCGTCGTCTACCTGCCGGCGCTGCACGAGCCTTTCGGCACCTTCTCCCTGACCGGCATCGACTGGGCCATCATCGTCGTGGCGGCCTTCACGATCTTTCCGGTCCTGGAGTTCGCCAAGTGGTTCGAGCGCCGCGGCGCCTTCGGCGAGATGGGGTAGGGAATGCCCCTCCCGCAAGGGGAGGGGGGACGTAGCATTCAGTCATAACTAGCGAGGTTACATGGATTTGGACGGTTTGAAGGATATAGAGATTCTCTTCGGCCTGGCTCTGCTGACCGTTGTCCTGCTCAGAAAAATCAAGCTCCCCTCCATCATCGGGTTCCTGATCACCGGCATGCTGGCGGGTCCTTATGCGCTTGGTTTCATCAAGGACACCCACCAGGTCGAGCAGATGGCCGAGTACGGCGTGGTGCTGCTCCTTTTCACCATCGGCATCGAGTTCTCCCTGAAGGAACTGATGCGGATCCGCCATATGGTGCTGATCGGCGGCGGGCTGCAGCTCTTCCTGACCATCGCTGTTGTGGCAGCGATCGGGACCTTCGCCAATTTCCCGCTGTCCCAGTCGATTTTCTTCGGTTTCCTGGTTGCGCTCTCCAGCACTGCCATCCTGATGAAGCTGATGATGGACGCAGGCGAGATGGATACCCCCCAGGGCAAGGCCGCGCTCGGCATCCTGATTTTCCAGGACCTCTGTATCGTGCCGCTCATGCTCTTCACGCCGTTTCTGGCCGGCGGCGGCGACGGGCTGCAGGATATCGCCATCGTCTCCGCAAAGGCCGCCGCGGTGATACTGGCGGCCCACTTCAGCGCCAGGTTCGTGGTCCCGTGGGTCTTCGAGCAGGTGGTGAAGACCAGGAGCCGGGAGCTGTTCGTGCTTACCATCATCTTCATCGGCATGGGCACCGCCTGGCTCACCGCCCAGGCCGGGCTTTCGCTCGCGCTGGGCGCCTTCATCGCCGGCTTGTCCATCTCGGAATCCGAGTACAGCCACCAGGCCCTGAGCGACATCATGCCGTTCCGCGAGGCGTTCATGAGCCTCTTTTTCATCTCGGTCGGCATGCTCCTGAAACCGGCCATCCTGATGAAATTCCCCCTGCTGCTCATCGCACTGGTGCTCTCCATCATCGTCATCAAGGCGGTGCTCACCTCGGCGGTGGGCGTAGCGCTGGGACTTCCGATGCGGATCGCGATCGTTGCCGGGCTGTCGCTGGCCCAGGTCGGGGAGTTCTCCTTCGTCCTTTCCCGCAGCGGGCTCTCTTACGGCCTGCTCACCGGGGAGACCTACCAGCTTTTCCTCGCTGCGTCGATCGCCACCATGGGGTTGACCCCCCTGTGCATGAAGATATCGGCTCCGGTGGCCGAATACGTGATCCGCGTCCTGCCGCATGCCTGGACCCGGGGCAGGAGCAGCTTCGCCCAAAACGGCGACAGGCTGAAGCTGACAGATCACGTCATCATAGTCGGCTTCGGGGTGAACGGTAAAAATCTCGCCAAGGTGTTGAAGAACCTGGAAATCCCGCGCGTCGTCATCGAAACCAACCCTTTCACCGTCCGGGGCGAAAGAAGTCTCGGCGAGGAGATCCTCTTCGGGGACGCCTCCAAGCCCGAGATTCTCGAGCATGCCCGCATCGAGGACGCCCGCATCGTCGTCATTGCCATCTCCGACGCGGCAGCGAGCAGGCGCATCGCCGCCCTGGCGAGGCAGATGAACCCCTCGATCCACATCATCGTGCGCACCAGGTATCTGCTGGAGATGGAGCCGCTTTTCAAGCTCGGTGTGAACGAGGTGATACCGGAAGAATTCGAAACCTCGGTGGAAATTCTTTCCAGGGTGCTAAAAAGATTCCTGGTTCCGCAGGATATTGTCGAAGAGTGTATTGCGGACGTGAGACGCGACGGCTACGAGATGCTGCGCACGGTGAGCAAGCGGCACAGCCATGCGGTCGGGATCGCCGGATTCCTCTCCGGTGCCGAGATCGGCAGCTTCAGGGTGCAAAAGGGGGCGCCCGTCGAGGCGGAGACCCTTAGGGGTGGGATGCTGAGAGCAAGGTCCGGCGCCACGGTGGTCGCAATAAAGAGGGGGCAGGAAATCACCCCGAACCCGGACCCGGTATGGGAGTTCAGGGCGGATGACATCGCACTGCTGCTCGGCACTCCGGAACAGATGCGGGCCGCCGCCAGACTGTTCGAGCCGCAACCCGGAGGGTAGGGGACGCAGGGTGAGCCCCTCCGGTTAAAGATTTTTTTGGTTCGGAATCGAGCCAAAATCTGTACAATTTACCGGTTACAAGCAACGATTCTGTTTTTTTCCGCTAAAGGAGCATTAACAATGCAGAAAAACAAAGCTGACGTCGTCTGCACCCCGGGGCTTTCGGACCTGCCACCGCTGCCGATGGATACCCCCGGCCTGTTAAACGACTTCATACACCATTACTCCCACCACCTGGGGCGAGACAAGTACTGCCGGTCCGTGCGCTACCACTACCAGGCCCTTGCCTTGACGGTGCGCGAGCGCCTCATAGAACGCTGGAACAACACCCGCTACGCCTACATAAACGCCAACACCAAGACCGGCTACTATCTCTCCCTGGAGTTCCTGATGGGACGGGCCCTAGGCAACGCCATGCTGAACCTGGGGATCACAGACGCCGCCACGCAGGCGATGCACGATATCGGTATCGCGCTCGAGGATCTGGCCGAGGAGGAGATCGACGCCGGGCTCGGCAATGGCGGCCTCGGCCGCCTGGCCGCCTGCTTCCTGGACAGCTGCGCCACCCTGCAACTGCCGGTCATGGGGTACGGCATCCGCTACGAGTACGGCATGTTCCGACAGCGGATCGAGGACGGGCGGCAGGTGGAGGAACCGGATCACTGGCTGCGTGACGGCAATCCCTGGGAGATGGAGCGGCCGGAATACACCCAGCGCATCCGCTTCGGCGGGCGCTGCGAGTACTACCGGACCGCCGACGGGAGTTTCGGCTATCGCTGGATCGACACCCATGACGTGCTGGCGGTCCCTTACGACATCCCGATACCGGGGTACCAAAACGGCACCGTCAACACGCTCAGGCTCTGGAAGGCCGCCGCCACAGACGTCTTCGATCTGGATGAGTTCAACGCCGGCAGCTACACCGAGTCGGTCGCCATGAAGAACGAGGCGGAAAACATCACCATGGTGCTCTATCCAAACGACGCCAGCGAAAACGGCAAGGCTCTCAGGCTGCGCCAGCAGTACTTCCTCGCCTCGGCGAGCCTGCAGGATGTCATGGCCCGCTGGATTTCCAGGCAGGGGCGGGTCTTCGGCCACTTTGCCGAGAGGAACTGCTTCCAGTTGAACGACACCCACCCAAGCTGCGCCGTCCCTGAGCTTATGCGTCTATTGATGGACGAGCATGGCATGGGGTGGGACGAGGCCTGGGGCATCACCAGCCGCACCATGGCCTACACCAACCACACCCTGCTCCCCGAGGCGCTGGAAAGATGGCCGCTCTCGCTTTTCCAGCAGTTGATGCCGCGCATCCTGGAGATCATCCTGGAGATCAATGCGCGCTTTCTCACCGAGGTGTCGAGCCGATGGCCCGGTGACAGCGAGCGCCTGCGCAACATGTCCATCATCGAGGAAGGGGCGACGCCGCAGGTGCGCATGGCCTATCTCGCCATCGTCGGCAGCTTTTCGGTGAACGGCGTCGCCGCGCTCCACTCGCAACTCCTGGTGCAGGGGCTGTTTCGCGACTTCTACGAGTTGTGGCCGGAGAAATTCAACAACAAGACCAACGGGGTCACCCCGCGCCGCTGGCTGGTCAGGTGCAACCCCGGGCTGACCGGGTTGATCTCCGGCAAGATCGGCGATGGCTTCGTCTCCGACCTGGGGAGGATAGAGGAGGTGGCGCCCTTTGCCGATGACCCGGAGTTCCGCAACCAGTGGCATGCCGTGAAGCAGGCCAACAAGGAGCGGCTCGCACTCCTGGTGCTGGATCAGTGCGGCGTCCCCTTCAATCCTGCCAGCCTGTTCGACGTCCAGGTGAAGCGGATCCACGAATACAAGCGCCAGCTCTTGAACATCCTGCATGTGGTCCACCTTTACGACCGGTTCAAGCGGGGCGACACCGACCGGTGGACCGACCGCTGCGTCCTGATCGGCGGCAAGGCTGCACCGGGATATTTCATGGCCAAGCTGATCATCAAGCTGATCAACAATGTCGCCAAGGTGGTGAACGACGATCCGGTGGTAGATGGCCGGCTCAAGGTCGCCTTCCTTCCCAATTACCGCGTCACCGCCATGGAGGTGATCTGCCCCGGCACAGACCTCTCGGAGCAGATTTCGACTGCCGGCAAGGAGGCCTCCGGCACCGGCAACATGAAGTTCATGATGAACGGCGCCATCACCATCGGCACCCTGGACGGCGCGAACATAGAGATACGAGAGGAGGTGGGGGACGAGAACTTCTTCGTCTTCGGCCTGACCGCCGAGGAGGTGGAACTGCAGCGCAGAACCTACAACCCCGGTGCCGTGATCGCCGCCGATCCCGATCTGGACCGGGTCATGCAGCTTTTGACCAGCGGCCATTTCAACATGTTCGAGGCCGGCATCTTCGACCCGATCCTGGCAGCGATCAGAAACCCGCACGACCCCTGGATGGTCGCCGCCGATTTCCGCAGCTTCATCGATGCGCAGCAGCTGGCGGCAGAGAAGTATCTCGACCGCGACGGCTGGACCAGGATGAGCATCATAAACAGCGCGAAGAGCGGCAAGTTCTCCACGGACCGGACCATCACGGAGTACAACAACGACATCTGGCATCTGAAGCCGGTTCGGCCTTAGGGGAGGGATGCGGGAACAGCAAGAGAGCGGCGTGGCGGGATTGCCGCGCCGTCAAACGGGGAGGGCCTTACCAGATGACGGTGATCAGCAAGGTATCGCTGTACACTCCGGCTCTCAGGTTCTGGCGGGCCGGAACCCTGCCATAGATCACGGCATTGACGGTGGGGTTGCGCACCACCGTGCTGGTGAAGGTTGCGGTTCCGCCGGTGCCGTCCCCCCAGATGGTGGTTTTCGAGGCGTCGAGGAAAAGGTAATAGTTCATCCGGTCGCTCGCGCCGGCAAGCGCCATCTGCCTCGGGTTGAAACTGCCGGAACTGCCGCTGCTGATGGTTACCTCGACCTGCACCGGTTTGGCTTCCGGGTTGGTGCAGGAGATAGTGACGTTACCGGTCGAGTCGAGGGGGAGTGTGGAAAAGACGTCGTAGTTGCTGAAGTTGAGCGGCGTCGTCGTGGCGCTGCATTTGAAGGCGTGACCGTCGACCGGTAACAGCAGCGCGAACAAAGCCAGTAAAACCAGGATGAGATTCATTTTCGCCCCCTTGCGCCCCGATGTTATCAGGGTCACGGCAAGTCTGGAAACAAGTTTGGGAAAATAACAGCTATCGTGCCGGTGCCGTTTGCTGCCCGTTCTGCCGTGCCGGCACACTCACTTTTTGCGGCGCACTCTCCGGCAGAGGCCCTTTTTGCGGCGCACTCTCCGGCTGAGGGGTGGCGTTGATGACGATCACCCCGAGGTCTATGATCGGATCGTCAGAGGCCGGCACCCAGAGGTTGAAGGGATGGCGCCTGCCATCCTGGATCACGGCGGCCTGATAGGCCCCCGGCCTCAGAAAAGAGCTGCTCTCGCCCGCGAGTGAGGTGCAGTGCTGCTGCCCGTCCAGCGCCAGTTTCATGAACTGCTGCGACTGGCTGATGTCTATGTAGAACTCCCCTCCCGTACCGGTCGTAAAGGTGATCGGCTTGCCATCGAGCAACAACTCCACCTCCTGAAATTCCACCCCCCTCACTGCGCCGCTGTCGTGCAGCTTCAAAATACCCGTCACCGGCTGGAACTTCTTCACCAGGAACCCGACGCATGAGCCGCTGCGCAGGGGAGGGGAGACCAGCTTCTGGACCTGCGGGAAATAGTACTCGAACGGGATCTCCTTCTCGTTGATGGCGATCAGGTTGTCGTTATACGCGCTCAGATTGGTGATGAAAGCCTTTCCCGACGAGTCGGTCCTGCCGATGTCCTGCCCACCGTAGCGCACCGTCACCCCTTCGATGTTCCCCACCTTGACTGCGGCGAAACTATCCGTTACCGGGCGGGTAAAGGCCCTGACCCCCTCCAGCATGACCAGGGCGCCGGAGGCGCCGACCAGGTACTGGTTGTCCCATTCTCCCGAGTTGCGTGCCGCGGTGATCTCCCCCCTGATGATCCCGTAGCGGCCGTTGTACTGGAGCATGGGGTTCGCGATCAGGATGTCCGAATCGTTCCCGACCTGGTCCCGTTCCAGGAGCGCGCGGTAGCCGATCCCCTCGCCAAGCGGCGGGTTTTTCTGCACCTGGAAGGAATCGTGCTCCCTGGTGCTGGTCGATTCGTGGCGGGCGGTGAAGCTGAGGTCGTTTCTCGCCGAGTAGCTCAGGCCGAGCAGAAACTCGCCGGCGCTGCCAAGAGCCGGGTCCTGGACCCTGCGCAGGATGGCGGTCAGGCTGATGTTGCCGGGAAAGGACTTGGCATAGCCCAGTGCCGCAGTGCGCCTTTCCGATTCCTGGTAAGTTTTCTGCCCGCTCAGGTCGAATGAGAGTGAACCGAACCTGGGATCGGTGTAGCTAAGGCCGCCCCCCCGGGCGTAGTTCGGCTGGAGGCCCGAGGTGACGGAAGCCAGGGTCCGGTACCCCGGCGAGAATTGCTGGTAGAACAGCCTGCCGTTGAAGCGCCGGTTCAGGTACTGGTAGGAAAGATCAAACGCCGAGCCGGCACCGCTCGCGGCGCTCGCCGAAAGCGAAAGGTTCAAAAGGCCCAGCGTGCCGAGCCGGACGGCGGCAAGCGGCCCCGCATTGATGACGTCCGAGGAGGCCTCCCCGCGCCAGCCGACGGTGGCATAGTCTTCGAGCCCGAAGCGGTGCAGGGCGACGGCGGCGGGCTTCGAGTAGCGGTTACTGGCGCGTCCGAATTGATCGCGGCGAAAGCCGGCATTGTAGCTGTAGTCGTGCAGCCCCTTTTTCAGGAGCGTGCTGTCCGTTGCGTAAAACGGGTTGCTGAACCTCTGTTCGCGCCCCAGCGAGTCCCGGACCACCAGGTCGACCACGCCGGCACCGCCGTAGGTGGAGAAGTTGTGCAGCTGGAACTCCCCCGGTGCCACCCGCTCGGTTCTGATCTTCGCGCCGTTCAGGTAGATGTCGACTTCCGACGGCAGGGAGGCCTGGCCGCTCAGCTCCAGGGTCGGGTAGGTGACGAAGAAGGGATCGATGCCGTACACCTTGGAGAAGCTGATCCCCCCGAGGTTTGCGCCGCTGCCAAGCGTTCCGGAGGTGGCGAACAGGTCGCCGAAGACGACGCGCCGCATCAGCTGCCGGTCGTCCCGGGTGATACTGGAGTGCAGGCGGATGAAGCTGTCCCGGCTCCGGCCCCTGGTATATATGGTGTCGGTCAGGAAGAGGTAGTCGCCGTGCCTCATGCCGAGTTCGTTGCTGAGATTGAGGCTGCGGGCCGCCGCCGCCTCGCCGGAGCGGAACTCCATGCCGTAGTTCAGAAAAAGGTTGGATTCCTTCGGGTAATAGACCTGCTTTTGCGGCTGGGCTCCGAATTCGATCATGGTCTTCGGGAGGAGCGCCGGGGCGGCATCGAGGTTCAGGGTGAGGGTCCGTTCGTCAAAGGTAAAGGAAATGCCGGTCATGGAGCGCAGAGAGAGATACGTTTCCCCCTCCAGCTCGACCGTGGTGCTGCCGCTCGGTTCCCGCAGGCCGGCGGCCTGAAGATCCCTGGCAAGGAGCAGGAAGTCGCCTGGCTCGGTCCGGTGCACGAAGACCTCGCCCTTGGTTTGGCCGTTGACCATGAGCAGGAGCACCATCTGATCGGCAAAGGATCGGCAGGGGAACAGCAGGATGGCCAGGCAACAGATGACGATCCCGGGGATGAGAAAGCGCGGGCCTGCCGCAGCGAACTGCGCTGGCTTGGGTTTGGCAACAGGTGCGTCGGACAGGATCGGCGTGTTCAATAAAAGGTTGACCCCAAATCTTTAAGCGCTCCCCAGGGAGAAGCGGGGCTCTGCAGTCACGGCTGGCACTGCTTTTTGTCAACGGCAAGGCTGGTCTTGAGCGTGATCTTGCGGTCCGAGATCCCCTCCACCTCGATGAGGTCCGTTTTCAGGCAGGCCTCCGTGGGAATCTTGGCCGAGAAGGTGCGCCTGGTGCCGTTCAGTAGATACCACCCCTCCACCTTCTGTCTCAAGGTCTCCTCGCCTTTGGCGTTTTTGCCCCGGATGTCGAGGGAGGTGAGCCTGAAGTGGATATTGCCGGTGTTGTGCAAGGTCGCCGCGACGACCCCCCCGCGCAGCTCCGCCTGCAGCTTTGCCGAAGGCTCATCCTTGGCAGGGCTTACGAACAGCGGCACAGCGAAGCGGACGTTGACGAATACCGTCGCCCCCTCGCTCTTGTCTTCCTTTTTCGGAGGCGTTACCTCCTCGACGAAGACCCTGAAGGTCTTTTCGCGGGCTCCCGGCACACCCTTGCTGCCGATCCGGATTACCCTCTCTTCTTTCGGGGGGATCATGAGGAACTTCGGGAAAAAGACCAGTTCGTTGCTGTCGGCATACTGGTCCTTCCCCTCGGCATCCTGCGACCACTCCATCGCCTTCACCTGCAGGTTCATGGGGGCGTCGCCGTCATTTTGCACGTTGAGGATGCCGCTTCTGGCACCTCGGTCGAAAAAGAGGCGGATCGGGGTTACCCGCCACTCGCCCGCGGCAGCAACGACGGGAGAGCAGAACAAGATGCCGATCAAAAGGGCGTATGTGCAGGAAAGCAGGCTGGAAGGGCGAAGATTGCTGTGTGTCGTGCCGGACATGAATCACTCCTGACCATCAATACCGATAATTTACCGAGGTAAATTATCTTTTCCGGTGACAAAAAGCAACGAGTTAATGAATACGGCAGGGGTGGAAAACAGGGAAGAGCTCTACGGCATGACGTTGATGGTGATGGTGTCGCTGTAGCTCCCTGCGTGTACCTGCTGGTAGGCAGTGCCTGCGATGGTCGCCGTCAGTGTCACCGCACCCGACTTGTTGTTCTTGGCGTTTTGGCTGTACGGGAGGTTGATGGCGTAAGGTATCTTGTCGAGACCGTTTTTCAGGAAAAGCTGACTGCCGTCCAACCGGTCGATGATCACCGTCTTCCCTCCGCCGGCCAGACCGGTGCAGGTCACGTTGAAGGTGACCGATGCCGTGGAGACGGCGACGGGGGTGACGGGGTCCAGGGCGGTGGGGAAGGTGAGGGCGTAGGGACCGCCGGTGTCGAAGTTGCAGACGCCGCTATCTGCCGGTATCACGGCCGAGGTCTGCAGCAGGCTGATGAGAGTAGCCCCTTGGGCCGGCCCAGGAGCGCCAACCAGCCGGAACATCGAGATCAGGGCCAGCGAAATGGCAATTTTTTTCTTGCTCAGCTTCATACTGGCACCTGCTGAGAGTAGAGGCAAAAAGAGGGGGGCGGTGCCCCCCTCTCCAGCTCGTTCAGGTCGGCTGACTAGTAGTTGACGGTAAGGGTATAGGTCCCGGTGTAGGCGCCGGCCGGGGCGTTGGCGTAGTCGGCGACCTTGACCTGGGCGTCTACGTTGTAGGTCGTCCCTGCAACGGTGCCCGCTACCGGGACGAGGTCCGCAACGGGGTAGATCGGGATCGCGACACCGGCGCCGCCGACCTGCATTTTAGCTGCGGCATCATAGGCAAAGGTGTAGGCCGTTCCCTCGGTGCACTGCACCTGGACGGTCCCTTTGGTGGTCGCGTTCTTGGTAGCGGGGTCATTGACCGGATCGAGCGTGCCGAAGGCGATGGACGCGCCGGCTGTCGCTTTGCATACTGCCGTCACGGTGGCGGAGGTGGTGAGGCTGGTGGAGGTGGCTGCGGCGAAGGCCGAACCTGCCATAACTAACACTGCCGCTGCTGCCGTCATCGAAATTAACTTTTTCATTTGTTTTCCCCTTTTCCTATGCATTGTAGAAAACCCGACCAATAGAATTATTCCCGGTTAGGCTGCGTTGCGGCGAGCCTTCATTAAGACAATTCGACTGGTGCCAGTTTTTCATATGAGAGGGGATAATTCAATACCCTAAGTAGGGTATTTTGAGGCGTTACTTCGTGATCAGCTTTTTCTGCACCGCTTCGTAAATCGCCTGCGAGCGGGTGTTTACCTGAAGCCTGGTATAGATTTTCTTGATGTGGGTGTGGACCGTATGGGGGCTGATGAACAGGGTGTCGGCGATCTGGTGGATGTTCAAACCCCGGTACAAAAGCTCCAGGATCTCCGTTTCCCTGCTGGAGAGGGGGGAGATGATGTCCTGCAGCTCCTCGTGCACCGGGGGAGAAACGGAGATCCGCAGCACCTTCCTGGCGATGGAGGGGGACATCGGGGACCCCCCCTCCTTGATGTCCTCCAGGGCGGCGACGATCTGCGCCGGTTTGGCGGTTTTCAGGATGTAACCGGTCGCCCCGGCCCTGAGCGCGGAGAAGACGGTTTCATCCTCCTCGGAGACCGTGAAGACCAGGATGTCGAGATCCGGGCTCGCTCCCTTGACCGCCTTTACGGCGTGGTCATAGGAAAGACCGGGAAGGCAAAGGTCGAGAATCACGACGTCGGCGCAGTTCACCTGCAGGAACTCCACGGCCGCCTCTACCCGGTCCACGGCAGCAACGACCTTGAACTGCTCTTGTTGCTCAAGCAGCGCCACAAGCATGGTGCGAATGGTGAGGGTGTCTTCGACGACGATGATGTTCATGGCGTTGCCTCCGTTGGCATTCATCAAAGAGGCAGGTCGAGGTTGAGGACCTTAACCTTGACTCTTCGACCATTGCGGAAGACGCATTATAGTGGACAATGCTGGATATTGCCAGGAAATTCGGGGTGTTGACCGTGACGGGGGAGAGTTTTTGCTGGCGGGACTCCGCTCAAATAGTCGGTGCCATCGAGATCATGAGTGGGTAGGTACCGTCCTTGGAGTCGGCGGAAAGAAGCACGCGGAAGTCGTACCTTTTGCTGATCGGGGTGTTGGGGCGGTAGTTGTCGGTATTGAGGGTGAACAATTGGTCGATAAAGTCAGTCCTGCCGCTCTCTCTGATCAGCACACTGGCCCCGCCGGCGTTCTCAAAAAAAACCGGCACGCCGGCGTTCATGTTGGTCCTGACGCTTACCGTCATTGAGGCCGGGAGATCGATGTATCCCCTTTTGATGTCGTCACTTTTCACCTGGTAGCTGGTCACGTGCTGAACAGCGTTGAAGCTGACAAAGGGGAGCACGTTCGCGCTGACCTGAAGAGTGGCAGACGGCGCAGCAAAGGCGGCGTCTGCTCCGGACAGTGCCATGACAATTATCAGTGCTAAAAGCATCGTTGATCTCACGGCATTACCTCCAAGCTTATGTTAGCCAGATGTGTGCCATGTGCAACTGCTTGATTTTTATGTGTTTGCTGCGCTCGAAAAACGGCATCTGCTGTGCAAGCAATGAACAGCTAATTGAGATGCAGGCTGCGCCTGCTAAAATGGGCGGTCCGCGGTGTGCATGAAATGAACAGCAGTGAGGCCGGCAGGGAACCGGTGGACCGCTATGCCGACGGATGAGCTGTGCCGGGTGCCCAGGCAGACGCGATTAGCGGCGCAAGCTACAAAGTTTAAGCTTTAGATTCGCCGTGATTTGCCGATAGGCTCCAAGAGTAGCAGGGTAAGGCAGACGCTGGGGCCTTACTGCCGCCGCGACAGTTTGAGCGAGAGCCGTTACGATAATGTTTCGAAACCAAACTTGGAAACAGCAGGAGGAAAAAATGTCCACGGCAATGGTCCCGGTAAAGAAAGGGGAATCGAAGAACGAACTGATCCAACTGGTGAGCTTCAATCTTGGGGCTGAGGAATATGCCGTCGAGGTGCTGAAGGTTCGCGAGATCATCAGGATGACGGCAATCACCCATATCCCGAACACGCCGCCCAGTGTGGAGGGGATCATCAACCTGCGGGGGAAGGTGATTCCGATCATCTCGCTCAGGAACAGGTTCAGCATGTCGGGCGCGGAAAACGACCAGCACACCCGTATCATGGTCATGGACATTGCGGGAAAACTGATGGGTTTTATCGTGGACGGCGTTTCCGAGGTGATCCGCATCTCAAGCGGCGAGATTCAGGCACCGCCCGGCATGGTGGCGGACGGGGTGGATCAGGAATTCATCTGCGGCGTGATCAAACATGCCGATCAACTGCTGCTCATGCTGCAGCTCGATCGGATGTTCAGCAGCGATGAGCAGGATGCTTTCGCCGAGTTGTAGGGGAGGGAGGCGACCGGCTTGCCTTGGAATCGACATTTAAAAAGGGGACCCGGGTCTTAGCCTTGGGTCCCCTTTTTATGTACCAGCCGGCGCCTCCATCAGCAGCTTCAGACCGAAGGCCTCCTGCAGCAGGTCCCCCTTCGCCCTCGCTCCATAGAGTTCCACCGACATCTCTTCCTCTCCGATCATCCTGATGCGCAGCGTGTTCTGGGACAGCGCACACTGAAGACTTTGCACGACGCCGTTTCTGCGCCGGTCCAGGCCGTCGCATAGCCGCAGGATGCCCCCCAGCCTGGAGACCAGGAGTTGGTCGCCAGCTGCCAGCCGGGTGTACTGCTCGTGCTTCTTCTTCGGCATCGATTTGCGGTGGTAGCGGGCGATGTTCGCTATCAGCTCCCGCTCACGCGGGGTGAAGCCGAACAGGTCGGCGTGGCGGATCAGGTGGTAGGAGTGCTTGTGGTGGCTGGAATAG
>Ga0209212_1002020_pt1 | contig 30364 bp, 31 predicted proteins | sample RifGroC2_FD_183996 | JGI IMG/M metagenome (GOLD analysis project Ga0209212, IMG submission 183996) | Groundwater microbial communities from Rifle, Colorado, USA - Groundwater C2 (SPAdes) (version 2) | ecosystem: Environmental > Aquatic > Deep subsurface > Groundwater | place: Rifle, Colorado...
TCGCCGGCGATCAATCCACAGGCGCGATAGAACTGGTCTGGGTCGTAGAGCATATCCAGCGCCCTGCCCGCTTCGCTCGCCAACAGAAAGTAATCTGCACTTGAGTAAGGAAGTTCTGACGTGGATGATTGTTTGTCGAATGACTTCAGGGTCAGAAATACTGTCAGCTGCCCGGATGCCAGCCGTTTGGTGATGAGTTCTTTGGATAGTCGCATGGCGTGCTTGAGCAAATGCGCGTGGATAGTCTGCTTGTCCTGCGTGACTTCGCCCATCGAAGCGGTTCTGGCTACACTCTTGGGCAGCCTGGCTTCGGTCTCGATCTTGTAGATGGATGTCCCGTTTAGCTCGTGCCACAGGTCGGTTCCGGCTTTGCCTAACAGGCGCCTTATTTCGCGTTCTGGCACATCCACAAAATCGGCTGCGGTGTGAATATCGAACTTGTTGAGCAGCGCCTGACGGTTGCCACCGATACCGGGGATGTCACGCACGCTGACATTTTCCAGAAAATCATGGATGCGCCTGCCCGCCACGATAGTGGTGCCATTGGGCTTGTTGTATTCCGAGGCCATCTTGGCCAGGGTGCGGGTGACGGAGATGCCGATCGAAACGGTGATACCAACCTCATGCCGGATGGTGGTGCGGATCTCATCGGCGATGGCCTGATATGGTTTTCGGTACAGGCTGCGCATTCCGTTCAGATCCATGAACCCTTCATCAATGGAGTATTCCTCGACCACCGGGCTATAGCGCCTGATGATGGCAAAGAGTTTGTCGGATATCTGGCCGTAGTAGCGAAAGTCGGCGGACAGAAAAATGGCATCAGGCATTTTTTTCTTGGCTTCCCACACCGGCATGCCGGTGGTGATGCCAGCGGCTTTGGCATCATACGTCTTGGCTACCACGCAAGCATCCTGGCTGGACAGCACGCAGACAGGTTTACCCTTCAGGTCAGGGCGGCGCATTTGTTCACAGGAGGCGTAGAAACAGTCCGCATCCACATGCGCGATGGCATTGGGCCAGTTGCTGATAAGCATGATGGATGCGCCGGCTTATTTGTACTTGCGGAACTGGCCGACGACGACACCGAAGATTTCCATATCACCCTTGGGTCGGATGACAGGATAAGCCGGATTGGCGGGGATCAGCACATATTTGCCCTTCTCTTTACCGAGGGTCTTCAGTGTGAATTCGTTGTCGATGATGGCAATAACCATGTCACCCACGTTTGCCACGGCGCGCATTTCCACTATGACGGTATCACCCGGCAGGATACCGGCATCGATCATGGAATCGCCCTTGACGTTGACCAGCACGGTGCTGGAAGGGTGTGAAACCAGAAACTCGTCGATAGTCAGGGTGTCATGCTGCATGTCCCCTGCCGGACTGGGAAAGCCGGCACGCACGCTGTCGAAGATGGGGCGCTCGAAGAAGCGTCTGCCCGGCTTGAGGCGCTTTTCCGGGGTGGACTCCAGATAGCCTTGCAGCTTGAGCCTGGCCACCAGTGCCGCCACTGGCGACTTGGACTTGAGTCCGACGATGCCCATGATGGTCGAGTATGGTGGCAACACGCCAGTTTCGGCGTAATAGTCCTGGAGCTTGGCCAGATAGGTTGAGTGAATATTTTCCATGAACATGACAATAATGGAACGATCGTTCTATTGTCAAGGTGATTAACTATCCTCATGGAAGACTGTTCAATACCAGACGCTCGCGAAGAGCAGTGACCGACACATACCGGAAGTTGGCATATTGCTGTTAACAACCAGAAGACGGTGTTCAGGCATTACCCAAAAGGTAAGTCTGTCACTATCAGAAATTCAGATTCTTCATCCGTGTGTATAATAAAAACTCTTGCTCTGCTGCCATGGTAATACCAACAATTACCTCGAACTCAATGCCGTCATGATCAAGCAACGTGTCAACGCAACATTTATTTTCCTTCTGCTTACTGCCTTTATGGTGGTCAAGTGGGCACCGTCGCACGCGCATTTAAATGCGCAGCACGACCACGGCGGTGAGCAGCACCAGCATAACGTTGAGGCACACGCCCATCAGCCAGTCGTTTTTCACGCTGACCAAATTGACTTCGGCCATATGCAAATGGATGAGGCCAAGGTTGTTGACCTCGAACACGACCAGAGTCCGCCAAATAACAAGATGCTGGACAACCCGCCGGTTGCACTGGCTGCTTTTGTCTATTGCATACCACTTATTCAGACAAGGGAACCTGGCCTGCCGGAGGGCCGTAATTCCCTGCCCCTTCTACTCCATCCATATCCCGGTCAGCCCCGCGCCCCGCCTCGATTCTCCTGAGCGTCAATCCCGTTTAATCCCACTTCTGCAGCGCGCACCAAGCCTGCGGAACAATTCATATTTTTGGAGGTATTCATGTTATCTGTAATGAAACAATTACGGTGGCTGCTCGCGCTTGTCATCGTGCTCTTCGTCGGGCAGGCATTCGGCCACGGCATGTCGGAAGCGGAGAAGCTGTCGATCATCGATGGCGGCAATCTGCGCTACATGTGGCTGGGCGCCACGCACATGCTCTCTGGCTACGACCATCTGCTGTTCGTGTTCGGCATTGTCTTTTTTCTGACCAACTTCAAGGACATCGTCAAATACATTACGGCGTTTACAGTCGGGCACAGCGTGACGCTGATTTACGCAACATTCAACGGCATCCAGATCAATTACTTTTTGATCGACGCCGTGATTGGGCTGAGCGTTAGCTATATTGCGTTTGCCAACCTCGACGGTTTCAAACGTCTTCTGGGCATCAAGGCGCCCAGCCTGCTGGCCATGATCACTGGTCTTGGCCTGATTCATGGTCTTGGATTGTCAACACGCCTGCAACAGTTGCCACTCAACAAAGACGATCTTCTGCTGAACATCATTTCGTTCAACGTCGGAATTGAAGGGGGGCAGGTGTTGGCGTTGGCGGTCATGCTGTTGTTTCTGTCAGGCTGGCGCAAGTCACGCTCGTTTAGACCCTTCAGTCTGTTCTCAAATTACGCACTGATCGTTGCGGGTGGATTGTTGTTCCTGATGCAGATGCACGGTTACTCGCACGTCAGCAACCCGGACGAGTTCGGTTTCAGCGCCGACAACCACATTCACGAACATATCAAAATGAATGAGGAGCGTGCAGCAGAACTTGTCAAGAAAAATACCCACGAAACCATCGACTGATCGGAGGAAATACCTATGCGAACCCTGTTTGTTTTTTCATTCTGTCTCAGTAGTGTCCGGCAATTTAATTGAATAGATTCATTTGGTTATTGTCTTGCGGTGCGGTCATTTGCGTCTCCGTATTTTTAAGTAATTGATCGAGCGGTATTTTCTCGAAAAGAGTCAGGCTCAAAATCTGTAGGATTGTGTAAAGCGATGCCTCGGTATCGAGCCGCTTTTTCACGATGGCGACCAAGACGTAAACCGCGATGGCGATCCAGATTTGTGTCTTGACTGCATTCTCGGTGGTGCCATAGAACCGCTTGATGCGAAGATGCTGTTTGATCCATTTGAAGAACAGTTCGACCTGCCAGCGGCAACGATAAAGTTGGGCGATGGTCAGTGCAGGCAAATCGAAGTTGTTGGTCAGAAAGACCAGATGCCTGTCGTGTTCGGCATCGTAGAACTTGATGCGTCGCAGGTGCTGCGGATAGTCCTTGATGGCCGCAGGCGCGGTCAGTGCGATGGTCTGATCGCAACGCAGCCCCGTGGATGTGTCCACGGCGCGAGAGTAGACGCGACGAAAGAGCAGATTGGATTTGCCACGGATGACAAAGAACGCCTGCGCTTGATGCATCACGAACCAGCGAGCGAAGTCGGTGAAGCCGCGATCCATGATGTAAAAACTGCCGGCCTCGGGTATCAGGATGTCGAGCACATTGACCTCGTGCATCTTGCCGTCGCTGATGTGAATGAAGGTCGGAATATTGCCGCGCAGGTCGAGCAGCGTATGCATCTTGACGGCGGCCTTGGTCTGGCGGAAGCGCGCCCACGGGAAGACGCTCAAGCACAGGTCGATAGTTGTGGTATCGAGCGCATAGACGGTCTGTTCCAGTTCGACCGCAAAGCTGTCGCTGATGTAGAGTTGTCTGGCAATCTGGATCAGGCTCATCGCGAAATCCTGATAGATGCGCCAGTCGCGGGATTCGTTGGCATCGGCCAACGTGCTCTTGGCGATGTTGCCACGGATGCCCAAGTGATAGAGCTTGGCTTGGTGGGCGCGAAGACAGGTTTCGATATCGCGCAGACTCTCGCGATAAGTCAGTTGAGCGAAGGCCATGCAAAGAAATTGATCGAGATGCGAAAAGGTCTTGGCGGGATATTTGGAAGGGTAGCGCTGCACACAGCGGCGGAATGTTTGAAGAGGTAAATGCTCCATGAGTTGTGCGAACACCAGCTGGCCTGAATACATGATGGGAAACTCCGGGGAAAAAATCCCAGTTTCCCAAAGAATTCACGTTCAAGTCGGTGACACCCCTAAACATACTATTTCCCATTCAAAATCAAATTGTTATATAACCGTCTTGGCGGAATTGCCGGACACTACTGATTCTGTCTGGCTATCATTGCAGCATTTTCTGGTTGCGATGCTGAGCACGGGCACGCCCATGACGACAAATCCCCCTCGAAAAACCACAAGTCCATCGACTAATTTTTTATCTAAAGGAGTTAATAATGCGTAACATTTCGACAGTTCTACTTGTTTCTTCCCTTTTTTTTGCATCGCCAGTGATGGCGGGCGCAGGCCATGATCACGGCAGCGGAGGTCACTCGCACGGCCAGATTTCCAGCGAGAAGGTCATCAACAAAGCCACCGAAAAGGTCAAATCCCTGATCGAAAGCGGCAAGCTCGATAAAAGCTGGGCCGATGTCAAAGCCGTCGGCGCATCAGCCAAGGGGGACGAGTGGGTGGTAACGTACAAGAATGACAAGGTGAGTGACGCAGCAAAGCAGACTTTGTATATATTCTTTAGTCTGGATGGTATCTATATCGCCGCCAATTTCACTGGTAAATAAGCGATTACGGTGAGCACGATGTAGTGCTCACCTTTTTTAACGCCGCTCGCCAAATTGCTGCTGTAAACAGTAAGTCTGTGGATGCTGGCCGGTTTGCTATATCTGGGATCAATTTTTGGGCTGACCTTGTTATCGGCGAGTTGTCAGCGACCCTTTAGCTTATCTTTCCCCTGAACTAGCAGCCGTTTTCAATGGAGATGCTGGTGGTGAACATCCGGGAAGTGTGGATGCTCATGTGTCATTGGTTCGTGCCGGTGCAGATGGCGATGTTTGCTGCCGGGCGTCACCGGATAATCGTGCTCGTGCTGGTGGTGTTCGTCGTGGATATGCTCGTGGTTATGCAGCATCTCTTCGTGGGCGTGTCCGTGCTCATGGTGCTCGGTTAGATGCAACCAGATGCCCAGCGCCATCAATGCACCAGCCACAAGTAGCGGCATCGTGACTAACTCTCCCATCAGCAAGGCAAGTAACGCACCGAAGAACGGCGCGACCGAGAAATATGCGCCCGTGCGTGCAGTGCCAAGGTGGCGCAAAGCAACCACGAACAGTGTCAAACTCACCCCGTAGGCAAGCAAGCCAACCACCATTGCACCTGCCAAAGTCGGCAGTGCTGGCATTGATGCACCCAATGAGAAGGCCAAAATCAGGTTGACAGCACCGGACACCAAACCCTTCACCGAGGCGATCCAAGTGGCATCGGTGAGCGACACCTTGCGCGTCAGGTTGTTATCGATACCCCATGCGAAGCACGCGCCAAGGACAGCCAGCGTCGGCCACAGCCCTGCAAAACGCGCTTCTCCGGGCCAGCTTAGTATGACTGCACCTGTCATGATGGCAAGCATTCCCAGCGCGATGCGCCGGTCGAAGTTCTCTTTGAAAACGAACCACGCAAGCAGCGCGGTGAACACGCCTTCAGCATTCAGCAGCAGAGAAGCGCCGGATGCGGGCAACCCTGTCAGCCCGATCATCAGCAGCACAGGGCCAACGATACCGCCCGCCAAAATCGCCCCGGCAAACCAAGGCAGATCATTCCGGGGAAGGCGAACGGCAGGTGCATGGCTCAGACGACGATAAACCGTCAGCCCGACCCCAGAACCAAGATAGAGCAATCCTGCTAACAGCCACGGATCGACAGCATCAAGCAGCCACTTCGCCAGCGGCGTTCCCGCGCCAAACAACAAAGCAGCCCCCAGTGCTGCCGGTATGCCCGGTTGGCGAAATCTTTCTTTCCAATTCATCTTTTCAGCTTTCGAACAAAGTCTGCCAGAACAAAACTACTCGAAACGTATCGGGAACGCTGCCCCGGCCTGATCCGTACAAACGCCCGACGGCTTTGCACCGCTCCCCCAAATCAAACGGCACGAAACTTCTTGCCCTTCTGCGGATTTGGCAATCGTCTCGATGGAATAAACCACATGATCCGTATCGAGTCCGGAAAAAATTCGCTCCCAGTGCTTCGGATTGACGCCGTAATAGCGTTTGCGCAGAGCCGCCAAATTGGTCTGGCGCTCGACAACAAAACCACGAGCCTCGTAACGGCGATTCGATGCCGTCAGCACGAGTCGATTGTCCTCTCCTCGGTCATGGACTAATTCCCCGCCAACGAACGGTGCGTCGCCTTCCCTGACCAGCAGGTGAACCGAGCTGGCGCAGCCGGGTAACAGCAAAATTGCCAGTATGCTCAAGTAAAATGTTTTCATCGCATTCCTTTCATCACCAAAAATCTGTAGGTGTTTGATCGGTGTCAGGCGCGCGCCCAGAAGGCAAAGCAATTAGAGCAATTCCCTCCAACACTGCCACAACATGTATATCCACGGATGTCAGACTGGAACTGCCTGAATGATATCGCTGACGTAAATCCACCCCGCCTCGGCTTGGCCGGTGCGGGCGGCGCGCCCGATGATGGCCACCAACTCGTCCACCTGGTGATCTTCGCAGATCAGTTCCAGCTTCGATTCGTTAATAACTACCTCGGCCAACTCGATGGAATAGTGTTGTTCCTTGGCATCCAGCGCCTTAAGCAGGATTTTTACCGGAACGATGGCAAGATTGCGGCAGCCGGGCGTTCCGTCCGTGTTGCACAGCCCTGACTCCTTCACGGCGCGAATCACGTCGGCGATGCGGTGGTTGTGGATATAAGCCTTGATTTCTTTCATGCGGATTCTCCTGTTGGGTGATTGCGTGCGGCCCGGTCAGGCCGCACGCTGTTGGTTTACTTCGCCTGTTTGCGTTCGCGGCGTGTCTCTACCCATTCGTACATCAGCGGCAACAGCAGCAAGGTCAACGCGGTGGAAGTGAACAAACCGCCCACCACTACCGTCGCCAATGGCCGCTGTGTTTCCGCCCCGACGCCGCTGGAAAGCAGCATCGGCACCAGGCCGAAGATGGCGATAGAGGCCGTCATCAGTACCGGTCGCAACCGCAGCGCAGTACCTTGCTTTACCGCCTCCCTTATCGAGAGACCTTGCTGAAGCTGATCATTGAGAAACGACACCAGAACGATGCCGTTCAACATGGCCACGCCGAACACCGCAATGAAGCCGATGGCCGACGGTACGGAAAGATACTGTCCAGTGATGAACAAACCGATCACCCCGCCGATGGTGGCAAACGGCACGTTGGCAATAATCAGCGTCGCATAGGTGAGAGAGTTGAACGCAGTGTAGAGCAGGATAAAGATCAGCCCGATGGTGAGTGGCACGATCAGCGCCAGCTTGGCCATGGCACGCTGCTGGTTCTCGAACGCGCCGCCCCACTCGATCCAGTAGCCGGCCGGCAGCTTCACTTCACGCTTGATCCTGGCCGCCGCCTCTTTCACGAAGCTGTCCACGTCGCGTCCTTTCACATCCATCTGGATCACGGCGTAGCGTTGCAACTGCTCGCGCCGCACGAAGGAATAGCCTTCGTCCAACTCCACCGTGGCGACTCTGGAGAGCGGCACCAGTGCACCGCTCTGGGTGCGGATCGGGATGTTGTTGATGGCTTCCACGCTGTTGCGGAAATCGGGTGCTAGCCACACCTGGATGTCGAAGCGCTTGACCCCGTCGATCAACGTGCTCACCGCCTTGCCGCCGATACCGGCCTGTACCACCTCAAGGATTTCATCGGCGTTAATCCCATAGCGTGCCGCCTCATCCCGGTTCACCTTGACCACCATCTGCGGCTTGCCTTTGTTCGCTTCCAGCGACAAGTCCGCGACGCCCGGTACTTTCTCCAGGGAGGACTTAAGCTCACCGGACAGGCGGTCAAGGGTGGTGAGGTCTTCGCCGTAGAGTTTTAGCGCGAGCGTGGCGCGTACCCCGGAAATCAACTCCTCGACGCGCATCTGGATCGGCTGGGTGGCCGAAATAACCGAGGTCGGCACGACCTGTTCCAGCTTGTCCTGCATCTCTCTGGAGAGATCGGGGAAGGAAATGGCTTTGGGCCACTGCTCACGCGGTTTTAGATTCACCAGGATTTCCATGTAGTTCACGTCAGCGGTTTCGCCCTTTTCCGCGCGCCCGATCATGGCTATGGCCGAAGTGGTTTGCGGGAAGGTTTTCAGCGTGGCTTCAATGCGCTTGGAGATGCGGATGGATTCGTCGAGGGAAGTGGAAGGGATACTCGTCACTCGGAACATGATGCCGCCCTCCTGCAGGGTTGGCATAAACTCTTTTCCGAGAAAAGGAATCAACGCGACGGACGCCACCAGCAACAGCAGCGCAGCGGAGAACACTTTTTTCTTGTTCTCCAGCGCCCAGTCGAGCAACGGCAGATAGCCCTTTTTCGCCCACCTGACGATGAAGGTGTCTTTCTCCTCTTTGGGCTTGAGGATCAGCGCCGACATGACTGGCACCAGCGTCATGGTCAGTACCAGCGAACCCGCCATGGCAAAGGTGATGGTGAGCGCCATCGGCTTGAACAGTTTGCCTTCCAGCCCGGTGAGAGAAAACAGCGGCAGGAACACCACGATGATGATCAGAATCGCGAACGCGGTCGGATTGATCACTTCCCGCGCCGCTTCCAGGATAACGTGCGTCTTGTTCACCGCTTTGCCGGCTTGGTGTGAGAGCAGACGAAAACCGTTCTCCACCATCACCACAGCGCCGTCCACCATCATCCCTATCCCCACCGCCAAGCCCGCCAGCGACATCAGGTTGGCTGACAAACCCCACCGCTGCATCAGAATAAAACTGATCAACATCGCCAACGGCAGGGTGACGATCACCACCAGCGCGGAACGAATATCCCCCAGAAACAGGAACAGGATAATGGCCACCAGCACGGAACCCTCGATCAGGGCATCTTCCGCCGTTTTGACCGCCTTCTCTACCAGCTCGATACGGTCGTAGACCGTATTCAGCGTAACGCCCGCCGGTAGCGCCTGCTGTACGGTCTTGAGCTTTGTCTTCACGGCGTCCACCACGTTCTTGGCATTTTCTCCGATGCGCTGCAACGCCATGCCCAGCACGACTTCCTTGCCGTCCTTGGTCACCGCGCCGGAGCGCAGGGACGGCGCCTCTTTGACTTCGGCCACGTCACGCACGTAGACTGGCGTCCCCTCACGGGTGGCCAACACCACGTTGCCGATATCCCGCACGTTGCTGACCAAGCCGAGGCCGCGCACCAGATACTGCTCCTGCCCGATATCAAGATATTGCCCGCCGACCTGACGGTTGTTGGCGGCAAGGGTCTCCATCACGGTCTTGAAGCTGAGGCCATATTTGATCAGCTTTTGCGGATTGATGAGCACCTGATATTGCTTTTCATGCCCGCCCCAGGAGGTCACGTCATCGACACCCGGTGCAGTGCGCAGCACCAGGCGAACGTTCCAGTCCTGCAGGGTGCGCAGGTCCATTTCCGATAGCTTCTTGTCAGCGGTTTCGATGGTGTACCAGAACACCTGTCCCAGACCCGAAGTATTCGGGCCCAATCCGGGCTCGCCATATCCCTGGGGAATGCGGTCTTTCGCCTCGAGCAGCTTCTCGCCCACCAGTCGGCGGGCGAAGTAGATGTCGATGCTATCCTTGAAATAGACGCTCACGTAGGATAAGCCGAACAGCGATACCGAGCGGATTTCCTCCACGCCGGCGAGCCCCGCCATGGCGGATTCCACCGGGGAGGTCAGCAGTTTTTCCACATCCTCGGCGGCAAGCCCCGGGGATTCCGTATATATGTTCACTTGTACTGGCGTCACGTCAGGGAACGCGTCCACCGGCACTTCGCGCCAGGCTTTCACGCCCAGCAACACCACCAGCAGGAACGCCACCAGCACCAACACCTTGTAGCGCAAAGAGAGATCAACAATATGATTTAACATGGCCGTCCCCTATTCCGCGCCGATTTGCGATTTGAGCAGTCGGGCTTTGAGCGCGTAGGCGCCGCTCACCACCACGCTCTCGCCCGCCGCCACGCCGGATTTAAGTACGGCATACCCTTGGGCACGTTCACCCACTTCCACGGCGCGCGGCTCGAATCCGCCGCCCTCCGCGACAAATACCGTCGGTTGCCCCTGCAACAGCAACACGGCGTCTTCCGGCACGATCAGCGCTTTGGCACTTCCCCCGGTTCCGATCGCTACAGTCGCGAACATTTCCGGTTTCAGCCGACCGTCGAGGTTCGGCACTTCCACCCGGGCCTTGACCGTACGGGTTTCTTTGTTCATCGTGCTGCTGATGTAGGTGAGCCGCCCCTTGAACACTTCCTCCGGATAGGCGGAAATGGTGACCGTGGCCTGTGCGCCTACCTTGACCTTGCCAAGGTACTTCTCGAACAGATCGCTTTCGATCCACAGGGTGGACAGGTCGGCCACGGTAAACAGGGATTGGTCAATTGGTGCCAATTCACCCAGCACTGCTTTCTTCTCGATCACGGTACCTGCGAACGGTGCAGTGAGCGGGAACGTCGAGCCCGCCAGTTTTTCCGGATTTACCCCCATCATGTGCAGTTTGTCGGCAGCGGCGCGCAACGCGGCGCGTGCTTTCTCATGCTCGGCACGGGCGCGCAGGAATTCTTTTTCTGGGATAATGTTGTCTGCCTGCAGCCGCTGGGCACGATCGAAACCGGCTTGCGCCACCGCCGCCTCGCTCGCCGTTTGCAGATAGTTCGAACGCGCCTCGCCCAGCTCGATGCTGTCCAGCAGCGCGAGTGGCTGACCCGTCTTCACCTTGTCGCCGAGATTAGCGCTGACTTTGATGATGCGGCCCGGTACACGGGGTGCGACATGCGCCAGCCTGTCTTGGTTGGCCTGAATGGTGGCGGTGACCACGACCTGTTCAACTTTTTCCTGGAGTTCCAATTTCTGTACCTTGATGCCCGCTTTCTGGGCTTCTTCGGCGCTCAGGGTAAGCAACTTCTCGGCACCCTTTTCTTCCTGTTTTTCCTGTGTGGGTGTTGTCGCGCCTTTGCTTGTCGGTTCTGTTTTCTCGGACTGCTTTGCGTCTTTCTCCGGTGCTTTGGGTTTGTCGCCGCACCCGGCAAAAAGGGTTACAGACAAACTACCGACTAGCAACCAGGAGGCCAGTTGCCTCAGATTGTGCTTGTGTTGATTGTGTGAGCTTTTCATATCATGAATTCCTTAACTTTGATTTTTTTGTTCAACGGTTGTCGTGTGCTGGTTGCCAGCCAGCTGCCGCTTCCAGGGTCACTTGGGTCAAGCGTAATTCGGTTCGGGCGTCTAACAGGTCCCGCTGCCCATCCAGCACCTGGCGATTGACCAACAACAATTGCAGCAGTCCAATCTCACCGGCGCGAAAGGAAACGGAGGACAGATGCTGGTTTTCCTCCAAACTCGGCAACACCGATTCACTCAGCCGTTTGACGCGCATTTTCAGATTCTCCCAGCGCTCCCACAGCGCAAGCACCTGAGCGCGCGCATCGCGTTGCACGGCCTGTTGCTGCACCTGCACCTGGGTCAGCTCGGTCGTCGCGCGCCCGATTCCGGTGCCGTTACGGCGAAACAGCGGCAGCGGCAGGGAGACGCTCAAAGCCGTGATTCTGTCTCTGGAATCAGCCGGGCCTTCGCGTGCAGTGGAAAGGCCTAGCAGCCTGTCGGGCTTAAAAATTCCACCACCTCCCCAGTAAAATGTTATAATTTACCGCATAATCATAGAGTTATCACACAAAACCCATGAGCCGCTTCCGCCCGATTGACCGAACCACAGACTTTCTGTTACCGCCTTCCGTGCAGGAGTGGCTGCCCGAAGCCCATTTGGCCCGCTACATTGCCTCTGTGGTCGAGAACCTCGACCTCTCCGAGATCGAGCGCGCCTATGCGGGTCGCGGCAGCGAGGCCTACCACCCCGCGATGCTGCTCGGCCTGCTGATCTACGGCTATGCCACCGGCACTTTCTCCAGCCGCAAGATCGAACGCGCCACCTACGACTCCCTCGCCTTCCGCTACCTCGCCTGCAACCGGCATCCCGACCACGACACCCTGGCCACCTTCCGCCGCCGCTTCGGCACGCAATTCGAATCGGCCTTCGTCCAGGTGCTGCAAGTCGCCCACGCGAACCAATTCTCAAGCTTTGGCACGGTCAGTCTCGACGGCACCAAGATACACGCCAACGCCAGCCGGCATAGCGCCTTGTCATACGAGCACGCGGTCAAGCTCGAAGCGCAACTCAAAGCCGAAGTCCGGGAATTGCTCACCTTGGCCGAAGCCGCAGACCAGAGCGCCGTCCCCGACGGCATGAGCGTACCGGCTGAAATCGCCCGCCGGGAAGATCAGATCAAGGCCATCACAGAAGCCAAGACCCAGATTGAAGCCCGAGCCCACGAGCGCTACGCCCGCGAGAAAGCGGAATTTGACACCAAGATGGCCGCCCGCCAAGCCAAGGAAGCCGAGACCGGCAAGAAGCCGGGCGGCAAAAAGCCCACTCCGCCCACAGACACCCCGCGCGCGGAGGATCAAGTCAACCTCACCGATGGCGAATCGCGGATCATGAAGGTTGCCGGCGGCGGCTTCGACCAGTGCTACAACGCCCAGGCTGTCGTCGATACAGAGTCCATGCTGGTCATCGCCCCCTTTGTCACCCAGGCGCCCAACGACAAGCAACAGATACAACCGGCGCTGGACAAGATCGCAGCCCTGCCCGAAGGCATGAACGCACCCGGTGCATTGCTGGCGGACACCGGCTACTTCAGCGAGCAGAACGTCAACGCCTGCATCGGGGCAGAAGTTGAACCGCTGATTTCCGTTGGCCGGGACCCACACCATCCCGATTGGAAAGAACGCTTCAGCGAACCCGCACCCCTGCCTGCAAACGCCACCTTGGTCGAGAAGATGAAACACACGCTCAAGACCCAAGCCGGCAAGGCGATCTACGCGCTGCGCAAGCAAACGGTAGAGCCGGTATTCGGTATCATCAAATCGGCGATGGGGTTTCGTCAGTTCATGTTGCGGGGCATTGAGAAGGTCGGGCACGAATGGACGCTGGTGTGCCTGGCGTGGAATTTGAAACGCATGGCCGTATTGCGCCAAAATTGCGTCCAAAGCGGGTGAAACAGGCGGAAAATGATGAAAACCGGGTAGAAAACAGCAAAATATGCCTATTTATTGTGCAATTTCTTGCCGGGGCAACGGTTTGTTGCTCCGGAAATTTTAAGTCCGACAGGCTGCTAGCGTCACGTCTGGATAAACTGCCGCGCGCTCCAGATCGAGCCGGTTTCTGGCGGCTTTTTCCCGATGGTCGAAAGCGCGTAGCAGTGGGCGGTTGGCAGCCGAATCCAGCAGTTCATTCAGCGTGTACGAAGCCGATGATGGATCGAGATATCCGCCGACTTCGGGCAAGTTGTCGGCCGGCAATTGCAACAAGGCGGCCAACTCGGCCCGTGCCTGGACCAGTTGTTCCCGCAACAGGGACACCTGGTTTTGCGCGCGCTCCGCTTCCACCTTGGCGAGATTGCCATCGAGGCGGCTGTCTTCGCCCGCCGTGACGCGCTTTCCGACCGCCGTCGCTGCTTCCTGGATGAGCTTTAGCGTCCGCTCTTCCGTTTGAATGCGCAGTTGCAGGCCAAGCACCCGCACGAATCGCTGCTCCACCTCCGCGCGCAGTTGACGCCGGGTTTCCGCGATCACTTCCTGCATCGCGGCAAGAGACTGCTCAGCGGCGCCGCGGCGCGCGCCCTGTTGCCCGGCTATTTCGAAAGTTTGCGCCAGCCCGATCGTCCGCTCGCGGTCGATCCGGGCGGGGTCGGCCGTTTGAGGAACGGTGCGCTTGCGCCACTCTGTAGCGAGTTGTGGATTGTTCCACAGCGGCGCACGGGCGTCGGTAAGCTCGCCCTCTGACGCAGCAAGATTCGCCTGGGTAGCGCGCAGTGCCGGGTTGGCTTGTTCAGCCTGCTCCCAGGCTTGCTCCAACGTGAGCGGAGCCGACAGGGCTGGCAGTGGATAAAGCGATGTGAGCAACAATGGCACACCGATAAGGCGGCGCATCAGCCGCATCCTGCCACGCAGAATCTGGAAAATAGTGATGAATTGCACAATAACTCCTTCTAATATGCGTGCGCCAGCTCACTTGAGGCGAGCGCGCACTTAAAACAAAATTAAAAACTGATTTGGATCAGGTCTTATGAAAGGAGTCGTGGTGGCCGGAAACGGCCGTCGGGGAAATAAAAATGAATGGCGGGGAACTGCTGAATAGAAAACTCGTTTGTGAACTCAGGCGTCACGGGAGTCGACTGACTGAGCAACCCCATGAAATGCCCAACGGCGTGACACCAGTGATTGCACGGGCTTTTAGATGAAACAGTTTTGTAGTCATCAGGTTCGGCTGAAGAATGGTCATCGTCCACAGCCTGGCAATATTGCTCGCCGAACCATACGTCAGCTACAGCCTCCTTGTTAAACGTCCAGCCGCCAGCGTTGATCACGAGCGTGATCACGAGAAAGTAAATGGTCTGGCGAATCAATTTGTCCATATTTTTTTAATGCTAAAGGATTTTATGTTAAGTGAGAACGCGTTTCGATCGAGTCCTTTAACTCCGCTTCAGATCGTCGCGTTTCTGCAAGTACTCCTCGCGATCGATTTCTCCCCGAGCATATCGCTCCTCCAGGACGGCCAGTGCCTCGGGCTTTCTTTCGCCGTCCGGGGTGTTCGAGCGGCGACCACCCATCAGGTACTTCACCGCCGCCAGCACCAGCAGTATCGGAATCAGCCAGAAAAACGCCATCCCTAGCCACCCCAGCCAATGCCAGCCAATGCCCCAGCCTTCATAATCCATCCACATGCTATTCTCCTTTAGTCTAGACATTGAGCAAAAGCGCATTCCTCAGTGAGACTGCCATAAATCGTGCGGCATCTCTTCTATCTTATTTTTTCCAGCAACTGCCGTCATGTCGGCAGTTTACAATTCCCGGACTTTCACCTCGATCATCTCCGTGCCGAGTCGCGTCGTTTTCACGAACTTAAGCGCGAAGCGACGGTTTCCCTTGGCGTAGACATGGGTTTCTTCGGCGGGGGAGGCGGCGGTCACTTCTTGGGCGAATCCCAGCGCCGCCATCTCGCGGGCGTAAAACGCGATGACCTCGGCTAAACCGGTCTCGCCCTTATAAGTCACGCTCTTTTTCTGCTCATGGATACTGAAGGCGATTCTTACCAAGCCGGGGAAACGCGGGATACCAGCGATGTCCTCGCCACCCACATCCTGCCTGGGCAGGGCAGCGCCCGGCACCCACTCTTCGATCTTTTTCCCCAGATCGGACGGCACGAGCGCCTTAACTTGTTCCTTGATTCCGGGCAACACCGCCTCAGCCTTTTGCACGGACTGCGCGGCAATTTGCTTACCGCCGACGAGCCACTGGGGAAGCCTGTCCGTAATAAGGCCAACGCCGGCGATCACGCCCCAGACGAGGAGCACCAGCAAAAACATCAAGCCCAGACCGCCGATCCAGAACCCTCTTCTCATGTCAGCCCTTCAGTCGAACAAATCACGCAGGAAGGACTTGCGCGGTCGACCCCGGTACTCGTCATCGCGGTCATGGCGCTCTTGCCGCTCGAATTCGCGCGATCTGTCGGGGGAATCGCCGCGCGGCCGGCCGCTGGCCTGGCGCTCCGCATGCTCGATGAACTTGTCCAGCTCGCCGCGGTCCAGCCACACGCCGCGACATTCTGGGCAGTAGTCGATCTCGATTCCCTGGCGTTCAGTCATCACCAGATTCACTTCTTTGCATACCGGGCATTTCATAGTCTTTCTCCTATTATTCTGTGAAGTCAGCGCCTGTCCTGGATGCGAACGGGGTGCTTATTTCTGCATTGGTATGGACTCCTGCTGACCCTGGTGTTCCATCATTTGGTCCATCATCATCTGCATCATCTCCATGTGCTTTTCCATCATGTCGCCTCCCATCATTCCACTTTTCATATCGCCACCCATCATGCCGCCACCATCTTCCATGTCGTCACACATACCGCGCATCGTCTTCATGCCTTCGCGCATGCTTTGCATATGCTGTCGCATGAGTTTCTGGCGTTCCTCGGGGTCCGTGGTTTTGCGGATTTCTTCCATTTGTGCCTGCATTTTTTTCATCTGCTCCTGCATCTGGCCCATTTGCATATCGGTTTGTTTGTCTGCGGTATCCGCAGTCTTGCTTGATTTGGCTGGCGCGGCTTTTTTAGCCTGCTCCGGGTGGTGTGCTTCATCGGCAAATGCAAGAGGCGCGGATAACGCGACCATCGCGAGCGCGGCAAATAAAATTGATTTTTTCATGATGTATCTCCTTAAGTTAATGTGAAAAAACGACGACTGTTTTAAGCGATTACACTTTACTTATGTCTTTAACTACAGTTTTCATGCCTTACTAATCCAGGTTCAGCAGGGCTCTGATCTGTCCCTCCATCAGGCCATCCACGGCGATGACGCGCGCCTCATCAACAATCAGCACGGGACAATGACGAATCTGGTATTGCTCCACGAGTTCCGGGTGGTCTTCGGCGTAGCACAGCTCATATGTGACCCCCAGATCCTGCAACTCCTGCTCGATGTTGCTGCAGTGGCAGGTCCGGGTGGTAAGCAGTTTGATGTCCATGGTGATATCCACCTTTAATGGCCGCAGCACATACATTTGCCATGCATCTCGCCACCCATCGAGCGCATGGTCTCGCGCATTTGCTGCATGTGTTCCCGCATTAGCCGCTGCTGTTCCTGCGGATCCTGGGCCTGATGGATTTTTTCCATGCTCGCTTGCATCTGCTGCGTATCCACCTTCACCTTCGCCATGGTCTCGTCGGCTTGCGCGCTGGGTGCTTCTTCAGACCCGCCTACCGCGACGGACACCCGCTCCAGCCGTTGTCTGACTTCGCTCGCCAACGCAGTAATCTCGGGTTTATTCACCAGTTCCAGTACCGCATTCGGATCCATGAATTCCACATGAACTGTGCCAGCTTCGTCCTGCCGCACCACTACATTGCAGGGCAGGAGCAAGCCGATGGACGGTTCGCTTTCCAGGGCGCGGTGCGCCAAGGGTGGATTGCACGCGCCCAGGATCCGGTAGGGCGGCATATCCTGGTTGAGTTTCTTCTTCATTGTGCCTGCAACGTCGATATCGGCGAGTATTCCAAACCCCTCGCCCTGAAGCGCTTGGGTCACATGCACAATCGCATCGTCGAACGACATGTCGACGGTTTTTCCGAAGCCATACTTGGTCATTTTTGATTCCTTTCGTTAAACGAAAATAAAGCGCGTCAGGCACGCAACATGCGCAACCCGCTCGCGATCACCACGAACTCACTGATCTCGTGAGCCAGCACCGCCATGGGTAGCGTGAAATATCCGCCTACCGCACCCACGACCAGGGTCCCGATCACCACTGCTGAAAGCGCGAGATTCTGCTGGATCACCCGCCAGGTGCGGCGACTGAATGCAACCAGATAGGGTAGCCGCGACAGGTTGTCACTCATCAGGGCCACGTCCGCAGTTTCCAGGGCCACATCGGTGCCTGCCGCGCCCATGGCGATGCCGACATGAGCCGCCGCCAATGCCGGCGCGTCGTTCACCCCATCGCCCACCATCGCCACCTTGCCGTAGCGCGCGTCCAGTTCTGCGACCTTGCGGGTCTTGTCTTCCGGGGAAAGCTCGGCGTATACCTCGTCGATGCCCACCTGTCTGGCAATCGCCTCCGCGGCGAGCGGGTTGTCTCCGGTCAGCATGACCACCCGTTCGATGCCGACGCGCTTGAGTTCGGCTATCGCCTTGGCAGCTTCGGGCCTGAGCGGATCAGCGATCGCGATCAACCCATGGATGGCTTGGGCGGTGCCGACCAGTACGACCGTCTTGCCGTCCCGCTGTAAAGCTTCGATACGGGGCGTTAGGGTGGAAACGGAAGTCCCCAGATCCATAAAGAGCTTGGGGTTCCCGACAAAGTGCTCGACGCCATCGACCTGTCCTCTGGCGCCTGCTCCGGTGACGGACTGAAACTCCGTAGCCGGGTTGACCGAAATGCCTCCGTCCTTGGCACGTTCCAGGATGGCCTGCGCTAGGGGGTGCTGCGAGCGCGACTCGATAGCGGCAGCCGCCACCAGTACTTCGCGTTCGGTGTGTCCCGCCAGGGGGAGCACATCCGTGACCTGTGGTCGGCCCAAGGTGAGCGTCCCGGTCTTGTCCAGCGCCACTACCCGAACCTTGGCGAGGTTCTCGAGATGTACACCCCCCTTGATCAACAGGCCGTTGCGGCCAGCGGTGCCGATGGCCGCGACCAGTGTGATCGGGATGGAGATCACCAGCGCACAGGGTGCCGCCGCAACGATGAATACGGTAGCCCGCATGACCCAGTCTTCCCAAGGCAGACCAAATAGCGGCGGTACCAGGCCGATCAGAATGCCCACGCCCAATATCGCCGGACTGTAACGTTTGCCGAAGCGCTCGATGAAGCGTTGACTGCGCCCCTTGCTGGCCTGCGCCGCTTCCACAAGATGGATGATGCGCGACAGGGTGTTGTCGGCGAATGCCTTGGTGGCGTGCACCGTCAGCGCGCCTTCGCCATTGATGGTGGCGGCGAACACCTTGCCTCCCGGCGTTTTCTCGACCGGCACGGATTCGCCTGTGACCGGAGCCTGATTCACGCTGGAATGCCCGTCAATCACTTCGCCGTCCGTCGCGACCGATTCGCCCGGCAGAACAATGAAGGTGTCGCCCACCTTGATCTGCTCCACCGGAATTCTCGTTTCCTGGTCGCCACGACGCACTAGCGCAGTTTTCGGTGCCAAATCCATGAGGGCACGAATCGCATGACGGGAACGTTCGGCGGTGTAGCCTTCTGCTGCCTCGGAGATGGAATAGAGGAACACAAGCATCGCCGCTTCCGCCCATTGCCCCATGACTCCGGCAACGATCGCGGCGGTGGACATGAGCAACTCGATACCGATTTCCCGTTCCTTGAGCAGTTCCTCTACTGCCTCGCGACCGAAATAGTAGCCACCGACCAGCACGGCCACGACATAGATGGCGGTTTGAAGTGGGGGAGGCAAGCCTGCGTAGCCGCCCACGAAACCGGCGACGAGCAGCAATCCCGAAAAAGCCGACGTAACGACCTTGGCATTCCGCCAGGGGCGCGGCATGGAAGCCGATGCATCGACTGTGCACGTGGCGCAGCCCATCACTCGCCCTCCGCCGCATAAAGCGACGCAGTCTGGATGCCGACGCGGCAACGCCCACCTTCTCTCAAGCAGATTCTGTTGTGGAAGTTTTGAAGATCGCGAGCAAATAGTCCTTCGCTGTCCGGCAGGGCACGCAACAGGTCGTAAGCGATATCCAGGTAACCTGCGCCGCGCACGAGCCGGTGGTAGACCCAACGTCCGTCCTTCTCCGCAGACAACAACCCGGCCTGCCGCAGCACCTTAACGTGGCGCGACAGTTTGTACTGGGGTTCCAGCAGGCTGTCCACCAGTTCGCAAAGACATGCTTCCTCGCCGGTCTCAGCCAAAAGGCGGATGACCCTAATCCTAATAGGATCGGCGAGTGCCTGAAATATTTCCTGTGGTTTTACATGAACTGTATGCATATATGCATTGTAATGCATGTATGCATACAGTTCAAAACAAAAGAGTCGCGGTGGCCGGTAGCGGCCTTCGGGAAGAGGGGGAAGAACGATGGATTGCTTACAGACGAAGTAATCGTTGGTGGCCTCCGTTAGGAGGGTCGGATGCAGGGAAAAGATTCCGACGAAATGGTCCACGGCGTGGCACCAATTTTTCTGCCACAACACCTGCGAGGTGCGGCGACTCAGTTCGATGAAGCGCGGCAGCTTGCGCAGGTCGTCGTCCATATTAGGGTAGGACCAGGTTCAACGATTTCTGTATCGGCGGATAGCACAGGCCCAGCTTTTCGTTGCATCCCTGATAGGTGGCGAGCAGGGTGAAGCCCTTGGCCTTCGGCACCCGGGTCAACGTGATGGCGACCAGCACCGGCTTCTTGTAGATTTCCATTGCGCCGAAGAACTGATCATTCTTGACTTCGCCCGGCGGCAACCGTATTTCCTTGATCAACACGTCGCTGGGGTTTTTCATCGCGAAGCGCACCTTATCCTTGTAGAGATAGTGGTTGTTCGCCGGCGCAAGCTCCGCGACGAGCGTGTTCTTATCCTTGAACGAAACCTTGAGCTTGAAGGCATCGTCGGGTGGCAGGGGGCCCTCCGCAAAGCTCGGCTGGAGCATGCCGAGGGGGAGCAGCACCAGGATGAAAAGCTTCAGGTACGATTTCATGATCATAAGAACTCCATAGATTTTTCGAGGATTAGCGTCCCGCCACGGCTGCCGATTCCAGGAAGGCGCGCAGCTTGCCGAAGTCGATGATGCCGAGCGTCTTCGAGACCCGTCTGCCCGACCCGTCGATGAGGAAGGCCGTGGGCGTCACGCTGACCTGCTCGAACTCGCGCGCGAGGCTGCCGTTCCTGTCGAACACGACAGGAAACGGCAGGCCCTGTTTGCGGACGTACGCCCTGATGTCGCCGGGCTGGTCGTAATGCATGGCTACCGCAATCACTTCGAATCCCCGCTTGCGATACTGCTGATAGGTCTGGATGAGATCAGGCATTTCCGCAAGGCAAATCCCGCAGCTCGTCGCCCAGAAATTGATGAGCACGATCTTGCCGCGCAAATCGCTCAAGCGGATCTGCTGCCCTTCCATGGTCGTGAACGTGAGCGCTGGCGATGCTACCGCTTGCGCATTCAGAGCAGCACTCAAGGCGATGACCAGCATCGCCCAACGTAGTCTGTTGTAAAGCATGCTAATGCTTCCCTTTCCATGTATCCGCGACGATCCTGCCGTCTTTGACTTGCAGCACGCGCTCGGCACGTTGCGCCACCACGGGGTTGTGGGTGACCATGAGGAGCGTTTTGCCTGCCTTGTTTAGCTCACCAAGCAAGGCCAGCAGCTCCGCCTCGGAGCCGGAGTCCAGGTTGCCAGTGGGCTCGTCCATGAGAAGAATATCGGGCTCGTTGGCCAAGGCGCGGGCAATCGCAACGCGCTGCTGCTGGCCACCGGAGAGCATGCTCGGCAGGTGATGGGCCTTGTCACCCAAGCCAAAGCGTTCCAGCAGATCCATGGCGCGCCCGTTGCTGTGTGTCCCGCCGCCGAGCCAGAGCGCGATCTCGACGTTTTCCAGCGCCGTAAGATGCGGCATCAGGTTAAAGAACTGGAACACGAAACCGATTTTTTTGCCGCGCACGGCCGCCAGTTCCGCGGCATCGAGGGTGCCAAGCTCCGAGCCGTCCAACATAATGCGGCCGGCGCTGGGGCGGTCCAGGCCGCCGATGAGTTGCAACAGCGTACTTTTGCCATGGCCGGAAGGCCCCATGATCGCGACCCAGCCGCCACGCTCCACGGTCATCGAGACTTCCGAAATCGCTTTCGTTTCAGCGTCGCCGCTGCCATAGGTCTTGCTTACTTTTTTCAGTTCAATGATGGCGTCAGACATGGCGCATGGCCTCCACCGGAGAGAGCTTGGTCGCCCGGTACGCAGGGTAAAGACCAGCGAAGAGTGCGAGGCACACGGAAAAGCCCAATGTGAGAAGGATGGTCCCGTAGTCGATCGCCACCGTCTGTGACTGATGCAGTGACGCGGTGAACGCATTGTCGGTGAGGTAAGAGCCGAACAGGTAAGCGGCGAGAACGCCAATCGTCACGCCCAGAATCCCGCCGAGCAAGCCGTAGAGCCCGGATTCGAGCATGAATGCCAGGAACAAGGTGCGCCGGGTGCTGCCGAGCGCCTGCATAATCCCAATTTCGCGTCGGCGTTCATGCACTGCGGTGAGCAGGGTGTTGACGATACCGAACGCCGCAGCAAGTACGCCGACTGCGGCCACCGCCTGCATGGCCGCACCGACCGAACCTACGATGGACAGTACAGAAGACACCAGTTGCTTGTCGGTGACCACGGCGACGTTGGCAACTTCCTGGATTTTAAGGCTGACCGCCTCCATTTTTTTGAGGTCACTCACCTGGACGGCGATGAACGATACCTTGTCCTGCACGTCGTAAATTTGCTGCGCAAGGGCGAGCGGAATGAAGGTGGCGATGTCGTCCTTGCTGCCCGCTTCGCGCAGTACTCCGATTATGGGAAGCGGCTTGCCGCGCACGGTGAATGCGTCGTCCGGCCGGAGCTTGAACTGTTTGGCGATTGCCGCGCCGATGACGATCCCACGCTCATCCGGGGAGTTGAAGTAGCGCCCCGAGTCGATACCCCACTTCTGCAACGCGCGCATCTCTTCAGGCCAAATGCCGATCACCAGCACCGGTTGGTTGCGAAACGCGGTCTTTTCGTTTAGGTGGGGCACAGCGCTCTTGACACCCGGTACGGCGCGAATTTTCGCTAACTCAGACATCGGAATCGCGCTGGGCAGTTGTTCCCCGGTGAGCACCGAAATCTGTTCATAGGCACACCAGCCTTTAGGCGTGACCACCAGATTGGCGCCCAGCCCCTGCGCCTGTTTCTTGATCTCATCCTTTAGGCCTTGCCCAATAGTCATCAAGGCGACGAACGCCGCCATCCCCACGCTGACGCCCGCCAACGTGAAGATGAAACGCCCGCGTCGGCGTAGCAGGTTGCGCCATACCAATTTGCCGAGATTCATTTCTTGATCGAGCCCAGGTTCTCTACCGAGTCGGCGAGGAGATAGACCATTTTCTTGGCCGTGTCCTCCGTCATGGTTCCGCGCACGTTGAGTTCGTCCCAAGGCTTGAGATTGGTGTCCTTGACCTTGACCGGCAGGTAGAATTTCGCACAACCCAGGTCTCGGCAGACCCGGGCCTCGCGCGAGTCGATCAGGCCCACCAAATGTGGATCGTTGGGAGCAAGCTTTGCCACGACGCCGCGCACCAGAATGCTGCCGGTGTAGCCTTTCGGATCGGATTTCAAATCGTCCACTTGCAACGCTCCCTTGGGCAACGATGGTTGCGCCTTGCCCAACAAGTCGGGCAAGCCAGCGCTCGTGGCCTTGCCGCTGGCCAAGAACGCGCTCCCCGTCACCAATGCGGCGCCTAACACGAGCGCTCCTGCGATCCAGTACCTGCGCTGCTTGATGGTACTGCTTGATCCGGTTCCTCTTGTATCGGTTTTAATCGAATTCTTCATTTCCATATCTTCTTTCATGTTTTTGCTCCGGTGACGAGCCCAGCAGCTTGGGATCCATCGGCAACTGCCGTTCTACTGAATAGTCTTTCGGGTGCTTTGAGAAGCCGAGCTGACTTCCAACTCAAGAGTCTTTTTGCCCATGTCCGCGCTCATGGCTTACACCTGTGGGTCATGCCAGGCGCTCCTCCAAGAGACGCAAGTCACCCTTGAGTGCCCTGAGCAGGCCTTCGCTATGCACCCGGTAATAGACCATCTTGCCGTCGTTGCGCATGGTGAGCCAGCCTTGGCTGCGCAGCAGCTTGAGCTGGTGCGAGGTGGCGGCGACGGTCAGTCCCAGGACATGGGACACGTCGCAGACGCACAACTCGCCATCGGCGAGCGCCAGCAATATTTTCAGCCGCGTGACATTGCCGAGCAGCTTGTACAGCTCGGCCAGTTGCGGCAGCAATTGCTCCTCCTTCGCCAGATCGGCCTTGATCCGGGTGACCTTCTCCTGGTCGAAACAGGTGACGTTGCAGACAGGGCTGGTAATAATTTTGGTGGTGGGCATTGGGAGTAATTATCATTTAAACGGTTGCGATAATGATAAACTGAGGGCGATGGACGTGTCAAGATGATGCCAGAATCTATTTCTGGAGCTCGCTTGGCCGGATACAGGTCGCGCTGGCATGCTCATCGAGAAAATCTCCCAATGTCTTGATCCAGGATTCGCGCATGAAAATGAACCCGTCGTTATGCCCGCCGGCAAGTTCGAGGAAGCGCTTGGGCGGATTTGCCGCCGCATAGAGCGCCTGCCCGTGCTCAAACGGAATAATTTCGTCTTCCTGGCTGTGGGCAATCAGCACCGGCGCGGCAACAGCCCGCAGGTTTTCCCTGGTGTCGTAGCGCAGGTGCGCCAGCCATCGTACCGGCATGAACGGATAAAAGTGCTGCGCCAGATCGGGCACGGAAGTGAAGCCGGAGGCGATCACCAGTGCCGCCGGTTTTTGCCGGGCGGCCAGCCATGCGCCGACGGCGCCGCCCAGCGATTCGCCGAACAGCACGATGCGGCAGGAGGGGGTATGCCGCTGTTCGGTCAGGTAGCGCCAGGCGGCTTCGGCATCCCGGTAAGTGCCCTGCTCGGAAGGTGTGCCGCCGCTGTTCCCGTAGCCGCGGTAATCGAAGATCAGCGTGCTGTAACCCAGGCTGTGGAACATTTGCAGCGAGTCGAGTCGGTGGGAGATGTTGCCCGCGCCCAGAAGGCGAAGCACTCGACGGCTTCCGCCGACGCGCCGGGTTGGCACACCCTTTCTTTCCAGTTCATAATAGTCCTCACCTCTTGCGTTATGTGATGTTGAACAGCCGTAGCGGCCTGAATTTACCCCGCTCGATTTGACCAATTCCACACCGGCAAAACCATCTTGCGAGAATTACACCGATTTTGAGCCGTACTACTATTCCTTGTACGCCAATAAACGTAACGCGTTAATCACAACCACTAGGGTCGAGCCCTCATGCACCAGCACCGCCAGCCCGATCCCCGCCCAGCCGAACAGCGTCGCGGGAATCAGTAATGCCACCACGCCCAGCGACACCCACAGGTTCTGGCGAATAATACGCCTTGATGCGCGGCTTAAGGCCACGGCAAAGGGCAGCTTGCTCAGGTCGTCGGCCATCAGCGCCACGTCCGCCGTTTCCAGCGCCACATCGGTGCCAGCGCCGCCCATGGCGATGCCGACCGTGGCGCGCGCCATCGCCGGCGCGTCGTTAACGCCGTCGCCTACCATGGCCACCTGGCCGTAGCGTTGCCCGAGCGCTTCCATGACCTTGACCTTGTCTTCCGGCAACAGCCCCGCTTGCACTTCATCCAGGCCGACGGCGTCGGCGATGGCGCGGCCCACGCGCTCGTTGTCACCGGTGAGCATGATGGTTTTGCGAATACCGAGCTGATGCAGCCGCGCCAGCACCTCGCGAACATCCTCACGCGGCGTGTCTGCCAAGGCCACGACACCGAGGAACTGCCCGTCGGCCTGGATCAGCATGATGGTTTTGCCTTCGGTCTGGAGACGCTCTACTTGCTGTTGAATTGCATCGGGGATGGGTTCGCCGTCAAACAATTTGACATTACCGATGGTCACTTTTTTCCCATCGAATTCGGCGCGCACGCCTTTTCCGGTCACGGACTCGGTTTCCCCTGCCTCGTTCCAGGTCAAACCGCGCCGCTTCGCTTCCACCACCACCGCCTGCGCCAGAGGATGGGCGCTACGGCTTTCCACGGCGGCGGCAATGGTGAGCAGATGTTCCTCGTTTCCGCTGACGGCGACGACATCGGTGACTGCGGGCTTGCCGACGGTCAAGGTGCCGGTCTTGTCGAAGGCGATGGCGGTGAGCACGCCCAGGTTTTCCAGATGCGCGCCGCCCTTGATCAGCACGCCGCCACGCGCGGCGCGCGCGATGCCGGACAGCACCGCCGACGGGGTGGCGATGGCCAGCGCGCAGGGCGAAGCCGCCACCAGCACCGCCATGGCACGGTAAAAGGATTCGGCGAAAGGAAAACCGAATAGAGGCGGAAGCACGATGAGCAAAACAGCACCCACCAGCACGACGGGAACGAAAATACGCTCGAAGCGGTCGGTGAAGCGCTGGGTGGGGGATTTCTGCGTCTGCGCCTCGGCCACCATCTCCACCATGCGCGCCAACGTGCTCTCTCTCGCCAGTTTGGTGACCTCGACCAGCAGCGCACCCTCGCCGTTGACTGTGGCGGCGAATACCTTGTCGCCCGGCTGTTTGTCCACTGGCATGGATTCGCCGGTGACCGGGGACTGGTCCACCGCCGAATTGCCCGATGCCACCTGACCGTCGGCGGGGATGCGCTGGCCGGGCTTGACGATCACCCGGTCGCCGCGCTGCAATTCCTCCACCCGCACCTCGATTTCCGCGCCATCGCGCTGCACGACGGCGGTCTTGGGCGCGAGTTCTGCCAGCGCCTCGATGGCCTTGCGCGCGCGATCCATGGCCATGTGTTCCAGCGCATGGCCCAGGCTGAACAGGAACAGCAGCAGCGCGCCTTCTTCCCAGGCGCCCAAAGCTGCGGCGCCGGCCGCCGCGACGATCATCAGGGTGTCGATATCGAAGCTGCGGCTCTTCAGGCTCTGCCAGGCATCGCGCAGCGTATAGAAGCCGCCCGCCGCGTAGGCGGCCAGCAACAGGCCAAGCGAGAGAATGTACGGTGCGCCGGCGAGACCCGCGAGCCAGCCCGCGAGCAACAGCAGGCCGGCCACGCCGCTGAAAATCAGTTCGCGATGCTCGGCGAACCAGCCCGCCTCGTGGCCTTCCTCCAGCACGGCATAGCCGAGCGCCTGGATGCGGCGGACGATCGCCGGGCGCCCGATTTTCTCGCTGTCGTACTCCAGGCGCAGGCGTTCGGCGGCGTAGCTCACCGAAGCTTCCAGCACGCCGTCCGTGCGTTGCAGGGCATGCTCGATCACGGTTGCGCAGGTGGGGCAGTCCATGCCGTCGATGCGCAGAGACTCGTGACGATAGCGATTGCCGATTTTTGCCCCGGCCGCTTGTGCCAGTTCGCGCACCCGGCTCGCGCCGAACCGCTGCGGATCGTAGTGCAGGCACAGGCGGGCACTGCCGTCCTCGCGGGTCAGGTGCACCTTTTCCAGGCCTTCGGCCTGCAGCAATTCGGTCAGCCGCCCCACGCAGGCGTCGCGCTCGTCGGGGACATCCGGCAAGACCAGGGACAGCTCCAGTTCAAGTTTTTCGGCCATGTTGCCGCTCCTCAAGAATCAAACGATCACAGCGGGATATGTGCTGCGTTACTGCCGGGGTTTGCCGCATTGGCCGCAAAACTGTGCGCCCGCCGTCAACTCCGCGCCGCAACCGGAACATTTGGCGGCCGCCAGGGAAGCGCCGCATTGCTGGCAGAAGCGTGCTTCGGTGGTATTGGCGCTGCCGCATTTGGGGCAGGGATTGCCGGCATTGCCGCCGCCTGGGCCTGTGCCCTGCGGATAGCTTGTTGGATAACCACCGTAGCCGCCATGCTTGGAACCGCCGTGATGACCGCCTTGATAGCCGCCATGGTGGCCGCCGAATCTGCCGCCCATCAAATTACCCAGCATCCGTTCAAAGAATCCCATGATTTACTCCTTTGCAGTTGATTGATTTGACTGGACGCCCCAGCCCTGTCGGCCAGGGCGTTCCGGTCAGACTTGATGTGCCTGTAGCTTGTTACTTTCGACAGTGCTCGCTGTCTCCTCTTCTTCTTTTCGGTGTGCCAGCCGATACAGGATCGGCAGTACCAGCAGGGTCAGCGCGGTCGAGGACAGAATGCCGCCGATCACGACCGTGGCCAGCGGCCGCTGCACCTCCGCGCCGGTGCCGGTGGCGATTGCCATCGGAATAAAGCCGAGTGACGCGACGAGAGCGGTCATCAGCACCGGGCGCAGCCGGGTCAACGCACCTTCGTGAATCGCCACATCAAGCGATTTGCCTTCCTCGCGCAGGGAGCGGATGAACGAGATCATCACCAAACCGTTGAGCACCGCTACGCCCGATAGCGCGATGAAGCCGACTCCCGCCGAAATGGAAAGTGGGATGTCCCGCAGCCAGAGCGCCAGAATGCCGCCGGTCAGGGCGAACGGCACGCCGGTGAACACCAGCAGCCCATCCTTCACGTTGTTGAACATCGCGAACAACAGCATGAACACCAGCAGCAGCGCCACCGGCACCACGATCTGCAGGCGCTTGGCCGCAGACTGCAACTGTTCGAAAGTGCCGCCCCAAGTGGTCCAGTAGCCGGCCGGCACCTTGACCGCCTGTTGAATTTTCTGCTCGGCCTCGGCCACGAAAGACCCGATATCCCGTCCGCGCACATTGGCTGTCACCACCACCCGCCGCTTGCCGTCCTCGCGGCTGATCTGGTTCGGGCCCGGCGCGACTTCAAAGGTCGCCACGTCGTCCAGTTGCAGATAGGCGGGGCGGGCTTGGCCGCCAGCTTTGTCCACGGGCAAATGGATGGGCAGTTGTTTCATCGCTTCCATGTCATTGCGCAGCCGCTCGGGCAGGCGGACGATGATGTCGAAGCGCCGGTCGCCCTGAAACAGCACCCCGGCTTCCCTGCCGCCCACTGCAATCGCAATGGCTTCCTGCACGTCCCCGACATTCACACCGAGGCGCGCGGTCTTCTCGCGGTCGATATGAATCGTCAGCATCGGCAAGCCCGTGGTTTGTTCGACCTTGACATCGGCTGCGCCGGACACTTTCTCCAGCACTTCCGCAATCTCCCCGGCGGTGCTGTTCATCGTCTCCATGTCGTCGCCGAACACCTTGACCGCCACGTCGCTGCGCACGCCGGAGAGCAGTTCGTTGAACCGCATCTGGATCGGCTGGGTGAACTCGTAGTTGTTGCCGGGCACTTTGGCCACCGCTGCTTGCATGGCAATGACCAGATCGGCCTTGCTGCGCTTCGGGTCGGGCCATTCAGATTGCGGTTTCAGCATGACGAAGTTGTCGGCGACGTTGGGCGGCATCGGGTCGGTCGCGATCTCGGCCGTACCGAGCTTGGCGAAAATCTTGTCGACTTCCGGGAACTGCTTGATGGTACGCTCCAATTCGGTTTGCATCTCCAGGGCCTGCGACAGGCTGGTGCCTGGAATTCGCAGGGCATGGAGCGCGATATCGCCTTCGTTAAGACTCGGCACGAATTCGCTGCCCATGCGCGTGGCAAGCAGTCCACTGAGTACCACGGCGACCATCGTGACAGTCAGCACCAACGGCTTGTTGAGCATCGCAAAACCGAGCATCGGCTCATAGCCGCGCTTGGCCCAAAGCATCAGGCGGCTTTCCTTTTCGCTGACCTTGTCGCCGATCAGCAGCGCCACGGCGGCCGGGATGAACGTAACCGACAGAATCATGGCACCAAGCAAAGCAGCCACCACGGTGAACGCCATCGGGTGGAACATCTTGCCCTCCACGCCGGTGAGCGCGAAGATCGGCAAGTACACCACCATGATGATGAGCTGGCCAAACAACAGCGGCCGGCGCGCTTCCCTGGCGGCCGCGAACACCTCGTGAAAGCGTTCGTTGCGCGTCAAGGCCCGGCCTGCCGTGGCTTGCGCATGGGCGAGCCGCCGCACGCAGTTCTCCACGATCACCACCGCGCCGTCGATGATGATGCCGAAGTCCAGCGCGCCCAGGCTCATCAGGTTGGCGCTGACCTTGTTGCTGACCATGCCGGTGAAGGTGAACAGCATCGCCAGCGGAATCACCATCGCCGTGATGATCGCGGCGCGGATGTTGCCGAGAAACAGGAACAGGATCGCGATCACCAGCAGCGCGCCCTCGATCAGGTTCTTCTTGACCGTGTCAATCGCCTTGTCCACCAGTATCGTGCGGTCATAGACGGCCTGGGCGACCACGCCTTGGGGCAATGTGCGGTTGATCTCTTCCAGGCGCTTGGCGACGGCCCGGGAGACCGTGCGGCTGTTCTCGCCGATCAGCATGAACACCGTGCCGAGCACCACCTCGCGGCCATTCTCGGTCGCGGCGCCGGTGCGCAATTCCTTGCCGATGCCGACTTCGGCCACATCCCGTATGCGGATCGGGACGCCCTGGTGGCTGCCGACAATGATGTTGCCGATGTCTTCGATAGTGGCGACTTGACCCGGTGCGCGAATCAGATACTGCTCGCCGCGCTTTTCGATATAGCCAGCGCCCACGTTGGCATTGTTGCGCTCGACCGCGCTGACCAGGTCTTGCAATGTCAGGCCGTGGGCGACCAGCTTGTCGGGTAAGGGCGCGACCTGA
>Ga0209212_1002021_pt1 | contig 30360 bp, 24 predicted proteins | sample RifGroC2_FD_183996 | JGI IMG/M metagenome (GOLD analysis project Ga0209212, IMG submission 183996) | Groundwater microbial communities from Rifle, Colorado, USA - Groundwater C2 (SPAdes) (version 2) | ecosystem: Environmental > Aquatic > Deep subsurface > Groundwater | place: Rifle, Colorado...
AAGCTTTCCGAGGTCCCCTTGATGTCCCCCACCGAGACCGAGAGCTGGCGCGTGATGCCGTTTATGTCGACCATGTTGCGGTTCACCTCCTCGGCCGTGGCCGACTGCTCCTCAGTGGAGATGGCGATGGTGTGGACCATGTCGAAGACCTGCTCCACGCAGGCCACGATCTCTCCCATGGAGCGCTGGGTGGCGTCCACGTGGCTCACGATCTTCTCGATCGCCTCGCGTTCCCCCTGCATGAAGGCGACCGCACCCGCCACCTCGCGCTGCATGTCCTGCACGGTTTTGCCGATCTGGCCGGAGGAGTCGATGGTGCGGTGCGCCAGCTGCCTTACGCTCTCCGCCACCACCGAGAAGCCCCGCCCCATCTCGCCGGCGCGCGCCGCCTCGATGGAGGCGTTCAGCGCCAGCAGGTTGGTCTGGTCCGCGATGTCCTTGATCATCTCGACGATGTCGCTTATGGCGTTGGATTTCTCCCCCACCCCCTCGATCTTCTGCGCCGACTGGCGCACGGTCTCGGCGAAGCCGGCCAGCTCCCTGGAGGTGTCGTCCAGCGCCTTCTGCCCGGTGAGCGCGATGTTCTTCATCCTGCCGGCCGCATCCGAGGTGCTGGCCGCGTTCTGCGACACGTCCTGGATGGTCTGCACCATCTGGGTCATGGCGGTGACCGACTGGTCGATGCGGCAGGTCTGGGTCTTGGAGTTGCGCTCCAGTTCGTGGGCCGTCGAGGAGAGCTCCTGGGAGCTGCTGGCGATAGTGGCGGTGGAGCCGGTGATCCGTCCCGCCATGTCGCGCAGGTTTAGCACCATCTTCTCCATGGAGGACTGCACCAGGCCGAACTCGTCCTTGGAGGGGGTGATGTTGCCGGTATCGAGGTCGCCGCCGGCCACGCTGTCCGAGACCCGGATCAGCTCGGAGAGCGGGCGGGACACGGAGCGGAACACCCAGATCCCGAACAGGATGCCGATCACGATGGCCGAGAGGCTGATGGCGATCAGCAGCGTCAGGCTTCTCTGCACCATCCGGTTCACCGAGCCGATCGCCTTCTCCTGCTCGCCGCGCGCCGAACTGACCGTCTCCTTCCCCTTCTCCGCCTGCCGGAGCACGACGCCGCGCAGCTTCTCGCCGGCCTGGATCGCCTGGTCGTTGGCGGCCAGGTGCTTCTTCAGGGCGAAGACGATGCCGTCGGCGGCGTAGAGCTCGTTCTGGATGGTGGCAAGCGAGGAGACGGCCCCCTTGAGTATTTTCAGCTCCTCGCTGGCGCCCAGCGTCTTGAGCGAGTCGGCCACGGTCTGGGCCCGCCCGTTGATCCTGGTGAACAGTGAGCGGATCTCGGGATCGAGCCGCTCGATGCCGGCAGTTGAGTCGAGGGTGAAAAGCCGTGTGGTCTGCCCTTCCACCATGAGCCCCAGAGCCACCAGCTCGGAGTTGGCGAGCAGGATCGAGTTGGCCGCGTTGGACTGCCCGAAGATGCTCCCCTGCTTGCTGCTTTCGATGCCGGCCTTCTCTCCCGCCAGCGTCGCCTCCTGGTCCAGGACCAGGTACAGGCCGTTCAGCTTCTCGCTCAGTTCCTTGCCCGCCTCCGTCGCCCTCCCCTTCGACTCCTCCCCCTTCTGACTCAGCGCGGTGCTCTGCAGCTTGATGTAATCGTCGAGCTTGGCGCTCACCACCTTGGTATCGGCCTCCACCGCCTCGTTGTCCACGCAGTAATCGTTCTTGGCGATGCGCCCCAGCACCGGGTTCACCTTGCCCCTGGCGATCAGCAGGGCGTTGCTCTTTTGCGCGTTCTGCACCGTGACGAAGATGAGTTGCAGCTCCCGGACCAGGTTTCTCAACTCCTCGACGCTGCGCAGCCTGCCGGAAAACTGCCCGGTCTGCTTGAGAGCGGCGGCGAAGGAGTTGGCGCGCCCCACCTGGAGGATGCGGATGCGCTGGTCCAGCTCCTTGAGGCGGGCCGAGGACTCCTTCATGCGCTGCGACACCTTGAGGTTCGCCTCCGCGGCTGCTTTTTCCGTGCTGATCCGGGCCGCCGAGGCCTCGAACAGCTCCCGGGCGATCAGCTCCAGTTCGTCGTAGGCCTCAAGCCTGCTGCCGCTCATCTCCTCCAGCGCCTGCTGCGCCTTTTTCACCCCCAGCAGCGACTGTTCCGCCTCCGCCCTGAAGGCCTGGTACTGCTGCATGTTGCGGGCGGCGTTCACCTTGACCAGGTCCGTACTCGCCCCCTGCAGCTCGCGCTGGAACTCCACCGTGCGCATCTGGTACGGCGTGCTCTTCTGGGTCAGGTAGGAGAGCTTCTCCTTGATGAAGGTCATCCCGAAGATGCTGGTGGCGACCACGATGACGACGGCGGCCACGACCAGCAGGATGTTGAAGGTGAGTTTAGTTCTGATTTTCATCGATTCCCGCCTCAGATGAAGGACGCATAATGATCACATGGAATGTTTTCCTGTCACACGTATCGGAGCGAGCAGGAATAGCTTTAGCTCCTATCTCAGTGAGAAACCAAAAAAATTCACTTATGACACAAGGCACCGATTGTGGCTCGTCAACCTGCCGCAGCCGTGTCAGAGGTCCGGGAGCAAGTACAGCAGATGGGATATGCCTATGCCAGTGACTCTCGGTAGATAGAGTGTTCTACAGGAAGGATTGGGGGCGTAAAAGCGTTCGGGGCGGTGCAAAGAGGAGGCAAGGTGAGCAGCTCGGCCTGGTCTTGACTGTCATTGCCCCCCCTTTTTCGGAGGAGTAAAATGAAATGGATGAAGGGCTGTAGAAGTGCGACCAATCTTTCAACTGCAGCATGCGTGCTGCGAGGAGGCATTATGAACAAGGATAGAGACATCATCCTGGTAACCGGAGCGACAGGAAACCAGGGGGGCGCCATTGCCCGTCAGCTGCTGTCAAAAGGGTATCAAGTGCGGGCCATGACGCGGAACCCTGAAAGCGATAAAGCGAAGTCCCTGACCAGGCTGGGCGCTCAAGTGGTACAGGGAGACTTCGACGATCCGCAGTCACTGGAGCGTGCCCTGGACGGAGTCTGGGGAGCGTATGCGGTGCAGAACACCTGGGAAGCAGGGGTCCAAAAAGAAGAGGAGCAGGGGAAACTTTTCGCCGAGATGGTCAGAGCGAAAGGGGTCGGTCATTTCGTCTACTCGTCGGTCGGCTCGGCCGATCGCAATACCGGTATCCCCCATTTCGACAACAAGTGGCGCATCGAGCAGAAGATAAGGGAACTCGCCTTTCCCTCCTACACCATCCTGCGTCCCGCCTTTTTCATGGACAACTTCCTGTCACCCTGGTTCAAGCCGGCGTTGATGGAGGGGAAACTGAGCCTGGCCTTGCAACCGGACACCGTGCTGCAGATGATCGCCGTCGAGGACATCGGCAGATTCGGAGCGCTCGCCTTCGAGAACCATGACAGGATGAACGGCGTGGCCCTCGACATCGCCGGCGACCAGCGCACCATGCCCCAGGTCGCCGAGATCATCAGCCACGCCATGGACAAAAGGATCGTCTTCGACCAGAGGCCGATAGAAGAAGCCAGAAACTGGAACGAAGACTTCGCCACCATGCTGGAGTGGTTCGACCGGGTCGGCTACAGCGCCGACATCCAGGGGTTGGAGAGGAAGTACGGCTTCAGCCTGATCAAGTTGCCCGAGTGGGCGGCCAAGGCCGCCTGGAGGTAGCGCTGGGAGAGAGCGAATGGCGGACAGCAGGTCAATGTTGGGAGTTGCAACTTGAAGCAAGAGGCAGTACCCGAAACAGGAGGCCGTGTTCGGAAAACTGAATGCGGCCTCTCATTTTTTATGGGGACGCGAAAAGGGGACAGGCTACTTTTTGTGGAACAAAAGGGGACAGGCTACTTTTTCTGCACCTCCTCTTCCTCGTACTATCCTCATCATGGAAGCGATGCAGAAAGAAGCGGGGGGAATGAAATTTACAGAAATACCCGGTAATCGATGTTGAGTGCCGCTGCCAGCTTTTTGGCCGTTTCTTTGCCGATGGGGCGTTTGCCGTTTTCCATTTCACTGATGTGATGCTGGGCGATTCCTGTCAGTTGGGCTAGCTGCTTCTGGGTCACCCCTTCCTTGCCGCGACCCCGGATGCAGACCCCGCCGCTATTGGAAACCATCTCCGGCGACAGCTCCTCGATGGTGTAGAGGTCCTGTTCTTCCAACTCCCACTCCGTGAGGTCCTCAAGCCCAAGGGCCAGAGCCATGCGGCGCAACTTGGTGAGTTCGGCCTCAGCCCTTCTGAATCGAGCTTCGAGCTGCTTTTCAGCATGATGTTTTTTCGTGTGTGCCTGCATACAGTTCACCTAGGCAACGGTAATAGTCAGCTGTTTGCCGAGCGCATTAACGAACTTCTCCAAGGTTGACAGTTTAATATCCTCGGCATGATTTTCGATCCGGGAAATGGCAGTCTTCTTTGTGTTGATCCGGCGTGCTAGTTCCTCCTGGGTCAGGCCTGCCTCTTCGCGCGCCTGTCGCAGGAGTACGCCCAGTTTGAATTCTTGGTATCCTTTCGCAAAGTTTTCAGAAAATTCGGGATCCCGTTTCCCTCTATCTTCGATGTAGATACGCAAATCGCTCATCTTTGTTTCCTCCCTTCTAAAAACCGTCGTTTGTAGCTTTCTGCACGCTCTATCTCCCTGTGAGGCGTCGGAAAGCTCCAGACTATCTTCTGAGCCGCTTTGCCGGGAAGATTGTCCAGGAACTCCCGTACTGGACACCGACCTTCATCGGTACGATAGAAGATAATCTCTCGTCTCATTCTCGGATGTTTACATCAACGTTAACTGAGGTCAACGGTTGTAGAGGCCTATTTTTGAACAGAGCCGCTGCGGAACTCACAGGGAAGACCACCGACGGCTCAGCGAGCGTCTCATCCGGCGCAAGCCACGAGTCCCAGCCGAGGCGGCCTCCCGCTACGCTGCCGAGCACGGCGGCCGGAGTCTCCTTGGGATTGTGCGTCAGTTCCAGATCCCATTCCAATGGTGCTGTCAGATAGAAGCGAAGGAACGCATCGAGTCTGCTTCTGCCTGGAGTGCCGGGGAGATAGTCGGCAAAGGCCTGCCGGTCGAGAGGCCCCAACTGCAGGCGGAACCTGCCGTTGCTGTCGCTCACTTCACATCCTAGGACCGCGTCGGCACCCAAGGTGCAATTCGCCCCACCCAACTGCAGCCGCTGGTCCGCTGGGACCGAAACCCGGCGCTCCAGACACTGAAGAACCTTCACCGGGACCTGAAGAACGTCACTCATAAAACTCTGCAGTCCCAGAGCTGACCGCGGATGCTGGCTGAGAAGCCCTGTGTAGCGCAGCAATGCCTGCGGATCGGGGAATCCCTGGCGAAGGCTCTTTTCTCCGAGCCCGATGAGACAGTAGATCCGCTCCAGATGTGAATCCTCCTCCAAATCCGGGCCTTGACCATCACCGGCGGCGCGACCCGCACCACCGACACTTCCGCTCTGGCAGGGAATGAGGCGGTACTTGATGGCGCAGTCGTAAAAGAGCGTGTAGATACGGTGGTTGAAGATATCGAGAAAGTCGCGGGTCGCCGACACCTCGGCTGCCGACTCGTCTAAGAGCTGCTCCGTGTAGAAGGTGGGAAGAGGCGAGGTTTGGCCGTAGATGCCAAGAAAGGTCACCGTCACCAAATAGCCGTACTCCTTCTTTTCGATACGCGCGACGTCAGAGCAGGGGAAGGCGAGACTGAGCTCCGGACGGACCCGCACCTTGCCTGGCCTGCCAGCGTCCCCGCAGTCCTGTAGCAGCACGCCCAGAAGGTGCATGGCCTGGAAAAAGGAAAACTCGTGCCCCCGGCTAAGGAGGTCATCCTCTAAAGAAGCGGCTGTTCCCCGAGACGTGGTTGCCATTCTATGCCCCCTCCCTTCATAACCTCACTTATTGTCAGGCGCGTGAACGTATTAAGGGTAGCGAATCCGGCGAGAAATTGATCGAGAACCGAGCCGAACAGGAAAAGGTCTCCGGCGCCGGCAAAGTGGTCACCGTTGACCCGCATCCGGAGGTCCGTCCCGCGTATCGGGCGGCCGCGCACCAGGCGGTCAGTGCTGATACAAGTCACTTCCTCAATGCTGGCTATGCGCTTTCGGTTGGCGTTAAGGGAGTGTTGATCCCGGCTCCCGTCCTCGAAAAGATAGATCTCAAGGATCTCCCGCAAGTTCTCGGCCCGAGCCAGAGCTTGCAGGTTCAGGGCCTGGTGCGACACGAGACGCCATAGGAGATTAGTGGCAACAGCAGGCATCACGGCAGGCGTCACCGGCGTGATATTGGCAAACGTGGCTGACTCCGGGGAAGAGGCGGTAGCTTCACGGAGATCGCCCAGTCTAAGCCCTTCCGGAAGCCTGCCGTTGGTGCAGGTGAGAGCGACGGAAATCGTTTCTCCGGCGTAGCTGGCTGCTTCCTGATGGTGGCGAAACGACAGGTGGACATCGAAACCGGGCCGTACCGGCAACGCGGCGATGGAGGTAAGGTAGCTCGGCTCGCCTGCGGTGATAGGCCCGAGTTCACAGGCGCGATAGCTCCGTCCCCGGCCGGTGCCATGGCCAAGCCCCGTCACCCCGTCCACCGAAAAGACCTGGGCATGGTCTGGCAGCAGCCCCTCCGGACGGATCAGGTAGCGCTCCTTTCTATGTTCCAGAATTATCGGCTCGGCATCCGTGGAGAAGAGATTCACAGAGGGCGCGGCGAACAGCACGAAACTTTCCCGCTTCACCCGCGGCGTCGGCAAAGTGAAGGGAGCCAGTTCGAAACGAACCGTGAACCTGGAGCCGTTGCCACGTTCCGTCCAGCGCTCCCACCCTTTAAGGTCGAGGAACAGGAAACGGTGCGGGATGGCGAAATGCTCCTGAATGAGCCGGTATCCCGGGAAAACGTGTGACGGGTAGGGGATCACTGCCTCGCTGCCGTCAAAGCCCGCCGGGTGCAGCAGGTCGGGGGGGAGCACCACCGGTCGCCCTCCCGACTCCGGGATGATGACGATGCGCTGCAGATGTCGGCGCAGCAAAAGATAGAGGTCGGCTGCCGCTGGATATTCACCGCCAAGGAAAAGCCTAAGCGAACGAGGCAACCAGTCAGCCAGCGAAAGTCCGTTCAGTGTCAGGGAGAGCGAGATGGCCGGCGCCTCTCCCGGCGGCTGTCCGAAGGCGGCGTCGCACAGTTCCAAGGGATGGATCTCGATGTCGGAGCAGGTGCGGAACAGGCATTTGGCCCCCTCCACCGGCACCGAGGCGAGTTGGGTCCCTGCTGCGATAGTCTGGCTTTTGATGAGTGAGGGCTTGGGCGAGAAGGCGACGATGGTCGCTGCCGGAACAGGTCTCAGGAACTGGGGGCAGACCCGGCGTGCCAGGTGTTGAATGTACTCCGGGATATCGTCCTCGATCTTTTCCCGCAAAAGCGCGTACTGCAGCGCTGTGCTTTCGAAGAGCCGAGCCACGTCCGGGTCCGCCGACGCCCCGGCGAGCATCGGCGCCAGGGCTGGGTGGGCGGCGGCGAACTCCTCAGCGAGGTCCTTGAGATGCGCCAACTCCTCCTGATAGTAACGGTCGAGCATGTCATCCTCCGATTCGTCCCCCATCCTCAAACCTTGCCACCCTTGAATAGAGACCGTAGGGTGGGCCGCGCCCACCAATCCGGCAACCACTTGGTGGGCGGGGCCCACCCTACAGCTCCGCCCCGAAATACTGTCTCAGCGTGTGATGGAAATCCTGCCGGTCGTCTCCAGTTGCGTCTCGAAGCTGACCCTCGCACTAGAGCCGTCGCGTACCTGGGCTTGGATATGAAAGCGAGGGGTGAGCACATCATCCTCCTGAGTGAGAAACGTCACCCGTACATTCTCCAGGCGCGGCTCGTACAGTTCGATGGTCTGCCGGATGCTGCACTCGATCTCCCGTACCGACTGCGGATAGGTCTGCAGGAAATCGAGAAAATCGGGCACCCCGTAATCCGGGGCAATGGGAACTCCACCTTGCCGCGTATTGAGCATGCAGCGCAGGTGGGCCAGGATGGAATCCACCAAGCGCCTTTGATCAGGCCGTTCCCGACGCAGCGGGTCCCGCTCCATAGAGCCAAGCCGTTCCAGCAGTCGTTCCTCGCGCATGAGGTACCTCTTTCGCGGAATCTTCTGAGGTTGGTTACAAGAAAAGGGGACAGGCTACTTTTTCAATTTCCCTCTTGGACGCCCTCGTTCTCTTATTGTGGAAACCAATCCAAGATCGTCACAAAGTTTTTGCACCCAATCATCCTTTCCGAATGGGGCCTGCCTGTTGACACTCCTGCGTAACCGTTCGACCTCACTGCTGGTCATTGCCGTGTCTACATATTCTGTCCAATCCCCACAAGACGGAACGGGTAACTCGCTCAGCATCTTGCAGACGTTGCGACCTATCCGCTCTCTATGGGAGGACCAGTTCCAATTCCTGGCGCTTTTCGCAAGCCCCGCCCGCACAGGGTTTCCTTCAACATACCGAGCGACTGTAAGTAGGTGGTCATCTTCTTGAACAATGAAGCTCTTGTACCTTCCCTGCCAAACGTGTCCGCTTGTTCCATAGTGTCGATGATAGCGCCTCACGTGAGAGGTCATCAGCCACTGCATGAACTTGATGAGTTCGCCTCCCCTCTCTGGCTGAAGAAGCAGGTGAAAGTGATTCGGCATCAGGCAATAGGCAAGGATCTTGACGTCGAAGCATTCCACCGCCTCTTCGATAGCGCATGTGAAAGCGTAATAATCACCACGTTTGTGAAACACCTCCTGACGGCCATTGCCCCTATTGATGACATGAAAGACAGAACCGTCACTAAGTCCTCGGGCTATCCTCGGCATATGTCGCTCCTTGAAAAGTAGCCTGTCCCCTTTTCCTGTCCCTCCGGAAAAAGTAGCCTGTCCCCTTTTCTGTTTGTATCTAATTTCAATGGGCAAGGTCTGCCGTGGCTCTTAAAATTCATCGCAGTTTCAGCAAGTTGACAGATATCTGGCCCACCAGATGCAACCGCCCGTGAACCGTGCACTTCCCACGCCAGACCAATACCAGCCTCTCCTCATCAGGTTCAACGATCACGGTGTCGAGAGCCATGGCCAACTCCTCGTTCGCGTGGCCCAAGCACACCGTTACTTGCGGCTTCACTCCGGGCAAGGGAAAAGCAAGGCGGCCATGCCTGTTTGCGTTATCCACTAGTACCGCCTCAGTTCCGGTTAGGTAATGCGGCGTTGTGAGCCCCGGTGCGGCAGAGGAATAGAAGCGAGGGTCCTGGTCCTCCGGCGGCAGCGGACAGACATGCTTCCGCCAACTGTCGTCATAAGTACCGGCGTACCCGGCCCGTGGCTGCCAGTGTGCGGGGACAGGGCAGAATCCCACGGGTCTTGGGCGGTCCTTCGGGTACCTTATCAGACACGCCGGGTCCTCGAGGTTGGGGAGGCGCATGCCGTCGATCTGAAGCTTGGTCTTTTGTGCCAAGAGGCCACGCCCCACCGGGTTCTCCAGGCAGAACTCGTGATGAGCCGGATCGGGCGAACTTGTATCGGTTCCGCCGAAGGAACGCTCCCAGAGGAGCGGCATCGACTCGAACGGCACTGGATCAGACATGGAGACCCACAGACACTTCATCCAGATCCGCTCCCCGAAGACGCGGACAGTTCTGCGGACCGGCCCCACAGCAAAGGAGACGGCGACGGACCCGGCCCGACCGCCTTTGGGAGCCCAGGCCTGGCCAAGGAGAATGCAGTCGGTACCGGGCTTCTCGGTGACCACGTCCGTGTCCTGGATCAGGCTCGATGCACCCGGCTCGCCCAGATAAACCGGCTCCAAATGCACCGGCACCTGTTCCTCGGCCAGGGAAAGCGTGCCGCCGTTGCCGATGCGCCAAGTCCCTTTCACTAGGACGAGCAGCGTCTCGCCCCCGTAACGGTCGGGCAGCAGCAAATGGCCTACAGAGAGGCCAGTGGCATCGATCATGTGCATCGTGGTACCTTTTCGGACAAGATCATGGGGATCCTCCTTCTTTATCCAACTAAGGTGCCGGCTCTCTAACATTTCCCAGGATAGTTCTGATACCCCTTTTCCACGCAGACCTTCTCTATCCGCTTCAGGGCCAAGTTAACAATTGAACGTAACACTAGCTGTTTCGCAGAGTTTGTCTGGAAGATCCCCTCATGACCGCGGTCAAACCGGCTTTCGTACCAAGAAGAACCCGTCTCTCCAATGGCAACCGTCCTATCTTGATCCAAGGGGAGCGCGCGCCCTGACGAATCGGGTACAGTCCCGTCACCCGAGCCATCCGGCATGGCGAGGGCGATGATGGCCGCCGCCCCATCCGACGTCGGCAGAGGCTTATCCTTATCATCCACGTAGCCGCGAAATTCTCCCTTGTTGGTGAATTGTCGCACCAGTTCCACGTTTCCCCACGGGTCCGAAGCCGGACACGACTGGAAGGGGCGACGGGTGTAACTGACGTGGTCGGGTGAGTCGAGGCCGGTGGAATAGAATTGGACCGTATCATTGTGAGCCTGCTTCTCCGACTCCTCCAAGGCCGCGTGGAAGGATTTCGCCTCAGTTAAATTAATTTTGTATTCCCTCCATGGCAGATTCATGGGGTTGATAGTAGTCGCCGCCTCAGTCGGCCTTGGGTCGATCCAGTCTGGGTTGACCATCCGCCAAGGCTTTGTTTCCTCAAGGTATATTTCGGCATAAGGATCAGCTTCAGGCAAGGCAAGCATGGTACCATCCTGTTGCTGATACCCAAGCCACTCACGTCGCCCATTGTTGTCCACATAACGTGTCGTCGGGAGCAGTTGCAATCCGCCAGGCATGTTGGCTAGCAGCGACGTTACCTCTTCGCCATTTGAGCCAAGTGTGGCCGCAGTGATGTTGCCGACAACCTTGCGCCCAACTGCATCGACCAGTTTCAAGGGGTTAAAGAATCGCCACCAGCTGTCGCCATCGACGCTAAATCGGGGCCGCTCGAACCCCGCTTTCATCCGCCAGTAAGCCGCAGGCGAGCCGGTGGTCGGTTGGACCCCGTGAATGACGCCAAGTACATTCCTCTCTGCTCTGTGCCGCAGACAGGCGGAGCGGGCCACGAGGCCGCCCATGGAGTGGGTAACCAGGATTACCTGTTCGCACAGGCGTGGAAGCTTCTCCCCCGTCTCGTCTTTCAGGCCGTTTTTATATAGGTCTATGGTCTGGTCGATGTACTCTCCGAGCTTCTGGCCATTGTCATCACATGATGCGCTCCAGTTGTAGCCAAAGGCGTGCACGGGAAACTCGAAACAGTGGCCGATCGGTTCCGGCCATTGCTGCGACTGCAACTCCTTAAGAAACCGGCCATAGCTACCCCAGAAGATCCCTCCCCATCCGCGCCTGGCCCTGGTGGAATCGGTCGAAGAGGCAAACTTCTTGTTGTGTTTCGGGTTGTCATTGTCAACTTTCAGGTAATCGGGATCGAACTTGTCGCCGACCAAGATGGCTTTGCGCTTAGCGGCGGTGACAGTGAAGAAACCGAAGTTGGCAAGCATGAACAAAGGATCATCCGGGTCCCATGCTTTTTCGTTAGCATCTTCTCCTTTTGCCAAGCTCAAGCGACTCCCCATAATGCCTGGCACGAATAGCACTGGAATCACCTCGCGACGGATCCGCAACCGGTTCTGGGTATCTGCCTTCAATCCACGTATTGAGTTGAAGATTTCCGACCAGTGAACCTCGATCGCGTTAGTGGTGGCCATCTCGTCCCCAATCACTTAAGTGGCCTCATTGAGCCAAGTACCGCATCCCAAATTTTGGCCTTTTCATCTACCTGACCGTCTTCGGTCTCCATAGTTACCAATACTTCAGGCCGCTCCCCAGAATCAGGGTTACCGGGATATCGCCAGGCAAAACTCAGAATGGTTTCGTATTGATCTTTCATACGATCAATTTCCTCCTCACCGTCTAACCCCGCGACTCTTCTTTTACGTGATCGAATTCTATCAATATCAACCCCGACGTTGTAGCCGCTGGCAATAACTGCAGCAACTCTCCCTAACAGATTGTGTCCATCCGGCTCAGCTTGGTGAATTTCATTGGTTTTTACTTTGATTTTTAGATCAGGTGAATGTCCTATGAAGCGCGCGGTGGCAGATTCCTGTTCCAAGTAAGGAAGATTTACTCCGCCATAGCGCGTATGGAACCTGTCCCCCGTCGGCAGCTTCGCGCTCGTAGCGGTTCGCCAATCATAAGCGTTATCGAGATTGAGAAGGTTTTTGACCATCAGATCGCAGCTTAATCCGTAAATCTTGAACCAGACGCCGCCATGACCGGCATCCACGAGCAAATCCCAGTAAAATGTTTGATCATCTCTATAATCCCCGTAATAAAGGATTCCCTTGGACCATTTGTTGGCTTCAGAGAATAGACGTATTTCCTTTACCACATCGTTCATCCCTTCTGGCTTGCGCCGCTTTTTAATCTCTACCAGTCGTCGTTGCCACTCGGCTTCGCGCGCTTGTTCCCGCGGCACTTCCGAGGGCCAGACCACTTCCTCAACCTGGGCGTAGCGGATCTTCTGCCCCTGATGATCCAGTTTCATATCAGAGGGGATATCGATTGCGAACCGACCTACCGGATAGGTGATCATGGTCTTTGCTCCTTTTCGGTTGTTCTGCTGGAGTTTTCCCTCTCCCCCCTGGCACGCCGTGCAGATCAGCATGGTCAACAGCAGCGTCGGCACAGCCAGTCGCAATCCGTCCGCGAGACTTGTTTTTCTGCTCATGGCTCCTCCTGCCGGTTAAGTGGTTGCCGCGTCAATGCGAATGGGTCATAAAGAAGTGTGAATTCCCCGGGCATGCGGCAACGACACGGCGCGCCAGAATCGGTTCCCTTCTCTCGGCGCAGTTCCTCGGGTCCACGCAGGACGTATCCATTCGTTAGGCCAGGTGCCAGGGTCTGCCCTGTGGCCACGTCCGGTTCTACGAACACCACACTGAAGGAGATCACGTGCCCTGTGGCTTCTGTTTCCTCAACAGCGATGTTCGCTTGCATCAAGGCTGCCGGAGGGGTGTTGGCGCTGCCGGAGATATTGCTGACCATCGTATCAAGGCGGCGACAGACCGGCCTTCCCTCGACAAATACGTTATTCGAGTAGTTGACGAACTTTGCCTTGCCGCCGGTAACTCCAGAGGAAACCCCGCCTAGAGTCCCCGCCTCGTCGCCACTGCTGCGGCTAAACACGGAATCCTTGAGCATGATCGGGTTTCCATCCATAAAGACCGTTTGGCTGCCGCCAGCCACGTCTTGGGAGCGGGCAACGTTGGTATAGGGGATGGGGACCACCGCGTTCCCCATCGGGGTATTGCAGATGTCCGTAGTGGTGACAACGCCACCGCTGCCCCTGTGCACCACAGTCTGACCGTTCGCGATAACCGTTGCGTTCATAACTATCCCCCATTCGGCGTCACAGGGCTCCGCTGCGTCTCAGGGAACGGCTACCTCTCGCCGTGCCGCTGACGCCGCCATCGATTTAGCGCATGGCGGTCGCGGAACTGACCGGGTCCGAAACAGACCACCCGCGACTCGCCTCCATCATCCGTGCAGAAAACAGTCGCATCCCCACCACCACCCGCGCCCTTGACTAAAGCGCCTAGCGCGGCGACAGATTGCACCGCCCCCATCGCCGCACCGCAGTCACCTGATGTGAAGGCGGGTAGCCAGAGCGTCCCGGAACCGGCGTCAGCCTTCGAAAAGACGCGGCTTTCCACTAAGGACCACTCCATTGCTCGTTGTCGTTCACCGTTAAGGTCACCGATGACGATACTTATGCCATCCGCCTCGGGGTGACGCTCTTCTACTGCTTGGCAAAACGCATCAGTCAAGCCGCGTGCCGAAGAGGGGCGACAGCTGCTGCGCGGAACAGGATCCGTGCCGCGCCCACAGGCATTTAACCGGCCGTAGATTGGGGCGCCCCTTCTACAGGCATCTTGTTCGCGCTCAAGCAGGATTGCCCCCGCCGCCTCGCCGGCAATGATCCCCTCCGGATTTGACCCACCCAGCAGCCGGTTGCTCTTCATGAGAGATTCGAGGACCGGCGGAAAACAAAGGCTGTCGACGCCTGCAATCAGCGCCGCCCCAGGCGTTCCCCGGTCAGGACGACTCAGGGTGGCCGCCACCGCTATGACCTGTTCCAGGAAGGAATGCCTCGCCTGCACCTCTCCGCCTGGATCGGCCACGGTCGCACGCTTGATAAGGTCGGGGAGTTGCTTTTGCAGCAGAGGCGAGAAGAAGCTGAAATCAGAGCAAAGTCCGTTGACGATGTGCAAGCTAAGGCCTTCAGAGGGAGCCTTCCCGAGCCTGCTGACACAATCCCTGACCGCCGGCGCCAACAGGGCGCAGGTTAGATCGGCAGCGCCGAGGCCATACCGATCGAAGGCGGTGGTGACACGACTGACGGTCGCTCCGCGCAGCACGGTGCCATAGCGATCCTCCGCCACCAGCACCGTCGGGTGTCGGGAAAAGCAGCTGCGGTTATGTATAAGCGCCGCAAGTGAGCGCCAGGTAGTGGCGGCCATGGGGGTAAAGAGACCTAAACCGGTCACAACGATCCTTTCAGGGGTGCTGTCACTTTCCGCCCTGTTTGCCATGCCGGTATCCCTCCCCATGGTCAACCTGTCGCCTCTGCCGAATCGATTCGGCTAATGCGGGCCCAACGGCTAATTCTGCCATCAGTCAACCCTTTCAATTTAAAGAAGTTTTAGCGCCCTTGATGACGATTTCGCCAGAAGCCAGCTGAGTGCAGTTTGTTCCCTGCATCACGATTTGGCCATTGGATTTCAAAACAATGGTGGCGCTGCCACTCCTCAGAATGATTTCCTCGTCGGCCTCAAGAATGATCGTTTTCGCCTTCACCGTTGCACTCTGTTTAACGGTCGCCGAAAGCTCCTCGCCGACGGTGAGTGAGCGATTTCCTGCCACTCTTTCGGTCATGTGAGAGCCAACCACTACCTGCTTGGTGATGCCCACTTCTTCCGCCTTGGCGCCGAGCACCGTCTCGTTCATGGCTCCGGCCACACTTACCTGGTACACCCCGCCAACGGTGAGTTCTTTAGCAAGCCCAATGCTCTCCGCCGAGTTCATTGCAACCGTCTCGTTCTTATTGGAGCCTACCGCGACGGTTTTGTTGGCGCCGATGGTCTCGGAGTGGTTGCGACCCACCTGCTCCATCTGGTCCACCCCGACGGTCTTAAGGCGGTTGTTTCCCACCTGGAGCGCCTCGTCATGTCCGACGTTTTGCGCTTTGTTATTTTTGACCAGGATGTTCCAGTCCTTCTCACTCTGGAGGTAGATCTCTTCGCTCCCTTTCTTGTCCTCGAAGCGCAGCTCGTGGAAGTTGTCGCGGCTGCCGTTGGGGTAGCTGCGGGTACGGATGCCGCTTCGGGTTTTGTTGTCGGGAAGGGGATAAAGAGCCGGGGACTGGGCGTTGTTCACGCTGCCGACCACGATGGGCCAGTCGGGATCTCCGTTGATGAAGTCGACCAGCACCTCGTCTCCCACGCGGGGGATGGAGATCATGCCCCAACTCTGCCCGCTCCAAGGCTGGCTGATGCGGAGCCAGCAGGAACTTCTCTCGTTTCTCTGTCCTTCACGATCCCAGTGGAACTGCACCTTTACCCGCCCGTACTCGTCCGGATATATCTCCTCGCCGGGAGGACCGGCAACAACAGCGGTCTGAAGTCCTTTGACGAACGGTTTAGCAAGCGTTCGTTCAGGACGATAAGTTACCGTTGAGGGGATGGCCAGAAAGGAGTTGCTGTAGCTGTAATCTCCGCCTATCCCCGAATACTCGCCATACACGTTAGGTTGTGATCCTGAATGAGCCACTGTTACCAGACAGTATTCCTTGTTGAGTTCCCTGAACGTGTGGCCCGATACAGTAAAGGTGTATCCGGGAATGAACCGGGCGCAGTTGCTGGTTCCTTGTACAGATTCCTCAAGCGCCTTTTTTCCCTGGAGGCGCGTTTTTACCTTTGGCCCTCCCTCCGGAGGAAGCCCGTAGTCACCCGGATATTCGTATATCTCGTGTTCAACGTGCGTCTCGCCTTTCTCAACTACTGTCATATCGAGAGTAGGCCTTTTGAAGTTGTAGTTCGTGTGGGTAACTTTACCGGGCGAGATTGAGCGGTTGTAGCTGAATCCATCTATGACTTCTCGATCCGGCACAAGACCGGCATCATGGCAGAAGCTTATTTCTTTATCCTCCGGGATGGGCTGATATGCAATCTTGCTGTCAGCAAAAACAATTTTATGCCCATTCGCAGAGTGCTCAAAGAAGTAGAAAATCCCTTCTTCTTCGAGGATTCTACAAATGAAGCGGAGATCGCTTTCTCCATATTGTGTACAGTTTCGTTTTTTTTCATATTTGTTAACAAGTCTAAACTCATGACTAATACAATACTTTCTGTTCTCGTCCAAAAGTTTTTTGACTATTTCTGCAACGGTCATATTCTGAAATATTCTGTAATTTTGGTTTATCCCCATCAACCATACTGAGGGTACTAAATTAGCCTGATAGGTATAAAAGTGTCCGATCTCGCCGGTAAGAGTAAAGTTGTTAATGATGCCGTGAAAGAATCGGTCCTGCTCCTTACCGGTAATGGTGAGGTACCCTCCTTTCCCTATTCCATCTTTGAAATGAATCTGGTCCTCGCTAACGAGACTTAGGTTGACATTAAAAGGCATAGAGATTCTTTCCTCAGCGAAAAATCCTTCCACTGCAATTCTATGGTATTGGTCAATATGAAATTGGAATCTACTGTGATCTTTAATTTTCATTTTATCCTCCAAAACTTAACTGTTACATTCGAAATTGGAGTCACATCTCATATTAATAACTCATTATGACCCTGCCATGTGATAAGAAGATATCCCACTTCAGTCTGGACGAGTTAATCGATACATCGTGGTTATTGTCATTGGCACTTCTTTGGGTCCAGTATGCTTCCATCGCGCTTTAAGATCATCAGCCCAAAACGCTACATGGGCCGCGCAGTCCTTTGTCCTGATAATGATTAAGATGTGTTCGTCATCCTCGCTATAGTGAAGATTAGGCACAAAATACAGTATCAAGTGGCCCTCAAGGTAATTTATTGGCTGTATTAGGTAATAAGGCTCCCGCTGCAGCAATGTGAGGCGCTTCATATATTTCTTCCCGAGCATGATTTCTATTTGCTGCCGTACTTCAGGAATCGTGAGAAAGTTTCTCTCTCCCTCAACTGGATATTTTCCTATCCATTCCTTTACGACGGACCCAATTTTACATACTGGTGCTGGGCAAACGGTGGGGGGAACAGCAAAGACAAAGAAGAGCGTGAACATTGGCACATACAATATCGCAGCCAGTGATTTACGTTGAGATCTTGAATTACCCATAATAACCTCTCTGAAGGCCTTTTTTGTATTTTTGTTTCAGAATAATTGAACACTCTTCTACTGTAATTTTTCCATCTTTAGGACTCTTATCAAATCCCTTGTTCAATTCATATTCTCTTGGTTTGACATCTTCATCGTATACGATTGCGTCTACACCTTTTCCTATTGCTGCAGGACACAATATTCTCATATACACATCCTCCATAGTACGAAGTTTGCCCTTGTAGCCAATAAAATATTTCCTTACATACTCCAATTGTTCAACAGGAGTCATTTTAGCAAGATCTTCTACTGTAGTATTATAATCTAGCGCTGTGGATCGCAGAAACTGAATCAGCCCGGTCGCGCTACTTGTTGGGTTCTTTATGTCAGCTCTAAATGTCTCACCCGTCTCTAAAGCCATACAGGTCATCAGGTAATCAGGCGAAATTTGGAGTTCTTTACAGATTTCGATAACACGTTTCTTGAACTCAGTGCTAACCTTAGCACCCCAAGCAATGCCATCCCCTCCTGGGCGGAGAATGGGTGGCGGGATATTCCGTTCCCTTGATGGTCTGCTCAATTCAACTGAGTCCAGACGGAGCATGTAGTCACGAGTTACACTAGCAAATGCCAAAAAAGCATCATGCAGCAACGACGCAAGGGCTTGTGCCATCTGGACAGACTTCGGCTCTGAGGCCAAGGCCTGGAAAGTCTTACCGTGAGGCTTGACCCTGCCGTCGCAGTTCTCGATGCCTAGTTTTAGTTGAAAAACAAGAATGGCACTTACAGTCTTAGAACCAGCGACGCCATCAACAACAAGAGGTTTGGTAGGCGGGACGATATGACGATTCAACATCATTTGGACGATAATCACATCGCCCCTGACATTTCTGCCGCCCCTACCGACTGAGCTGTTGATTTTGTGCATATGGAAACCTCGATGCAGATGATGCAGTTGAGACAGCACACTGCGGCACCTGCACAAGCACATGAGCTTCAGACGCTGAATTCAAATACAGGGGGTAGTCGGTTAGGGCCACCAGACAGTTCTCGTTCCCAAGCTGGAGCTTGGGAACGAGATGATTATTCCAACGGGTGTTTTCCTGCCTACCGGATTATCCGCATTCATGCCGTTCGACCCAGATTCGTTCTATTCTGCTTCCTGAGCTTGCGTCTGAGTCGAAGGTTATCGATCCACATTGTCACCATCACCAAGATCACAAAGACATCAAATGCATTTTCGCCGCTAGTGTGCCAAAAGAGCCAAGCCAATAGTGAAATGCAAGATGCTGTTAGTAGAAGCAAAAGAGAGTCTCGCATAAGTATCATAGCCCCCGCGCAACGGTGCTCACCAGCCAAGGTCTATTAAGGTGGTACTTGTCTGCAGTAAAAACTACATCTGCTATTGTCACCCCACCTGATATTGACCGCCCTGTGGCGACGGCAATGCTCCCAATGACTGCTCCAACGTAGAACGCTGCGGAACAAGCAGCTATCACCCCAAGTCCTTCTAATTTGGTTCCTGCACCAATTAATTCTCCTACAGTCACAGCTTTGCCAAACTTATCGATTTGAGTAATGATGGAGGTAGCGCTTGACAATGCTAAAGAGAGAGTGCCGAAAAGAGTTTCTGGGGCCGGAAGGCCCATGCACTCCATATTCTGTTTAAAGTGAGTGTAGAAATTGCTTGTCATATTGGCGATTCTCCTTGTATGACTAAATACGACATTTCCATTCCGGTGTTCAATACCCTCTATAGAATGCTCACCGAGGCACGGCCCAGGAATCTTCTGCTTCTATCCCATTAGGCTCCCAACACCATTTTATCTTCTTGTAAGTGAAGGAAACCTGTTCCATGTGGCGATAAGGATCGTTCTCTGATAATAAAGTTGTAGGCATAAAAGGACTAACACTGACTACTATGGCATCTTCTAAAACGTGAGTGAAGTAGTGTTCTTCAGTGCCTTGCTTAGTTATTCGGTACCATTTGATGGTTACGTTCTTCATGTGTTCGCCCGTGCAAAGGGCCTGGTAGAGCTTTGGAGAACTCTTGTCGTATTCCTTCACAATTGAGAGCGGGCCGTGAACGCGCTTGCCGGTGGCTAGCCCGTCGGTCGGGCTGCGCGGGATGCTGATGCTGTGATCCATGCCGTAGATGAGTATGGTCCCCTCGCGCCCCTGCATGTCGCAGGAACCTTCGATTTTCCCCTGTTTCTCCCCTTGCAGGGTCAGATGCGCCGGCATTGCCATTTGTGTTACCTCCTGTGTGAATGTGTAAGAATTCGGAACCTGGTGCTTTACCCCATCCCCACCCCTGCCCTCCCCTTGAAGGGGAGGGGGTTTAAGTTGCTTGTCACTCCTTTTCCAGTTTGCCCACCAGCGAGAGGGTGAAGTAGGCGCCCATGTACTTGAAGTGCGGCGTCACCTTCAAGCCCACGCGATACCAGCCGGACTCGCCGGGGACTTCGTCCACGGTTACCACTGCCTGGCGCAACGGACGGCGGCTGCGCACGCCGGGCATAGGATTGTCCATGTCGGAGACGTACTGGCGGATCCAGAGGTTGAGCTCGTTCTCCAGGTCCCCCCTCTCCTTCCAGGTGCCGATGTTCTCTCGCTGGATGACCTTCAGATAATGGGCCAGCCGGCTTACGATGAAGACGTAGGGGAGCTGCAAACCCAGCTTGTGGTTCAGCTCGGCTTCCTTGCCGTCCTTGCTGTTGCCGAAAAACTTGGACTTTTGTACCGAATTGGCGGAGAAAAATGCCGCGTTGTCGCTCCCTTTGCGCATGGTGAGTGCGATGAATCCTTCCTCGGCCAGTTCGAATTCGCGCCGCTCGGAGACCAGCACCTCGGTCGGAATCTTGGTCTGAATGGCTCCCATGGCCTGGTACTGGTGCAGCGGCAGTTCGTGGACCGTGCCGCCGCCTTGCGGACCTACGATGTTGGCGCACCAGCGGAAGTTGGCAAAGCTCTCGGTCAATCGCGTGGCGAAGGCGAAGGCGGCGTTGCCCCAAATGTAACGGCGGTGGCTGTCGCTTACGTACTCCTCGTAGTTGAAGCTTTTCACCGGATTGGTGTCCTGGCCATAGGGGAGGCGCAGCAGGAAACGGGGCAGCGCCAGCCCCACGTAGCGCGCGTCCTCGCTCTCGCGAAACGACTGCCACTTGGCGTATTGCGGCCCCTCCAGTATCGAAGAGATGTCCTTGAGATTAGGCAGCGCCGTGAAGTCGTCGCAGCCGAAGAACTGCGGCGCCACGGCTGCGATAAAGGGGGCATGGGCCATGCCGGCAACGGCGGCCATGTTCTGGAGGAGCTTCATGTCCTGCGGACCGTAGCCGAATTCGTAATTGCCGATCAGGGCGGCGTACGGCTTGCCGCCGAACTGTCCGTACTCGGCGGAGTAGACCGTCTTGTACAGCCCTGTCCTGGCGACTTCAGGCGCGTCCTCAAAATCGTCGAGAAGCTCTTCCTTGCTGGCGTTCATGATCTCGACCCGGTTGTTTTCCCGGAAGTCGGTCCGGTCCACCAGGAAGGCCAGCGAGCGCCAGGCGGACTCCAGTTTCTGGAACTCGGCATGGTGCAGGATTTCGTCGATCTGTCGCGAGAGATTGCGGTCGATCTCGGCTATCATGTCGTCCAGAACCGACTTGGAAACCTTCTCTATCTCCCTTCCCGGCTCAGCGATCATGCTTACCAGCGCCTGGACGCCGCTTCTGGTGATGGCGTAGGCTTCATCGGCGGGCTGGAGACGTGTCGCGCCGAGCAGCTCCTCCAACAGCGTCCCCTCCTCGTTCAACTGCTGCACGGGCCTGGCTGTGGTTGTTGTCTCTGTAGTCATGGTCACCTCCCTAGCGCTCCGTAAGGTTGATTTCGGCAAGAAGCCTGGCGCGCGTCGACTCGGTGCCGATCAACTCCTGCATCTTGCGCCTGAATTCGGGGACGTTGGCAAGAGGGCCCTTGAGCGAGCGCAGCGCCTCGCGAAGCTCCAGGATCCGCTTCAACTCCGGAATCTGTTCGAGAACGGCCTCCGGGCCGAAGTCCGACAGCTTCTGGAAGGTGAGATTCAGACTGAGGTCAGCGCCGGCATCGGGACTCAGCATGTTGGCCACCTCAAGTTGCAGGGAGACCTTCTGTGCCTTCATGACGTCGTCGAAGTTGTCCTTGTTTATGGAGACGGGCTCCCGCTTCTCGATCGGTCTGTCATCCGGTGCGCCGGTAAATTCTCCCAGAACCAGGAGCTTCATCGGCAACTCTACCTCCTCCCGCCCTTCTCCTTCCGCAGGTCGGTAGACGATGTTGACTCTCTCCTTCGGCGCAATTGAGGCATCTTTGCTCATAGTTCCTCCTTTGGGGCTAATCCAGGCTGAATTGTCTGTTAACCTTCCGTCAGGCGGACCATTTCCAACAGATCGATCCGGCCGATGCGGTGCAGCACTTCCCTGGCCTTCTCTTTGAAGTATGGTTCGTCCTGAGATTCGAATCCGTGCCAAGCGAGTTTCAGACCTTCCAGTGCCATAACTGGGTCGTAACCTTCCAGGCAGTAATTCGTGATGTCGGCGACCGCCTGCTCCAGGTGCGGGAGCGCGAAACCTGCCTGCTCCCCGGCCAGCAGCATGCGCGACAAGGCAAGGCGCCACTCCAGCCGCTCACGCCCAGACCTCGCGCCGTGGAGCTCCTCTTGAAAAATGCCGATGGCGTCACTCACTCTCCCCTGTTCGATCAGGGCGCCGGCGGCTTCGGTCTTGCTGCCGATAGCTGCCGCAAGCGGGTGCGGGGCGCCCATTTCAGAGAGAACAGGCGACGCAACGTCCAACGTTTTCCCCTTGCCGAGCTGCTTCTTCAGCCACTGCCTGGTGCGGGCATCGGCGAACGGCGTTCCGTCGGCGAAGGTGAGATCATCAAGGCCGGGTAGGCGCCTGATCAGGGATGCAGTTTCCTGGCACACGGCGTCAGCGGCTGCTTGAGCGCTGTCCAGTTCCATAAGCGTCTCCGCGGCCACTCGGTTGAGATCCAGCCAGAAAATGAACTGGCCAAGCTGCGACTCAAGCTCCCCGAGCAGGGCTCGTGACTCGCCTACCCGCCTCAGCTCGGCAAACCGGACCGACAAGCTCGCCGGGGGAGCGGGAAGACGCGATCGTCCGCCCTCTGCCGGAGGGAGTTGAGTGAGGCTGAGCCAGTTCGCCTGCCGGGAAAGGCGGTAGGAGAGAGGGTCGCGATGATCCTGGCCCCGCAGCAGGTCCGCCATGGCGCGCAGCTGATGGAGCAGATCTTCCAAGGGAAGCGCACCGTCATGGCAAGCTGAAACTGTGCCTGGCGCTGCAACCGGAGCTTCATCTGAGCGGGCAGGGGGACTGGCTCCGCAGGTGCCTGTCCCCTTTGCACATGGTTCAGTGGCCATCGCAGACGATTCCGAGGCAATCGCAGACGATTCAGTGGCCATCGCAGACGATTCAGTGGCCATCGCAGACGATTCAGTGGCCATCGCAGACGATTCAGTGGCAATCGCAGACGATTCAGTGGCCATCGCAGACGATTCAGTGGCAATCGCAGACGATTCCGGGGCAATCGTCGCGGCGTCGGCACGAGAAACATCCGCCCGCGACGATTCTGCCCCCCTCCTCAGGAAATCCCGCAGTAGCTGCAGCGACGGCGCGTCCGGGAGGAGTTCCGGAAGCAGTTGACTCAGCTTCGCCAACTGTTCTTCCATCGACACCAACAGGACAGGTTCAACGGGACAAGCGCCGAGGGTGGCCAGCGCGGCTGCACTCTTTTCCAGCCACCACTCCACGGCCCGGAGCCGCGCCCTTTCCCGCTGGGGAAACAACGACTGACCGTGGTGCTCAACCAGGTCGCGGTAGATCCTGAGTGCCAGCGCCAATCCCTCCATGCCGCGCACCTGGATCAGTCCCACCGCAAGGTAGCCCGCCACCAGCAGATCCTTCGACTTCTGGCTCAGGATCTCGGCTGCGAGCCTGACCACCTTGTCCCAGTCGACGGCGCCGGCCACTGCCGGCAGCGATGCCCGGTCGATCTCCGCCTGCAACTGGTCGAATAGCGGGTCGTAGCGCACGCCGCTGCCGGCCGGCTGGTCGGAGCGTACCGGCTCCTTCCCGAGTGTCGATAGATCCATGACAGGCTCCTTGTGAGCTAAAAGTTCCAGCACCTGGCGATGTTTCTGGGGACCTGGCCGCAGGCCGATGTCAGCTGCCGGACCACCGGGCCGCTGCCGATAAACTGATAGTTGACCTTGATGTACCTGATCCCCATCCTTTCCAGGGCCGGCTTCTCGCCGGGGAAATCGGCAGGGTGGAAAACCCGCTGCCCCCCCGGGAAGGACTGGAGAAATTCCGGAAAGGACTGCGGCCCCAGGTATCTCCTGGTAAGCACCAGGTCCCCCACCTCGATCTGAAACAGCACATCGCCGCAGTTGTCCGGAGACCAGTTGAAGGTCTTGCCGGCCGGATAGTTCTGGTTGGCGAGCGTCTGGGAGGAGCCGCCGCACTGCAGTTCCAGTCGCGTGGCGTGCGGCCTTACCCTCGCCTCGGCATTGGCGTCGGTAGGCAACCCCTGGATCCCTACGCTGTAATTGGACTGCCTGGAAATCGCCGCGGCCTGCACCTGGCTGCCCCGCTCCAGAAAGGAGAAGAACGCCCTGTCGAACTGAACACTGTTTCCCAGCACCTCCTTGGGGCGGTAGCCCCGCAGGGAGCGCGACAGGAAGGGAGCCGCCGGCCCCTTGACGAACTTCCAGACCAGCCCGTCCTGTCCCAAGAGCACCGGCGCCGCCTGCTGATCGGTCATCCCCAGGGTCCCCGCCAGGACCTGCTCCTCCCACTGGCTCTGCAGATGGCCGGAGGCCTGCTGCCGGACGAACTTCCAGAGGAAGTCGAGCGGTCCGCCGATCAGCCGCCCCACCATCTGGTTCTGGGCGTTGCCGGCAGCCACCGCCTCGCCCACCTTGCGACCGGCGGCCAATCCGGTGATGAACGGCGATTTGCCCACCGCCGGGTCCTCGCTGTACAGCTGCACGGCCGCCTGGTAAGCCTGAGTCCGGGATGCCGCAGCCGGGGCTATGGCGCTGAGCGCCGACAGGTACTCCCGGTACGCCTGCGCCCCGCCCATGCGCGACTCCAAGGTCTGCGCGCTCGCCTCCTGGCCCACCTTCCTCTCAAGGGCGACCAGAAGCTTCTTGCCGCTTTCGCTCGCCTTGCTCACCGTCTTGTTTTCTCCGGGGGGAGCCGGACTCTTCATCAGCTGGAACAGGCTGAGTTGCTTAAGCCAGACAGGAAGCTCTCCCTGCTCCATTTCAGGTTCGATTTCGGACATCATCCGGTTCACCAGGGCGAAGTAGGGATTCTGGTCGGTTGCCATCTTCACCGCCATCTCCTGCCATTCCCTTTCACCCTTCAGGCGCTCGCTGCCACGGGGAAAGGCTGCGGCGAAAGCCTCCCAGGCGGCCAGTCGTGCCGGGCGGTAAAGCTGCTCGAATTGTTTCCTCTGTTTGCCGGTCATCCGCTGCTCCGAAAGGGCGGCATCGATCTCCCGGACCACTGCTTCGATCTCTTCTTTCCCCTTGCGGGTGAATGCCGGGGCAACCTTTACCTCCTGCGGGGGGTGCAGGCTACCGCCCCAGAAATCGCCCAGGGTCACCGGCGAGATGCTGCTGTGGCGGTCGACCCAGGTGATCAGCCACTGCATGTCGCCCGGCTTGAGGGCGAGGAGTTGTTTCAGCGAGTTCTGCGCCGTCCCGATGTCCCTGTTCAGGCTGCCGGAATCGGAGCGCCAGATCAGATAAGAAAGGTAGCTCTGAGTGAGTTTCGCCTTCAGATCGTGGGCTGTTCCGGGCCCGGCAAGGGAAGCGCCCGGAAGATAATCCGGTTGCGGCATCGCCATCAGCGCCTGGTATCCCTGTCCCGCCTGCCTTGCCTTCAACAGATTGATGCGCCTGGCGCTGTGAATGATGTACTGTCCGTACAGCTCGTCGGGAACGCTCGGTGACAAGGCAGCCATCCTCTCTGTCAGGCTCCGGTCGAAGGGGGTCAGGATGCCATCCTGGAATCTGCGGCAGAAACGGCTCTTGAGTTCCTGTTCCACCTTGAGGCTGGCGGTGAGGCCAAAGCGCGGCAGCCACCACTCCCTGTTTTTCCGCTCCACCGCGGCAACATGCTCCCGGTAGCTGTCGATGGCGACGACATCGCTCCACTTGTCTCCACGCAGCACCGGGGGGCGGGAGACGTCTTCAGGCATCTGGCGGATCGTGGAGAGGTTCTTGGCGAAGGAAAAAGTAAGCAGGCCGCAAAGGGCGACGCCCAGGGTGACCCATGAGACCAGCCCGAGGTTGCCGGTAACCCGGCGCCACTGGAGGAGGCTGCGGGTGGGGGCGAAGATCCACCTGTCCTGCGGCAGAATCAGCTCGAAAAAGTCGTGCAGGAAGATGCCACGCTTGCCGCTTGGTCCGGTTTCTTCCCCGCCCGTACTTCCCTCGTGATGGCCGCTGGAGAAGTAGATGCCGCGCAGGATCGGCGTTTCCTGGTACTGATTACTGCCGAAAGCTGCCTCCATGAAGGGAGCGATCCGCTCCTTCAAACCAAAGAGCTGATCGGGAAAGAGAAGCAGTCCCGGATTGGCATGCTTCGCCTCCGGCTGCAGGAGCAGTTGGAGACGCAGAGTGCGCAAGCGATCGCAGATGGTGCTGAAGGCCAGCTCCAGGAATCGGGACGGGTCCGCGGTCAGATCCTGATTTATGGCCCCCAGCGCCTGGTTCAGGCTTTTCTCCGGGAGTTGTCCGGCGAACTCGGCAAAGCCCTGGATCAGATCGCACTTGGTGACCAGCAGATACACCGGGAAACGGGCTCCGAGCACGGTCATGAGTTCGTCGATCCGGCGGCGCAAGGTTCGACCCAGCTCGCTCAGGGCATCGTCTCCGGCTTCCTGCAACCGGTCCGCCGCAACCGTGACAACCACCCCGTTGACCGGCTCCCGCCTGCGGTATTTGGCCAGCAGGCGCAGAAAATGGCGCCATTCCTCCTTGTCGCGTTCCTCATGCACGGGAACCGCGTAGCGGCCAGCGGTATCGATGATCACCGCCTTGTCCAGGAACCACCAGTCGCAGTTAGCGGTGGCAGCCGGTTGGGCGGCACTATTTTTTTCCAGCAGCGGAGACGAAAGCGTGGCACTGGTCAGCGAAGTGGTCTTGCCGGTACCGCTTTCTCCGAGGAGCAGGTACCAGGGGAGTACGTAGAGAGGGTTGCCGTGCTTCTTGAGGTGGGACTTGCGCAAGGTGTCGAGGGCAGCCTGCCACTGCGCCTGGACCCCCTTGAGATCGCTTCGTTCCCGGTCAGGCGGGTGCTGTGCTTGCGGGGTTTGCGGCTCTGTCAGATCGTCCGCTAAGCGCTGCTTGCGGCGTCTGATCCAGAACTGCCGCAGAAAAAAGACCGCCGAGGTCGCCCCGGTCAGCAGGAGCGCCCAAAAAAGCCCCACCCAAGGCGGCCAGTCAAGTCCCCGGACCACGCAAAACATCATCACAGATGACAGGAGGGCCACCGCCGAGAAGAGCAAAATGTTGAGGATTTTTCTTGTCGAGTCTTTCATTATCTCGCCACCGTCCTTAGGAAATTTTCCGTAACGCTGCCCAGTGCGTAATGGTAAATGACGAACAGTGTCGCGAACGCCAGCACCGGCGCGAGGAGACAGGCGACGCTCGCCAGGGAGGGTCCCGGCCCCCACCTCCGGAGCGGAAGCCCGCAAACTTGTCCGGCGGGATAGGCTTCGGGAAAAAGTTGTTGCCGGTCCAGGGCGGGAACTTCCACGGTGCCAAGAAGCAGCTTCAGGTTGCTCCCCTTAAGCTGTTCCAGCTGATATTCGTCCCCAGGCTGGCAGAAACGGCCGCAAAATCCGAGGACCAGGCAGATATAATAGACCTCCCGCACCTCCCGCTGCTGCAGCCCGAGCCCCGCCAGCCGCGCGAAGAATTCCTCTCCCGCCTCCGTGGTGTTGAAAAGGGTGCGCTGCAACTGGTCCCTGAGCCAGAGCTGCTTGTGTTGCCAGGCGCTGCCGGCGAGCCTCTCATCCACCCAGGCACAGACGGCGAAACGGGCCTGGTCGAAGGCCTCCCGCTCAAGGTTGCCTTCGCTTGCCAGGGCCTCGCTTTTGGCCAGAAGTCGGTCCAAGGCGCCCTTCACCTGGTCAAAGGAAGGCTGCTCTGCCTGCACGGTTTTTTCCAAACGGGTGATGTAGGCGAAGATGTCGATGAAACAGTCTAAGAGACGCATGGCTGGTCCCTCCGTCTGATGGGGAGTGCGGGACAGAACCGTGGCAACCGCCGCTAGCAACTTTGCAGCTTCTCCACGATCATCAGTTCCACCTCCAGGTCCTCGGGGGCGGTGTCCCAATTGAGGGCGATGTTGTTACCTTTGGTGACCATGTTCCACTGATCGTGGCGGTGATCGACGGAGAAATAGAGGGTATTGGCTCGGCGAGGCAGTTCCTGGGGAGGAACGTGAAGCGGCTCCAGTGCCAGTCCCGGCAGGGCGTGCGAGGTAAGCACCGGCAGGTGCTCCCGCGCACTGAGCTTGGCTGCGGATTCCACTAATCGGTGCACAACCTGCGGGTCCTCCTCGGTCTTGAGAGCCAGGAAGAACCTGCTCCCCCCCTCCAGCAGGGCGGGCTTCAGCTCCGCGCTGAAGTAGGTGCCGTCGTTTACCAGACGGACCACGTAGTCCGGCCCCGCCGTGATGTCGTCAAGGAGCCGCGTCACCAGGTCCTGAGCTGCGGAGAAACAGTCCCACAGCCTCTTGTGATCGTAGAGTGGCAGCAGCTTGACCCCGCCCTCGCTTTCCCCCAGGAAGTTCACCCGCAGCGAGAAGGACGAGAGCTCCCCGAGCAGTTGTCGGAGCGCCCCGTAGGCGACCCAGGGGTGAACGGCGGGGGCCTCAGTGAGATGGAAAAGGTGCGGCAGGTGGCGGCTGAGAGTGGTGAGAGCGAGCAGATAGACCATGTCGCGCGAGCCAAATTCCGCATTCTGCACGCCGCGCTGTTTCTTGTACTGCTCCAGCTGGTGGATGCGGGCCGCCAGTTGGTCCCTGACCTCCCGGACCAGCTTCATCAGAGAGGCCGTGGCGGCCAGGGTCAGAGAGGGGGGGATGAATGTTGTGGAAAGCCTGACGCCCCCAAAGTTCTCCAGTTGGGCCAAGGGAACGAGGTCGTAGTCGCCGAGCTTGTCCAACTCCTTGTCCCAGTACAATTTCAGCAGGTAATGGAGCCGTCGGACCTGTCCGTCGGGACCCTGGCCGTGGAGATCCCGGACCTCTTCAGGATCGGGCCAAGCGACGAACCGGGTGCATGCCGATCCGAGATCGTCAGGGGTGTCGATCACCGTCACGTTTTCGCCGGTCTCGTTCCACTTCCTCATGCCGAGATAGACCTGGAGCGGCTTACCCTCCTCCAGATTGGCATCGAAAGCTCTCGGCTGCACCAGGGCGTTACCGGGGAATTCCAGATAGCTGCCGTCCTGAAAGAGAAAGTGGCCGGATTCGAGGTTGAAGGTTCCGGTGCCGAGAGCGCCGCGGTCGATTTCCGCAGCCCCGACACCCCAGAAGTGCGGGCCGTGGTAGTTGAGCAAGGGGATTAGGCCGGAGTGGGCGGCGCGGTCCTGTAGCTGGAAGTGCTGGGGTTGAAGGAAAAGCCCCTGGTGCCAGAAAAGCGGGCGCTGGATCTTCATAAGAATTCTCCTGTCACTGGGCTATCCCTCTGTATTCCACTATTTCTTCTTCTGAGCTTGCTGGGCCTCCTGGATCTTCGGTATCCCCTGCATCCCCTGTGGTCCCAGATACAGGTCGATCTTGAGCTTTGCCGTCTTCTGCACCAGATATGAGCCGCTCTTGGCTTCCGTTACCGGCACGGGATAGAATCGGGCCGATTGCTCCTTTTGCAGAGTGTAGTATCCGGCGACGATGCCGACGTACTTTGCGCCATCGGTGCGGTCCTGTGACTCGGCCAGTTCCTGGCTGGGCTGGAGCACCAGTCTTTTGGAGTAGGTGACGCTCGGGTCGAAACGGCTGCACTCCAGCAACTTCGGGAGGCCGTCCTTCTCGTTGACGAGTTGCTTGAAGGCGTTGGGGTCGCGCAGGTGGTAAAGGCAAACGATGAGGGAGTGGGGTTTCTTCTGGTAGAGATTCAGTTGCGGGTCGCTGACGAGGCGAAGCTGGATGGCGTCCTTCTCATAGCCCCATTCCGGCGGCTGCTTGACAAGCGGTTTCGAGGCGCACGCCGCAAGGAGTGAGGCCGCAAACAGGCATAAGGTTGTCCTGATGAGAGAACTCATGGAGGCTCCCGTGCCATCGTGATGTAAGGGTCGAGCTGGCGTGCATGTCGGCTTCTTTCCTGGAGAGTCGAGATACCGGCGGCGTGCCGGGATCGTCACAATTAGCTTCTGCCAATTTTTAAGTCTCCAATTCAAACCGACCGGCATCTGATTGTCAAGGGATGACCTGACATTCATATGTACCTGATTCACAACTGATTGTTATCGTTAGTTATCTTCCAGCTGTTCCGCCCCATCCCCACCCCAGCCCTCCCCTTGAAGGGGAGGGAGCATGGCTTCGCTCCCACGAGTTGACTCATATGGACCCACCAAGGCATCTTCTCATTGGAATCCCTTCCCCTCGGCGCTACAATTAGAGCAGGAGGTGAGGGAGATGCTGCGACGCATGGTTGTCATCCTGTTTCTGACTCTGATGGCGCTCGTTTTCACCAGTTGTGCGCTGTATCAACCCGCGAGGCTGCGGCTTGAAAACATGCCGCAAAAATACCAGCAGTTCGACCTGGTGCTCGGTTGGGATGCCAGGGTGGTCGGGAACCAGACCGTGATCGAGGGCGTCGTCAAGAACGTGCGCTATGGCCACATGTACGATCTGGAGATCTGGGTGTACGTCCTGGATGCTGATGGAAAGGTGGCGTCACACGCTAT
>Ga0209212_1002023_pt1 | contig 30347 bp, 28 predicted proteins | sample RifGroC2_FD_183996 | JGI IMG/M metagenome (GOLD analysis project Ga0209212, IMG submission 183996) | Groundwater microbial communities from Rifle, Colorado, USA - Groundwater C2 (SPAdes) (version 2) | ecosystem: Environmental > Aquatic > Deep subsurface > Groundwater | place: Rifle, Colorado...
CTGCAGATGCGCGTGGTCTTCGAGCATCTGCAGTTCCTGAGGCCCGGGGAAATTTCCCGTCTTCCGGAAAAGCTCAGGGCGGGCGGCGTGATAACGCCCGTGCTCGCCGCTTACGGCGCGGACGCGGCGCTTATAAAAAAACAATTCGATGAAATCCGCCTTTCGGATGGCTCCGCGCGTTTCGAGGTCCGTCCGCTGATGTCGGAAAAAGCGCTGGACCTGTATTACAACGGCGAGATAGCTCCTGAAGGTTCCTGCCCCAGGATCTTCAACAGCCTTAACGTGGAGCCGGATGGGGCCGCAAGGCTCTGCGTGCTGTACGGCTTGAAGGCCGGCAGCGCGCTTACCGCCGCCCCGGGGAAACTGCTGGCTTTCAAGAAAAAAAATATCGGCGCGCGCCTGCCTTCCGGCTGCGCGCGCTGCTGCCACAGGTTCAAGCTGTTCAGGTATTTTTAAATTTCTTAAGCAGCGCGGAGAAAAGGACAGGCTCTATCAGCCCGCGTCCGGCAAGGGCTTTCAGGAACATCATATAGGCCCTGAACGTCTCAAGGTCTTTTCCCTTTATATGGGCGTGATGAAAATATACGCCTGCCGCGGCGCCGGGGGCTTTCAGGGCCTCTATGGTCTTCGCCTTCAGCCTTTCCAGCGCCAGCGGGCGCGGCCGCAGATCCAGGGTGTACTCGTTTACGTTCACGCGGGTGCGAAGAAAGGCCAGCCCCGAGCCCGCGAGGGCGGGGGAGGGTTTGCTGGCTGAAAGCCCTTTCAGGCCGGCCGCAGCCGCGGCTTTTACGGTGTCGGAGTTGTAATTGTGGAAGGGCGGCACAAAAACCGGGATGAAAAGCCGGCCAAAATTCTTCTTCATCAGCGCCGCGCCTCTGCGTATGTCCGAAAGCTGCTCGGCCAGCGTCCGGGCCGGTCCGAATTCCTGCCGCATAAAACTGTTGCCGCCATGGTCCTTGTGCGCCAGGCCGTGCTGGACTACCTCGAAGAGCGAGCCCGCTCCCGGGCGGCCTTTCAGCAGGCGGACCAGCGCGGGGGTAGTCAGCGCCGGTATTACCGCGTAGACGGCCGGCAGTTTTTGCGCCTCCAGGAAAAAGAAAATACGCCGGAAATCCGGGCCCGCGGCCGCGGCGTCGTCGTCGCGCAGGAAGAGCGCTTTCTTTACAGCCACGGGTCCGCCGTAAAATAATCGCCCGTCCCGGCTTTCGCCAGCGCGCGGCTGCCGCACAGGCACTTGAGCAGCCAGCGGCAGGGCCGGCAGCGGGGAGGCAGCCAGCGCGCTGACCTGAGGCGGAGCATATAGGCGGCGCCCCAGGCGGCTTTAAGGGAGCGGCCCAAATTCTCTTCGATGTAATAGCTCGGCTTGAAAAAGCCGCGCGGGTCCAGGACCAGGCGCGTGTGCCCGTCGTCAAAAGCGGCCCCCAATAAATGTTTCCTCTCTCCGGCGGGCACCAGGCAAAGCGGCACCGGGTTGGCTATTAACGCCCTGGGGCTGCCCGGCTTTAGGTCCCCGATCAAAGCGGAAAGCCGTTTGAGGCCGCTAGTGCCAATGTCGAAATCCTTAACGCGGGGGGTTCCGCGGCCGTCGGGCATTGGTCTGTATATTTCCCAGACGTCGGATTTCAGGCGGGCGGCCAGGGAGTAAAATACAGCGAAATCAGTTATCAGGCTTTTCGACGCCACGGTTCCGAGCCTGAACACCGGCACTTTTGCGCGCAGGAGGCGCATATTGGAAAGTTTTACCCGGAAATCGGCCCCGGTAGCCGCCCTTTCCGCGGCCGGTCCGGCGGCCTGCATTGAGACCAGGACGTTGTCTATTAAAGGAGCGGCCTTTTTAAAGAGCTCCGCCGCGGGCAGGGCCGCGTTGGTGTTCACCAAAGTGTAAAAGCCCAGGGCCTTCGCTTCCTTCAGGAGGGGTAGAAGCGACGGGCTCAAAAAGGGCTCTCCGCCGGTGAAGCGCAGATTCTTTACGCCGAGCGCCTTCGCCTCTTTGAGCGTCCGCCTTAGCTCGGGCAGCGGCCTGGTTTCTCCGGCACTGGAGGCGAAACAGAGGCGGCAGTTCAGGTTGCACTTCTTTGTAAGCTCTATGACTATTTCCGAAGGGATCGAAAGCACCGGGTGCAGGAGCTTCGCGGCCTTGCCGGAGAATGCCCCGTCTTTTTCCAGGCCGGGACAGAGGCCGTGAAGGGAGCAGCGCCAGCAGGCCGGTATGCGGGTATAACGCGTTCCTTTTCTCTTTCTGTATAGCGCGTGGTCCCAGGCGTCCGGCATAAAACAGCAGGGCAGGTCTTTCAGGAAGACGCTGAAGAAGGGTTCTAGCCCGTTGAGGGCCTTGTAAAGCAGTTCCCTTGCGGCGGCAGGGTCGGCGCCGGGCAGCAGCCCCAGTTCCACGGTGTTTTCCGCGGGTATTATTGCGCAGGCAATTCCGCGTTCCCCCAATTTCTTAATTATGCCTTCCGGAGAGTTCATGCTTTCCGCCAGAAATACCGGCCGTCCCTGAATTCGCGCCGTACAAGCCGCCTGGCCGCCAGGCCCTGGCCGGTGGTCATCACTCCGGCCCCGTCCCTGCAGTCCTGGCAGAGCGGCAGCCGCTTCGCCAGGGCGAGCAGCCTGGCCGTGGGAATTCCGTCCTCGAGACCGAGGATTTCCATAAAACACTTTTCCATGGAGTTCAGGTAACCCGGGAGCGCTTTTGGGGCCGGTCTGCGCGCGGTCTTGCGCGCCGGCGTAAAACCCTTCCACCCGAACAGCTCCAGATAATTAGTGTTTACGCCCTTGCAGCGGCGGCGGAAAGCGCAGGCCTTGCAGGGCGGCCCCTGCTTTTTAGCGGCGGCAACGTTTTTGTCTATGTCCCAGGTCGCGCCCAGCGGGGAAGCCACCACGGTGTTGAACTTATAAAGCTCTACCGCCTTTTCCTCGTGCCCAGGCAGCAGGCAGGGCGGTATGTTCAGGGCCTTTATCCCGTCTTCCAGGCCCGCCGCGCGGGCCAGGTCCAGCGCGGCGACTACGGGTTTTGAGGCCGCCGGCAGGCTTACCCCCAGCCCTTTATGGTTGGCGCGCATGCTGCCGATGTAGATAGGGTAGATGAGAACGTATTCCGTGACCCCGCGGTCCATGAAGAACCGGAGAGCTGCGGGCAGGGCGCGGTAATTATCGCGCGTGATCAGCAGGTTTACTCCTACGGCCAGCTTAAGGCGCAGCATATTGTCCAGGCCGGCGAGGCTCCTGCGGAAGGAGCCTTTGGTGCCGGTCAGGGCGTCGTGGGCCGCGGCGTCAGCGCCGAGGAAGGTGAATTTACAGACGGTCAGGCCGGCGGCGGCGAGTTTATCGCAAAGGGCGGGGTCGTCCAGTTTCATGCCGTTGGTCTGCAGTCGCACCGCCTTGAACCCTACCCTGCGCGCGGCCGCGGCCAACCGGGGCAGGTCGGAGCGCAGCAGCGCCTCGCCGCCGGAGAAACCGAGCCGGGTATAGCCGAGTCTTTTAGCCGTATAGATGTGCCGCACCGCCGCGGCCGCCGAACAGCGGGCCTCTGGAGCGAAGTCGGCCTGGGAGCAGAAGCGGCATTTCAGGTCGCAGTTATGATTGAGAATTATCTCGTAGCAGTCTTTAGGCATCAGAGTTTTTTAAAATCCCGGACCGGTTTGAATTCCTTCCAGCCGTGGAGTTCCGGGTACTCCCGCCAGGGGCCTTCGCAGAGGTCGAAGTATTTACACTCCGGGCAGAGCGGCCCCTTGGCTTTGCCTTCGTCGCGCCGGTAAACGGCATAGTCTTTTATGAAACGGTCCGCGTCGGCTACCGGGCCGGAAGGGATCATGCTTTCCGCCACGCAGGCCTCGTAGCCTTTCATCAGGCAGAAGGGGATGGCCTCGGTGTAGCAGGGAACTCCGCGCTTTATGCCTAGGTCCAGCGCTTTTTTTACGTACGGCATCACCGCCGTCTTGCGCGGGACCAGCGTCTTCCTGTTCTCGGCCGCGCTGCCTACGATATGCACGAAAGCGAACTGGTACTGGCGTACGCCCAGCTTTATCAGCAGGGCCGCTATGGCGGGGAGTTCCCTGTAGTTCTCCGCGGTTATCACGGTGTTGGTGATAACGGGGAGGCCGGTCCTGACGGCGTTGGAAATGCCTGTGACGCTTTGCGGAAAGCTGCCTTTGGCGCCGGTCAGGGCGTCGTGGGTGGCGGGCTTCGCGCCGTGCAGGCTTGGCCCGAATTCCGTCAGGCCGGCCTTGACCAGGTCGGCGCAGAAGGCGGGGTAGGCGAGCGTGCGGCCGTTGGTCTGCAGCTGTATGCTGGTAAACCCCGTTTTTTTAGCCGTCCGCACCAGGTCCAGGATCTCCGGGTGCAGGCTGGGCTCCCCTCCGGTGAAAACGACTCCGCGTATCCCGTCTTTCCAGGCTTTCCTAAGTTCGGACGCCACGGTTTTGGCCGGCCGGTCGGGGTACATGTCGCGCTTGTGGCCCTGGGCGCAAAAACGGCACAGGTTGTTGCAGCGGAAGCTTACTTTTATGTCTATCCGTTTGTTCATGGGGAGTTTATTTCAAAACCGGTCCGATCTTCATAGTTTAACATCCGGTACGGCGCCAGGCTCCGGTTCCCCGAGGAACAGGGTGTCTTTAAGAGGCATGAAGATCCGCAGGTCTTTCTGTTTGCTGAAACTTGTGCGGAAATCATCCATAAAAAAATTCAGGTTATAGGGCTTGAATTTAACGGTCAGGATCCTGACCAGTTTCCTGATCAGCTCTTTATTCCCGTGCCCGAGCTTGTCATAAAGGCACATCAGGAGATACAGATGCTCGTTGCCGATAGCCCTGAAAGTCGCGATAGAATCAATTTTGGCGGCGATGGCTTTGGTCGACCCTATAATCTGCGCGTTCTTTTCTTCCCAGCTTAGCCCGCCTATCTCTTCGAATTTCAGGGAATACTGCTCCACTATCCGGTAAAGGGGATAAAAGAAATTCATGAATTGCAAAGGCGGGTAAGGCACCACTTTGATGCCGAATTTCGCCTGCTCCCGGTAAAATCTGGAATACGGGTACAGGTAAAAAGGATTAAGCGTGTAAATGTCCACAAAGTCCTTGATGTTGTCCATGGACCGCAGGGTGGCCGCAATATCCCGCGCGTTTTCGGTGGGGAAGCCCGCTATCAGCTCGATATGGTTCCAGATCCCTATCTTGTTCGAATATTCAAGGTATTTGCGCGCGGTCTCCACGGTAATGCCCTTGTTCACGTAATTCAGGAGTCTCTGGCTGCCGGTTTCAACTCCGAACGTGAGCTTCACGGCGCCGGCGGCCCTCATTTTATCCAGCAGGCGCTCGTCCATTACCCTCAGGTTCGCGCAATCGAACCACTTGAGGTCCAGTCTGTACTTGATCATCTTGTCGCAGAGCTCTTCGGCGGTCTTGTAATGGTTGTTGAACGACGAATTTACGAAATAGATCCCGGTAACCCCCCTGCTTTTAAGCTTGGAAAGCTCGTCGATGATCTGGTCCGTGGATTTCATATCCGAACGGAGCTTATTGTCGTTCTCGCAAACGGCGCAGGCGCCGGGGCAGGTCAGCTCGAAAGCATAAGGTACTACCAGGAACTCCTTGTCTTTCTTGATCAATTTCTTGGCGAAGGGGAAATCAGAATTGTAACTAGAAAAGATCCTGGCGTCGTCGGCTTTATATCTTTCGAGGATATGGTCCTCGTAATGCGGGCGGGGCGCGTACGGCCTGCGTGCCCCGTCCCCCGGATAATTCCGCAATTTCCCATTTTTCCTGGCCACGGTGCCGGTAAGGGCGGCTTTTTCACCTGAGATATCATTTACGATCTCTAAAATTGCCTTTTCGCCCCAGTGCGCGTACACGCCGTAATCAAAACAGGGATAGCGGCGCATCAGGTAAAAGAACCCCTCTTTGGGCAGGCCCCTGTAACCGATGACGGTTTTAGCTTTGAATTCTTTTTTTACCGCGTGCGCCACAAGGGCGCAAAAATTTATGATAAGGGGCTCCGCCCTTATGTCCACCAGCGTTATGCCCACAAGGTCGGATTTCTTTACGGCCAGGCCGTTCAGGAGCAGTGTGCGGATGCGGTCATATTTAACCGCCAGCTCTTTTGCGGCTTTGCCGTTCACGTACGCCCCTACGGAATCTTTGTCGTACAGGAGCGCCGTCTGCTTTTTGGTCAACGAATACTGGATCTTGTCGAACCAGTCTTTTTCCGCGTCTATCTGGAAGGCTTCATGGCCGCTTTCGATCAAAGCGCCGGCAAGGACGGCTATGGTCATGTTCGGCGGGGGGATAGGTTCGGATATCTTCTGTTCCCCGGGAGGATATATCAGGGTGATCTTAAGCGCTTTTGTGCGGGAGTTCATATTAGCTTCGCGATCCGTAGGTCTGCTCGTTCCGTACTATGGTATAACTTCTTTCCTCGCGGCTTCAACCGCAATTCAAGGGCCTGCTCGCTCCTCACGCACTGCCTCAGCTCAAAATCGCCTCAAAACATTCCCGGGAAGGCCTTTTCAGCAGATGGCTAATCGTTTCCAGGTGCACAGGCGCGGTACAGTCGCGGCGCGTATATTCAGGCGGCTGCCCCCGCTGAGGCGCCGCAAAACCCATAATATTTGTATCATAGTGGCGGCGTTAATTCCCCGTTTCCTGCGGATTCAGGTAATTTAAGGCGGGGGATTTCGCGGCGGCCGGTTTCTGTTTACCGCATTTTTAAATGGATCTAAACAGCTTGCGGCTTAACGGGATAGCGAGGGACCGCGTGTTCTGCGGCCCGCGGTGCCTTTCGCTTTGCCTGAATAATTACTGCAATAACCGATGCCGGTATTGCGCTACGCACTCCCCGCTGGCTGACAAATCCGGCTTTAAGGCCGTTGGGATGGCCCCGGCCTGGCAAAAAAACTTATAGACCAGGCGGTCGCCTGGGGCTCCCGCGAGATTCTGCTGACCGGGCTGGGCGAGCCCACCCTGCACCCGGACTTTGAAAAGATAGCCGGGTATATAAAAAGAAAGAAGCTCGTGGCCACGCTCACTACGAACGCGCTGTTCCCTGAAACTAAACTCGCCGCCGTGGCGGCGATAGATAATGTGATCGTCAACCTATCGGCCCCGGGGGAGAGCCTTTATACCAGGCTGCAGTCCCCTCACGACAAAACAGCTTTTCTGAAAGCACTGGTGAACATCCTCTCGCTGGTAAGGCTGAAGAAAAATGGTGGCACACCCTACGTTACGCTGGTCTTCATTCTTAACTCGCTGAATTACAAGAGCGTCCCCGGCATGCTGGCGCTGGCCGGAAAACTGGGGGTGCACAAGATGCGCTTCAGGTTCATGGAGCACACAAGGGAAACCGAGTCCCTGCTGCTCACTAAGGAGCAGGAGCGGGAACTTCTGGTCATTGTGGAGCGCGAATTGAAGGTGCCCCGCGCAACGCGGAACAATCTTGAGGAGATAAGAGATACTATCCTGGACTATGAGGGGGGTTTACGGAATCAGGCGCTGCTACGCGGGCTGGTTCGTGGTGGAAGCGGATTTTAACGGGGACGTCAGGATCTGCACCGAAAAAATGTTCATCGGCGACCTGAAAAAGGATGCGCTGGAGAAGATCTGGCGCAGTCCCGCGGCGCAGAGGATGCGGTTGCGCCTGAAATACAACTTTAAAAGGGACAGGCGGTTCTGGGGCGTTGCCTGTCCGCGGCTAAAACATGTTTTTTGTTTGGGGTGCCGCTGCTCGCGGATATTCCGTTAAATTTCACCGGGCACGCCGCTCCTTAACTATGCGTATAACGGTAGGTGTTAAATCACTAAAAGAAGCCGGGTATTTCCTGCGTAACGGAGCCGACGAGATCTATTTTAGTCTCAAATCCGTGCCCGGCCACCGCTCCGCCGCTTTTTCCAACGAGAAAGAACTCCTGGATTCCATTAAGCTCGCCAGACGGCTCGGCAAAAAAACCATGCTCGGTATGAATGCCGTCTATCCGCGGGACAAATACCCAATACTGCTTAAGCACGCGCGCCGGATGGTGGACCATGGGCTCGACGGCGTTATCGTGCGCGACCCGGCGCTCCTCGAGTATTTCAACGCCAAGAACTTCACCGCGTTCTTCGTCGCCAGCATTTTGTGCGCCTGTTTCAACTCCCAGTCCATGGAATTTTACCAGGACCTGGGCGTTCGCCGCCTCACTTTTCATAGCCAGGTACTGCCGGAAGACCTTAAAATGATGCTTAAAGCCGGCGCCAAGACCGAAACCGTGGTGTTTCCGCCCTGCATTTTCCTGGCCGCCAACCTGGTGCCGTACTGCCTTTGCCCGTATCCGGAGTCCAAAGATCCCGGCGGGGCGCATCTCCCGGACCACGCCTGCACGCTCAGGTATAAATGCGGTGGCCAGGATTTCCGAATGCTCGATTCCGACCTTTATTCTCAGGCGGACATGCTCTATGATTTTTACAAGATGGGTGTGCAGTGGCTCAAGGTCCCCCGGCAGCTTAATACCGAGAAACTTATAGCTGATTTCAGCGTGACACGCATCCTTAACCAGCTGTTGGAAAAAGGTATGGACAGGAAAACTTTCTCGCTGGCCGTGGCGGAGATAGTGCAGCGCATGGACATGAATAAATATGGAAAAAGCTATCATTTTAAGCCCTTCCCAGGCGCGCCGGCCCGGAACGCTTAAGCTCATTAAAGGAGCGACGGTATACCTGGGCGACGAGTTTTGCATCCATAAACAGCCTTCCTTCGCGGACTTTATCGCCGTCCGGGACCTTACGGGGAAAGCCCCGGTCCTTTTAAGCACGCTTTTAACCGAGCCCGCCCTGGAAAAATACAAGAAATTGCTGGCGGAGTGCGCGAAAAAAGCGCCCCGTACCGAGATCGTGGTGAACGACCTCGGACTGCTCACTTTTATAAACAAGAACTATCGCGGCCGGTTCAGCATAACCCCCGGCCGCCTGCTCACGTACCTGTTCGACCCGAGGAACACGCGCGTTCTCGGCTCCCGGTCGGACGATGAGCAGGACGGCAGGAAAATGAAGGTCTGGGAGGACAGCCTTGAGGCCACGCCGACGCCGTATATCAAAAGATTCCTGAAACGCTACGCGGTGGAGCGTGTAGAGACCGACAGCGAGCGCATTTTTGAGAAATATGCCGGGAACACGAAGGTGAAAATCTCCTACCATTACCCCATGCGCCTGATGGCTATGACCCGGTTCTGCCCGTTCGCTGGCGGTATCGTCCCCGAATGCAAGGCGCCGTGCGGTACCCGGCTTTTAAAGCTCAATACCCGTCAGTTGGATTATCAGCTCTTCTCCAAGGGCAACGCCTATTTCGCCAGGAATAAGCCGCTAAAACACCCCCGGCTGGACCGACTTGTGGAAATGTCGCTCACGCCCAGCCCCGGCTTTGAACTGTTCAGGAATAAGTACTGCTGCCCTGACGGGCCTGAGACCGCACGGGGTATGTGTGCATAAAAAACCGCGTCAGTGGCGGGGTATTCTTAATGAGACCGCCTATTTCCGGGCCTGGTACGGCTCGCGGCCGCAGCGCGCGCAGGCCGGGAAAAAGCCGCCCAGCCGGACCAGCGCGTTCCTGAAGGCGGCGTAATCTTTCCCGTTGTAAACCTCGAGACAGTTTTCCGCCGCCGGGCCCAGCCTGGCGGCCAGCGGCTGGCAGGTGAGCAGGTCGCCGTACGGCGACAGCCACAGGGCGTCCCACTGCCCCAGGCAGAACCCTGATCTTTTGAAGGAGCGGGCCGGGTCGTACCAGTCCTTCATGCCTTCGAGGTCCAGGTCCGGGTAGAATTTGGCCGGCTTGCCGCTGAAGCTCTTGATGGCGGCTATTTCCCTGGAAAGTTTAAGCGGGCTTATTCCCTTCACCAAAAATTCCGAAGGCCTGAACGAGGGCTTCGCGCCCGGGAATTCTTTAAAAAGCGCCCCGGTTTTCCGGAAGTCCCTGAGCGAAACATACTCCATGTGGTTAAAGCCTATGCTATCGGGGCCCAGTTCCGCCATGGCGCGGTAGACCGCGCTCAGCCCGGCGTGGTTGGCGCGGTTTATCGTGCACCAGAGCGTGACGGCCGGGCGTTTGCCAGGGACGGCCTTTATGTACTCTACCGCCCTGGCGGCCCTGGCGAAAGAGCCGCCGACGCCGGAAATCTTGTCGTGCAGGGCCTGGCCGCCGTGCAGGGAGATCACGAACTCGTCCGCGCCCGCGGCGGCGAGTGCCTTAACCTTGGTGTGGGTCAGCGGGTAGCCGCTGGTGGTGATAAGGCAGCGGTGCCCGCCGGCCTTAACGGCGCGGACTATGTCCGGCAGGTCCTTCCTGAGCGCCGGCTCCCCGCCGGTAAGGTAGAAGCGCCGCTTTTTTCCGGCCAGGGACGCTATGATCTTCTTCAGGGCCGCGGTCGTGAGTTCCCCGCGTTCTTTCTCCAGAAGCGAGTTGTTCTTTACAAAGCAAAAGGGACAGGCGAAGCCGCACCTGTAGGTCAGGTCCAGGGCCACGTAGGACGGGTCCAGCTTTTTAGCTGAAAAATTCTTTGACAGTTTTAATGACATATCTGGTTTCGCTTTCCGTCATCATCGGGTAGACCGGCAGGTGAAGCGCCTGGGCGGCGTAGCGGGCGCTGGCGGGGTATTTCCCGCAGGTCCCGTAGGCGGAATTAAAAGGCTCATAGATCCTTTCCAGCGGCACGCCGGCGGAGCGGAGGCGCGCCTCCAGGGCCTTGCGGCGCGGGGTCAGGACCGGGAATTCGTGCGCGGCCCGGCCCACGGCCGGCAGGTACAGGCCTTTGATCCCGGCCAGGCCGGCGAGGTACGAGGCGTTTATCTTCTCCAGCCCGGCCAGCGTTGAGGGCAGTACTTCCAGTTTCAGCGAAAGGAAACCTGCCACGCCCGGCTCCGGCCTGCCGAACTCTTCGGCCGCAGCCCGTATCCGCCTGAAAAGCGCGTCGTCGTCGCAGAGGATCACGCCGGCCTTGCCGGCCGGACTTGAAACCGGCTTGTACGGTGAGAGGGAAAAAACGCCTATTTCGCCGAAAGATCCGTAAGGCCGTCCTTTGGAGGTTTCGCCGATTATCTGCGAGGCATCCTCCAGGCAGGGGATCCGTTCCCGCTTCACGAAATCCATCACGCGGTCCATGTCGGAGGACGCGGCGAACATGTGCGTCAGGAGCAGCGCGTCGAGCTTCCCCGTGCGGATTTCGAGGCCCGCCTCGTCCAGGTTCAGCGTGGTTTTGTCTATCTCTATGAAATCCGGTTTCGCCCCGGCCCAGGCCGCGGCTTCCGGCGCGGAGGGATGGGTAAGATTGGTCATGCCGGCCACGCAGCCCTTCCCGACGCCGAGGGCTTTCAGGCCGGCTCTGAGCGCCGCTCTCCCGCTGGAGGTCAGCAGGCAATACTTCCTCCCGGAGAAGATTTTGAATCTTTCCTCGAAGTCCAGGAAGGCTTTCCGCTCTATCGCAGGCGCGCTCTCCCGCGGGGCGGCGGCACGGCGCGCGGCCAGCGCCGCGTCCAGGCGCTGCGGATCGAAAAGTTTCGGCTTTATCCCTGCGCGTTCATTCATGGTTGTCCCGTGACTATTGTAGCTTTAAGGTGGCCGGACCTTAAAGCCGCCGCGCCCGCCGTCCGGCGGGAGCGGATCTTTTATCTTTAAGATATCCCTTACCGGGGCCCAGGCGAAATCGCGCAGCAGGCTGTCGACTTTTACCGGCACACTCTTTATGTTGTGGTATTGGATGAATCGCGTGGGAAAAGGAACGGGCCGCGGCGGTTCCCGGTCGAATTCCCAGGTGTGGAAGTAAAGCACGGCCGGCAGCCCGGAGGCGTTGAGTTCCCCAATCTGCCGCTTCAGGAAGCCAGCCCCGGCCCAGCGCAGGAAAGTGCCGCCTAAAAAAGGCAGCCCGAACCCGGCTAGCTTGAACACCGAGGGCGGGACTTCCGTCAGGTCCGGGATGATCTCCCACGGGCAGCGCGGCGCGGCCCCGAAGCCGGCCGGGTAAAGGCTGGAGTCGTAGCTGAAACCGGCGTCTCGTATAATTGGCAGAAATTCTTTTTCTTTTCCGTTGAGTGACCAGGTAGGGGACCGGTATCCCGCTGGTGCCGCGCCAGCCACCAGGGATATCGCCTCGCGCGACTTCTTCAGGTCCAGCGCGAATTCCCGCCGGTCCATGCGCCAAAGTGACTTGTGGGTGTGCCCGTGGCTGGCCACCTCGTGCCCCGCCGCGGCTATGCGCGCTATTTCGGAAGGGTATCTGAGGGCGAGGTCGCCTAATACGAAGAAAGTCGCCTTTACCCCGCGTTCCGCCAGCAGGGTGAGTATGGCGGCGGCATTGCCACTGAAATTCCCGCCGCCTGGCGCGCCGTGGAAAAGTACGGTGTCGTTCCACTCCTCCGCGTCTACGGTCACGGCGTTGGCCATGCCTGGAGGCCGGCCGGAAGCGGGGACGCCGGGGCTATTTTCCTGCATAGTCGGTCAGTTCCTTAGTGGACACCAGGAAATGGGGTATGCCGTTGGCCCTGGGGAAAGCCAGTGCTCCCCGGATGTCCGGAGCGCAAAAGGCACGGGTCTGCTCGGCCTCGCGGCCGGAAAAGTCGAAACCGGGGGCGCGCCCTGACGACGTTTCGGTGAGTTGGTGGCTGTAGAACACCGAGGCGCCGGAGTAGAGCGGGGCCCCGTCCAGGCCGGCGTAGTAGTCGGGCGCCGCGGAATCCGACTTTAAGCAGCGGCGGCCGCACTTATCGCACTTGTCGCTGAATTGGGAGCAGTAGGGGCTGGCGAAAAACATCGAGCAGGCCCCGCAGCGCATTATAGCCAGCCCCGGTTCCGAGGCGGTCTCGGAGAGGTCTTTGCCGCCGCAGACCGGGCAGGGCTGGAGGATGGTCGTGTCTGAGTTCATGGTAGAAAGCAGAATTTGCCCGAGGGCGGCAGCACCAGGCCCGTGGCCGCGGCCGCCGGTTCCGCCGGCAGGCCCAGCAGTTCCTTTACCGCGCCGGCCAGTTCCTTTTCGCGGCCGGCCAGACCGGGCGCCAGGCGCATGGCCAGTCCCCCGCCGGGCGCGGCGTACAGCTGGAAGAACGGCAGGCCGGAGGGGAAAGCTTTGTCTATTATATCTGTTTCGCGCAAAGTGCGGCCCGGTCCGACGCCGACGCCGCCCGCCCGGCGGCCGAAGACCCGCATCATGAGCCCGCGGCGCCCGCAGGCGCAGGTGCGGTATTCGACCTCCCCGGTGTCGCCGGTGTCGTAACGCAGCATGGGGGTAAGCCGGTTGTTGAAATCCGTAACTATGATGGACCCGTCCGCGCCGGTCTCGGGCAGGTAGCCGGCCTCGTTCACGTGGAACCAGCCGCCGGATACCGGGCAGGTGAGCCCCACGTAGCCGAGTTCGGTGGAGGCGTACATGTCGTAAACCTCCGCGCCCAGCCGCTCCCGCGCGGCCGTGCGTACGGCGGCGCCCAGCGCCGTGCCCACCGTGAGGACGCCTTTAAGGCGGCGGAATTTATCCTCCGGCCTGAGGGTTTTAAGCGCCGCCATCAGCGCGTCGGGCCTGGTTATCAGCAGCACCGGGTCGTCGGCCAGGGCGCTCTCGAGCAGCGCGCGCGCCGCCGCCGGGGACGAGAAGATGTCTCCGGCGTAATAAATATTCCTGCGGTTGTGGATCAGCCTGTAAAGCGCATATTGCTGTATGAACTCGAAAATTATCTTGGAAAAAGCCAGCGCCCCGGCCATTTTCCCCAGGTTCTGGAAGTAGCCGTATTCAACGGGGTGCAGGGCCGAGACGCGCTCTCCCATGCGCCAGCCGGTGGTTTTCAGTACGGCCAGCAGGTCGGCGTAGCGCCCGATCACGCCGCGCAGGTCCAGCGCCGTTTCCAGCCGGCCGGTCCTGGTGGTGCCGCCGCTCTGCAGGCTGGCCAGGGCCGTTCCCTCCGCCCTGTTGGCGCCGGCGGCGACGGCGGTCCTTTGCAGGACGGGGATCTTCTTCGTTTCCTCGGCGGTGAGGCAGCCGCCGGGCCCGATGCCGGCCGCGGAACACGCGGCGTCGAGCGCGGGCAGTTCCGCCCTGGCGTGCGCGAGAATGGCGTTAAAGCGGCTTAAGGGGTCGGCGGGACCGGCCCCGAAAGAAGCCGCCCTTGCCCGGAAGCCGTCCAAGGCGAACTCTCCGGCCGTAAATATGAATTTTTCCCTTAAGTTCATTTATTTCCCCGCCCCCGCCCTTATGACCGGCCCTATCTTTTCCAGCAATGACGCCGGCAGCAGCCTCAGGCCGGCGGCCCGTACAGGACGCCGGCCGCGTCCGGCTCCGGCCTGGCGCCCGCCTTGTAGGCCTTGTAATAGTATCTTATGTCCCGCTCGCTTCCGCCCCACCTGGCTTTGTGCCCGTGCACGCCGGTGCCGCGGCGCGTGCGCATGAGATCATAAACGGCAAAGCCGTTCTCCGCCGCCCAGCGGATGCTCTCGTCGAAGAGCCGCACCTTGGGGAAGGCGGCCGCGTAAGCCGGCGGCGCGGCGTTCACGTCGGCGCGCAGGACGCGCCCGTCGGGTATGGCCGCCAGCATGCCTGCGGCCCGCCCGTCCAGCGTCGCTTTGAAGAAAATATAAAGCCCCGCGTCGGACATGCCCTCAAAGTAGCTCATCGGCAGCGGCGGGGAACCGAATTCTTTCATCTGGGCCAGATAGATCAGGTAGAGTTCCCGCAGCTCGGCGGCGCCGGGTTTTTTCAACAGCCGCACTTCCAGCCGCTTGGCGCCCTGGGCCAGGTTTTTCGCTATATTGGAATGGTAACCGGCGGCCACCGCCGCGTAACCGGGCGACAGATCCAGTTCAAAACGGGCATAGGGCGCGGAGACGCTCAATTCCGGGCCAAGCGCGTCCAGGGCGGGGCTCGCCCCGCGCAGCTCGGCGGCGTCCGCCCCGGCGGCGGCGGCCGCGGCGTCCAGGCAGGTCAGCAGGGCGCGGCCCGCCTCTGCCGCATGCGCCGGGTCTTTCAGTTCCACCGCGCTCTCGTCCGAGAACGGCATGGAGATCAAGCGGGTGCCGAACAGGCGTGAGCGGATGACGGCGTAATGGAAGCGGCCCAGGTTTTCTCCGGAGGCGCTTTTTAATTCTTCGGTCCTGGCCCGGCAGCCCAGCGCTTTGGCGCAGACGGCCTGCCAGGCCGGCAGGCAGGCGTAATTCTCGGTCATCAGATCTTTATGAGGTCCCGCGGCCCGCCCGGAGGAAAGTGTTTTTCACGGAATTCGCGGCTCCGGGGCCAGCAGCCGTGTTTTTCTTTAAAAAGGGGCAAGTCCTTCATGCGCGCCAGGGTGTCTTTGACGCTGGCGGCGCCGGAGCCGGCGAAAACGTAGGGCAGGTGTTCGCACGGGGCCAGGGCCCCGTCCGGCAGGATGAAGATCTTGTAGGCCGAGGGCAGCGCGCAGTTTATCATCGGGGTGCGGTTAAGCACCGGGTAAAAGAGCGGGGCCGCCAGTTCCACTTCGCCGGCGGCTTCGGGCGGCAGCTCCGTAGCCTCGAAATTTCCGGCCCAGGCCCCGGAGGCCACCGGCGGCAGCACGCGTACCGCGTCCGCCCCGGCCGCCCTGGCCGACTTTATGAGCCGCTCCAGGGCGCCGTTGGCCAGCGTCGCTCTTGTGGCGTAGGCCGAGGCCATGCACTTTAAATCCAGTTTGGCGCAAAGCCGCAGGGCGTTTACCGCCGCCGCCCGGCAGCCGTCCACCTTTCTCAGCGCGTCGTGCCCGGCGTCCGTATCCGAATCCAGGCTGACATTGAGGGCGGCGAGGCCGGCGCGTTTGAGGGCGAGGACCGCCGCCTCGTCGATGTTGAGGCCGTTGGTCTCCACGAAAACGGTCACGCCGCTGTCGGCGCACAATTTTACCAGCTCCGGCAGCCGCGCGGCCAGCGAAGCTTCGCCTCCGGTAAAATGTACCCTGGGTACGCCCAGGGCTATCACTTCGCGCAGGCGGGAGTTTGCCGTTTCAAAATCCATTTTCGCCTGTCCGTAGTTCTGCCTGAAGGCCGCCGAAGAACAGCAGGCGCAGTCGCACTGGCAGTCGAAGGTCAGGGCGATCATGGCCGTGCCGGGTATTCTCTCGCCGAGCGATCTGGCGCGCACCAGATAGCCGGCGTAACGCAGAACCGCCCTGGGGGTAAGCAGCCGCGCCAGAAAGGCGTAGCGGGTAAGGGCGTTCAGGCCGGTCTTCACCTCCAGGGCGACCTTCAGCCCCAGGCGCGGCAGGTAAAGGTGCTTCAGGTAATGGATGAAATAGGCCAGACTACCGGCCAGTGAAAAATTGGGGTACGGGTTTTTCCTGCCGCGGAATAATTTGGCCCGGAGCGTGGCGGCTATGACGGCCGGCGCGCGCAGGTTGACCGCCGGCAGCAGGCGCCAGGCCCCGGTATTCAGCAGCAGCAGCGTAAGCCGGCGGCCCAGCAGGGCGGAAAGCAGGACCAGGTTGCGCAGGCGCGAGCGCTGCGGCGTATAGCTGTGGCCGCCGTGGGCGTAAAGCCGGCGCTCGCCGCCGGCTTCTATGGCGGCGCGCGCCTTCGCGTCCAGCAGGCCGGCCGCCGCGGCGATATCGGCTATGCGCGTGCCGGGGTAATACCTCAGCCAGTTCACGTCGTGGAAACCGGCCGGGTTCTCCGCGGCGAAGCGGGCCACCGCCTCCAGCTCAGCGCCGTCCTGCCCCGGCAGGCCGAAAATGAAGTTGGTATAGACGAAGAGGCCGGCCGCGTCCAGCAGCGTCAGCGCCGCGCGGACTTCGGCGTCGGTCTCGCCCCTGCCCAGGACTTCCCGCCGCAGCGAGGGGGAAACGGTCTGCACGCCAATGGTGACGGCGGCGCAGCCGGCCTCGCGGAGCAGGGCGGCGGTTTCGGCGTCGACGTTGGACGGGTGTACGTTGCAGAAAAAGGGCAGGCCTATTTCCGCCTTATAGCGCTTGCTGAAGTCGCGCAGCCAGGCCTTGTCGGAAATGAACAGGTCGTCGCAGAAGGAGACGCGTTTGAAACCATAACTATCGCGCGCGGCGGCCAGCTCCCCGACCACGGAGGCCGGCGAACGCCGCCGTTCGTAGCGCTGCCTGGTCCCCAGTTCCGAGTATTTGCGGCGGACCGCGCTGTTATGGCAGTAAGTGCAGGCGTTAGGGCAGCCCCTGCCGGTGACGATGGAGTAGGAGTCGGTGAGGAAACCGGGATATTCAGAGTAGAAGAGTTCCTTGTCCGGCAAGGGCAGGGCGTCCAGGTCCTCTATCAGTTCCACCGGGTTTTTTGTAAGTCCGGCGGCGGCGCGGCCCCAGATATTGGCAATGCCTTCTATGCCGCGGCCCCGCTCCAGCGCATCGGCCAGGGCGGGCAGGGCCCGTTCCCCTTCTCCGACGCAGATGAGATCGAGCTCCGTTCTGGTCAGGGCCGCTTCCGGGGACACGGTCACGTGTACGCCGCCGAAGATCACGGGGGGGCCGCCCAGCTTTTTAATTTCCGCGGCCGCCGCCAGCGCCCAGCCGAAATAGTCGGATTCCGCGGAGAAGGCCACCAGGCCCGGCTTCAGCTCCAACGCGCGCCTGGCCGCGCGCCTGGCGCTGGCCGCTTCTTCGCCGCCCGTATCCAGTCTGAAAGAACTGAACAGCAGCGGTTCGTAGACCAGGGCGGTCGAGTGCCCGCGCGCCTTCAGGGCCGCCGAGAGGTACTCGACGCCCAGGCTTTCAGTGGCGCAGCGTATGAAAACTACTTTCATCCGCCTCCAGTCCGCCCGTCTATCCAGGGCCTGCACACTTCTTCAATGAGGCGCCTGTAGTACCGGCAGGAGGCGGCCGAGACCTGTTCGTCGGTATATTTCTTTCTGGCGAAGAAGAGATACGAGTCAACCAGCGCTATGTGGAAGCAGAAGCCCTGGGTGTTGAGCAGGGCGTTCTTGAAGGGTATCAGCACGTCGGAAGGTTTGGTGAAGCTGGCTTTGTGTTCGGCTTTCAGGTGCCGTCGGTCCAGCAGGCCCAGGTCCATGGCCTCGTGGTCGGAGCGCGCCGTGTCGAACACCGGGCTCTCCAGCGTCAGGCCGTAGGGCGCGTAAAGCCGCTCGGCCAGCGCCGCTATGCCGCCGGGGGTCTGGTCCGGGAACATGGGCATCAGCCGGCTGGCGCCGGAGGCGGCGGCCTTTATGCCGTTCTTAAGGTTGTAGACTACGAGGGCCGTGTGCATGGCCAGTTTGCACACGCCGCAGAAATAAAGGTTAAGGAACGGCTCCGCCTTGATGTCGCGCAGCAGGCGGCTTTGTAGTTTGAGGAACAGGCCGGAGGAATTCGCGTAAGCGTGGCGGAATTGGGTGTCCGGGTATTTAGCCCTGAGCCTGTCCTCGCTTTTCTCCGAGGCGCTTATGTGCCAGGTGGCGTAATGCTTAAAGGTCACCAGGTCCACTATTCTGTATTTAGCGGCCAGCTTGGCGGCCGCCAGCGTGGAATCGGCTCCGCCCGAAAAAAGCAGGCTTACTCTTTCATTAAGTTCCATGACCGCCTCCGTCCACAAGATTGCACGCGTCCAGCGCCGCGCAACTGCCCGAAAATTTCTCCAGCAGGCCGGCCAGCGGCGCGTTCAGCGCGTTGCCCAGCGCTTTGGAGGAGGCGTAGCAGCCGAGCAGCTCCCCGTCGGGTTTCATGTAGGCCGACAGGCCTCTGCGCATGGAGCATTCCACCCGCCCGCTCAGGAAGTCGAACAGCGGGCTTTCGGAGTAGACGAAAGGGTAACGCCCCAGCAGGTCCTCGAAGAAAATCCGTTTGCCCGCCTGGCTCAGCAGCGGCTTGCCGCGGCCCGCCAGCTTGCCGGCGTGCACCGGGAACATGACCCGGACCGCGTCGGCGCCCAGCCCGGCCGAAAATTTTATCACCGCCTCCAGCACGCCGTTGGCCAGCCTGCGGTCCGTGGCATAAGTGGATACCACGCAGGGAATACCGGCAGCTATGCAGTGCTCTACAGCCAGGGCGGCCTTTTCAAAGCAGCCGGGGCTGGCGCGCAGGCGGTCGTGCGCGCGCGGCTGCGCGCTGTCCAGGCTGACGTTGATGATGGTTACGCCCGCCCGTTTCAGCGCCAGGGTCCTCTCCCGGTCCAGCAGCAGGCCGTTGGTGTCCAGGGAGACGCTCATGCCCCTGGCCGCGGCCAGGCGCACGGCGTCCTCCAGGCCGGGATAAAGCAGGGGTTCGCCCCCGGTGAGCCCCAGCTTGACCACGCCCGCGTCGGCCGCCTGCGTTATGATGGAACGCAGCGCTTCGGGCGGCATTTCCGTGCCGCGCAGAGCGTCGGCGGCGCAGTGCACGCAGCGGCACTGGCAGCGGTAGGTAACCGCTATCATCAGGGCGAGCGGCGTGCGGTCGCCGGCGAAGGTCTTCCGGAAAACATAGCGGGCCAGGCGCGCGTAGGCCTTGGCCCCGGCCCGGCGCACGAAAAGTCTTTCCAGCAGCAGCAGGCGTCCGGGCAGACGCAGGAGTTTAGCGGCCGGCGTCACCTTGCCACCCCCCGCTTGAGGGCGCCGAACTGGTGGACGACCACCAGCGCGAAGCCGGCCAGGTAAAGCAGGTTGAGCGGCGGCATGTAGTTGCCCAGGCGGCGTTCCAGCGGGTCCGCGGCGTAGGGCGGGTTTATGAGCAGGACCCTCATCGGTTGTGTCTGCCTTTTTTGTAAACGTCGCAGCCGCCGCAGGCTTCGGGCTGCATGGCGTAGAAATCAGGTTTATCGCCGTAGAGTTCGGCCAGCGGTCTCTCCAGCACGCTGCCCCAGGCCAAATGCCGCAGGCAGAAGCAGGGGGCGGCGCGGCCACGCACGTCTATAAAAAGATGATCGTCGGTGGTGAGACAGAAGCGGTCCCAGGCCGAGGCGATATCCATAAAAATATTGAAGGTGTTGTTGTTCCAGACTTCCAGGCCCAGTTCGGCGCCGCGGGCCCTGGCCGCGGCCAGTATTTTCCGCTCTTCCGCCGGGCCGGGGCGCGCCGGGCGGGCGCCGGCCGGGGAGCCGTGCGAAGTCAGACGGTTCAGATTCACGATGCCCGCGCCGGCCTCGGCCGCCAGGGCCAGGACGCGCAGGGCCTGCTCCCTGGATATCATCACCGCCTGCAGGCGCAGCGTGGCCGGGGAACCGAGCTCCCGGTTAAGCGCGGCCAGCGCCTTTACGTTGGCCGCCACGGAGGCGCAGGCGCCGTGGTAAGCCGGGCCCGCGTCGAGAGTGTCGTCTATGGAAACGGAGACGCGGTCGGCCAGGCGCCGCGCCAGCAGGCCGCGGAAAAGGGTTTCGTCCCAGGCGAGCAGGTTGGTGGAAATGTTGGCGGCGGCGCGCGGGAAGATTTTTTTGAAATGCGCCAGTATCGCGGTGAGGTCGGGGTTCAGCCGTATCTCGCCCAGGCCCACGAAGTTCACGTAGGCCGGGCCGGCCGGGCCGTAGGCTTCGCGCAGGCGGGCCGTTATCTTTTCAAAGTCGGCCAAAGACATGGCCTCGGAGCCCAGCTTCAGCGTGTTGCGAAAGCACATGCCGCAGGCGGCGTCGCAGGCGGTGGACAGTTCTATGGCCAGGTCGCGCGGCGGAAAAGCGAAGGAGCGCGATAGCAGCCTTAAAAATTTCCCGGCCAGTTCGGTTAAGCTCTTGTCCGAATACATAAGACTTAATTATACCCCATTGGCTTGGCGGCCCAGTTCGGCGGCCAGCGCTTCGGCCGTGGTCAGGCGCGGGGCCCAGCCCAGGGCGTTCAGTTTTGTGGTGTCGTGGCCCCAGTTCGCCACGGCTTCCTTGAAGGAACCCGGTTCCGTCAGGTAATTCAGGGCCGGCAGCGCCAGCCCCGCCGGGCGCAGGGCGCTTCCGGCCAGGAAAGAGAGGAGGGCCAGCGGCCGGTGCGGCACTTTAAGCAGCCTGGGTTTCACGCCCAGCGCGGCGGCCGATAGCATGGCCATGTCCACCCAACTGCGTGGTCCCTCGCTGACGGTATATATCTCCCGGTTCCCGCCGCGCTCCGCCAGCAGCAGGAGGGCGTCCACCAGGCTTTCTATCCAGCAGACCGACAGCGTGTTGCGGCCCCGGCCAGGCAGCGGGACGAGGCCGCCTTTAACGGCCGAGAAGAATTTGCTCCAGCTCGGCGAGTCTTTGCCGTAGATCATGGCCGGCCTGGCTATGACCAGGCGGCAGGCGCCGGTTTCCGGAACGCCGTTCTCAGCCGCCGCTTCGGAGGCCAGTTTGGACCTGCCGTACAGCGTGAGCGGGCGGCAGGGGTCGGTTTCCCGCAGCGATAGCCCCGGCCCCTGGGCCGATATGCTGCTGAGGTGTACGAAAAGCCCGGCCCCGGCGGCGCAGGCCGCTTCGGTCGCGTTCAAGGTGCCGTCCATATTGACGGCGAAGAACCTTTTTTCCAGCCCGGCCCTGGAAACGGCGAAGCCGGCCGGGCGCACGAGGGCCGCGCAGTGATAAACGGCGGAGACGCCTTCCATAGCGGCCTTAAGGCTGTTGCGGTCCAGCAGGTCGCCGCGGACTATTTCGGCGCCGGAAAGACATTGAGGGACGGCGGAAAAACGCCCCAAAAAACAGCGCACGTCGGCGCCGTTTTTCAGCAGCCTGGCGGCCAGCCTCCTGCCGATGAAGCCGGCGGCCCCGGTTACAAGTGTTTTGCTCACCCGGTAATTTTAGCAAGAATGAAGCGGAAGTAAAGACGCAGGAAACGCCCGGTGTGAAAATCCATTTTAGGGCGGCTTAAAAGCCTGGCCAGCACCCGCAGGGGGAGGCCGCCGGCGAACGAGAAAAGCCCGGGCCTGGCGGCGAAGAAACGCCGCGAGAAAGCGGGCAGACGGGGCAGCAGGGTAAGCAGCGTAAAATATGCGCGCTGGCGCGCCCGGGGCAGCGGGGAATAACCGGCCGGGCTCATCAGGCCGCCAAGGGCCGGCCGCGCGGGACCGGCCGCCGCGGCCAGCGGCGTGCCGGGGTAGAGGCGCAGGAAGAACACCTCGTTATGGTCCGGCGTGTTCTCGGCATAGAAAGCGGCCAGGGCGCGGAGTTCTTCTTCGCTCTCGTCGGGCAGGTCCAGGATGTTGTCGCAGGTGGCGTAGATGCCCTCCGCCCGGAGGGCCTTTATGGCGGCGGCAATGTCGGCATTGGAGGCGCGCCGGCCCAGCAGGGCCGCCCGTTTGGCCTCGTCGAAGCGCTGCACGCCCAGCTGCGCCTTGAAACAGCCCGCCGCCGCCAGCGCTTTCGCGGCCGCGGGCAGCCGGGCGTCGGGAAAAACAAAACAGGAGAAGGGAAGTTTGACCCTGGCGGCGTAGAGCGGCAGAAATTCCTCAAGCCAGGCATGATCGGAGTTGAACACCTCGTCGGTGAAGTGGATGAAGCCGGGGTTCCTGCGCGCAGCGGCCTCAAGTTCCGCCGCCACGGTTTCCGGGCTGCGGCGACGCAGCGCCGGCACGCCGGAGGCCCGGTAAAGTTCCCGGTAGACGCTGTTGCAGCAGTAGGCGCAGGCGTGCGGGCAGCCCCGGGACGAGGAGACGAGGTAGCCGGCTGAAAATACCGGCGCGGCCGCGGTGAAAAGCTCTTTGTCCGGCGGCGGCAGGGCGTCCAGGTCGGCCGGCGGCGCCGGAGGCGGGCCCTTTATTACCGCGCCGGCCCGCTTTGCCCAGATCCCGGGCGGCAGCGGCCCGTTTCCCTCCGGCCGGGCGGCCAGGGCGGGCAGGGCCAGGTCGCCTTCGCCAAGGCAGATATAGTCCACGCAGTCGTTGGCGATGGTCCCGGCCGGGTCGCTGGACGGGTGGATGCCGCCGAAAATTGTTTTGGCGCCGGTGCGCCGCTTGATCTCGCGCGCCATGGTCAAAGCCCAGGGGAGCGTGTCGGTAAAGACGGAGAAAGCGGCCAGGTCGGGGCGGAAAGCGGCGGCGCGCTCCAGCGCGGTCTCCCTGAAACTGAACAGCCGGGCCAGCGCCGGGACGTGCCAGAAACCGGCCTCCTCGAACAGGCAGGGGTCCAGGACCAGCGCCGTTTCGTGGCCGGCCGCTTTCAGCCCGGCCGAAAGGTACTCGAGACCGAGGCTTTCGTAGCCGTTATGGACGAACAGGATTCTCATGGAGGAATTTTTTTACACTGTCGGCGGCGGCCCAGGCGTCAACCAGGCACTCTTCGGTGTCCATGTAGGCGTGGGAGCCGGTCCTGCCGCAAAGGAGCAGGTTCTGCAGGCCGGCCAGGGAGGCCTTGGCCGCGGCCAGAGGCGCCTCGGCTCCGGTGTAAAGCAGCGGGTAGGCGTGGGGCAGGCGTTCCACCGCGGCGGCGCCGGCCTCGAAGTGCCCGGTCAGCTTCCTCAGCGCCGGGGAGGCGAAGGCCAGCGCGGTCAGCGCCTCCTTGTCCATGTTCCAGACGGCGTCGCCTTCGTCGCAGAAGAATTCGAAGGTCATCGGCAGCCAGCCGCCGGGCGCCAGCCGCGGGCTCCAGTTGGCGAGTTCGCAGGCGCGGGAGAATTTGGCGTCCGCGTCGGGAAAATAGATCCAGTGGTAAGGCAGCCGCTCGCGCCGCTTCAGGGCGGCGAAAAGCACCACCAGCGAGCGGTATTTTATGCCGGCCGCCCGCCGCGCGCCGGCCGGAGGGAACAGGGCGAGCAGCGAGGCCAGCGGTATGGTGGAAACCACGAACCTGAACCGCGCGGTATGGCGCTCCCCGGCCATTTCGAACGTCAGCCCGGCCGGGCGGCCGTCCCTGAAGGCTAATTCCAGCGGCTCGGCGCCGGTCTTCAGCGTCACGGTCCGTCCCGTTCTTTCCAGCAGGGCCGCCGGCAGTTCGCCGATGCCGTTTTCAGGATAAAGGAAGGAACCGGCGTTCTCCTTGGAGGCCAGCCCGCCGCCGAACAGCTCCACCAGGATGGACTTCATGTTGAAACCGCCGCCTATGCGCCGTTCGGCCCAGAGCGGCGACAACCCGTCCGTGCCGAGCCCCCAGACTTTCTTTGTGTAATCCCTGAAGTAGCGGTCATGCACCCGCGTGCCAAGGCGGCTTTCCAGCCAGTCCTTAAGAGTGGCGGGCGGCTGCTGCGCCGCCGACCGGCGGCCTTTGGAGAGGATGACGGGCAGCGCGTAGCGCAGGCCGTTGAGGAAAGTGGGGGGATATTTAAGGAGGCGCCCGCCGGTAAAGATGGCGCTGCTTCTTTTGGGGCGCAGCAGGCGGCGGCCCCTCAGCAGCTCCTCGGTCCAGGCCTTTACTTCGGGTTTGGAGAAATATAGCCGGTGGCCGCCCAGGTCGAAAAGGAACTCCCCGGCCTTCGCGGTCCTGGAAAGGCCGCCGGGGACGCCGTCCTTCTCCAGTACCAGGCAGCTGTGGCCGGAATCCTTAAGGCGTTCCGCCAGCGCCAGGCCCGAGATCCCGCCTCCGAGTATGAGGACGTCCGCCGTGTATTCCATTCAGACTATTCTACTAATTTCGCTCCCGCCGGAAGGCAATTTGATAGAATAGCGTTTCCCGATGCCGGATATCCCTGTTTGGAACAAATGCGACAACCGCTGCGTGATGTGCGCCAACACCGCCGGCTTCGCCGCCAATGCCCGTAAACGCTACCTTCTGGCCGGGCAGATCGGCCGGCTCGAGCGCCATCTGCGCGGCGCGGCCGCCTACAGGAAGAACGCCCGCGTGGCCGGCGCCTGGAACCTGACCGGAGGCGAGCCGACGCTGAACCCGGATTTTCTAAAGACCATCGCCTATTTCCGCCGCCGGCTGCCCGGGGAGCCACTGGCCCTGCTTTCGAACGGCCGGCGTTTCGCGGATGGGGCTTTCGCCGCCGCCTTCGCCGCCGCCGCGCGGCCGCCGTTCACGCTGGCCGTTTCCCTGCACGGCCCGTCGGCCGCCTCGCACGACGCCGTAGCCGGGGTAAAAGGCGCCTTCGGCCAGACCGTGGCCGGGCTTAAAAATATTTTCAGCCTGCCCGGAGCCCCCTTCATAGAGCTGCGGGTGATACTGCACCGGCTTAATTACCGGCGCCTGGGCGCCACGCTCGCCTTCGTAAAGAGGACTTTCCGCGGGCGGGCTTACCGGGTGGTGGTAATACATTACGAGCATGAGGGCCGCGGCGCCCGCAACGAGGCAAAACTTGCGGTCGGCCTTTCGGCCACAGCGCGCGCGGTGAACGCCGCCGCCCGCTCCCTGTCGGGGCTGCGTGAGGCGCGCCTTTACCATTTCCCGCTCTGCCTGCTTAAGCCGGGGCTGCGGCCCCTTGCCGTGGTCAGCCTGCCGCCGGAGGACCGGGTTTATCCGCCTGTCTGCCGCGCCTGCGGGGCGCGCGGGGCCTGCGTGGGCCTGATGCGGCCTTACTTCAGGCGGTACGGGGCCGGCGAGCTGGCCGCCCTGCCGCCGCCGCGCGGGAAGATTTAGCGGGCCTATTTTTTATATCATTACCAGACCGGCTTTTAGCCGGTGAGAGTTAAATGCGCCTTAATAACATTTTCCTAACCTGCCTGTGCCTGCTTGCCGCCGGCTGCTCATCCGGCTACGCGGGCCTGCGCCGCGGTGCCGACGTCTACCCCGATTTCGCGGCGCTCAGGGCCGCCAATACCTATGGGCTCGATTATTCCCGCGAAGTCTACGACCGCGGCTCCGACGTGGCGGTTTTTGCCGTGCATGGCGGCGATATCGAGACCGCCACCGCCCGGCTGGCCCGCGGGGTGGCAGGCAAGGATTTCAACCTTTACATCTTCAACGGCTGGCTGGGTGAGGACAGCGGGCGCCTGCACGTGACCGCCACCCATTTCGACGACCCGGAAGCCGTCCGCCTGGCGACCTCGAGCGTGCTGGGTATCGCCCTGCACGCGCAGGCCGACCGCGGGGCCTGGGTCTGCGTGGGCGGCCGCAATACGGCCGCCGCCGCCCTGATGGCCAGGCGCCTCGAAGAGGCCGGGTTCGCCGTGGAAAACCCCTGCGTCCGCCTGCCCGGGACCTCTGAGAAGAATATCGTCAACCGGACCGCCGCCGGCGGGGTTCAGCTGGAGCTTACGCTGCGCCTGCTGGAGCGGCTCGAGAACAACAGGGATTACCTGTCCAGATTTACCGAAGCGGTGAGGATGGCCGTAATAGAATCTTTGGCTTTGGTCAAGGCAAACCCGAAATAGGATAAAAGCGGGCTGCGTAATTCAACGAAGGAGCGCACCAGAATGAAAAAGATCAGGATCTTCGCTTTCGGCGGCAACGAAGTGGCCCCGGTGGGCATGAAGGACAAGAACGGCAAGACCATCAACCCGGACATCGCCATGCAGTGGCAGCGCACCGCCGAGACCGGCAAGCTGGTGGCCGATATTTTCGAAAAGCATCCCAAGGACCTCTACGTGGTCACGCACGGCAACGGCCCGCAGGTGGGTAATATCCTGATGCGCGCCGAGATGTGCCGCCCCGCGCTGTTCCCGCTGCCGCTGGACGTCTGCGTGGCGGACACGCAGGGCGCGATGTCCTTTATGATGGCCCAGCTCAACAACGAACTTAACATCCGCGGCATCGACAATCTCCTGGCCGGCATCATCACCCAGGTGGTGGTGAACAAGGACGATCCCGATTTCAAGAACCCCTCTAAATACGTCGGCCAGTCCTACACCGCCGAGGAGGCCAAGCAGCGCAAGGCCGAGGGCTGGACCATGAAGATGTACAAGAAAGACGACAAGGGAGCGGAGATCTGGCGCCGCGTGGTGCCCTCCCCCGTGCCGGTGGATATCGTGGAGATAGACGCGATCGAAGCGATGCTCGAGAAAGGCATAGTGCCGATAACCGTCGGCGGCGGCGGCATCCCGGTGCGCGAAGTGACGCCCGAAATAAAGGACGGCAAAGAGACCTATACCACCAATTACGGCGTGAAGTATACCAAGCCGGCCAAGGGCGAAAAGCCCCTCAAGATGTACACCGGCGTGGAAGCCGTTATCGACAAGGACCTGGCGAGCGCCCTGCTGGGCTGCATGCTGATGAAGCGCGCGAAGGCCCGCGGCGAAGAAGTGGAGGTCAGCCTGACCATTTTCACCGGCGAGGACGGCGCCAAGCTCAATTACCAGAAGCCGGACGAGAAGAGCCTGCGGGTGATAAAGGCCTCCGAACTGGAAGCCATCTATAACCAGGTCCCGCCGCCCTTCCCGGCCGGTTCCATGGGCCCCAAGATCAAGGCCGTCATCGAGTTCATCAAGAACGGCGGCAGCGTGGCGTATATTTCCAAGACGGAGCTTTTCGAGGAGACCCTGGCCGGCAAAGCCGGCACCACCGTTCTCCCGGGGTAAGAAGGAGGGGACGCTGATTCCTAAATTCCTAATTCATGGCGAAAACCATGTTTTGCGGATCAGGAAGCGACGCTCCCACAAAATTTATAATTAGGAATTTAGGAATCAGCGTCCCCTATGAAAAAAATAAAGACTTTGCAGTGTATACGGTGCGGTAAGGACCATAAGCTGGCGGACACGAAGTATAATTGCACTTCCTGCGGGGGCAACCTGCAAGTGCTCTACGACTATAACCTTATAAAGAAGCGCCTAAATTACGACGTCCTCAAGGATAACAACGACCGCAGCATCTGGCGCTACCTGGACATCCTGCCGGTGACCAGCATAAAGAACGTGCCGCCGGTGCAGGTGGGCTGGACACCGCTTTACCGCGCCGAGAAATTGGGCGCCGAGGCCGGCGTGCCCAACCTCTACATTAAGGACGACGGGCGCAACCCCAGCGCCTCGTTCAAGGACCGGGCCAGCGCCGTGGTCACCGCGCGCGCTCTCGAACTGAAGGAAAAGGTCATCACCACGGCCTCTACCGGCAACGCCGCTTCCTCCCTGGCCTGTCTGACCGCCAGCCTGGACATGAAGACGGTGATCTTCGTGCCGGAAACCGCGCCGGCGCCCAAAGTGGCGCAGCTGCTGGTGTTCGGCGCCACGGTCATCATGGTCAAGGGCACTTACGACGACGCTTTCGACCTCTGCCTGAAAGCCTCCGCGGAATACGGCTGGTACAACCGCAGCACCGGCATCAATCCCTTCACCCGCGAAGGCAAGAAGACCTGCTCTTTCGAGATCTGCGAGCAGATGAACTGGGAGACGCCCGATAAAGTGTTCGTCTCCGTGGGCGACGGCAATATTATTAGCGGCATCTGGAAGGGCTTTGTGGAATTCCATCGCCTGGGCATCATCGAGCGCCTGCCGCAGCTGGTGGCGGTACAGGCCGAGCATTCGGATTCCGTCAAGCGCGCCTTCGAATCCGGCTCTGACGTGCAGCCGGTGTCGGGGGAGACCATAGCCGACAGCATTTCGGTGAGCCTGCCGCGCGACGGCATGGCCGCCGTGATGGCCATCCGCGACTCCGGGGGATTCGCCGTCAGCGTAACGGACGCCGAAATCCTGGCCGCCATTCCGCGCATAGCGCGCGGCTCCAACGTGTTCGCCGAGCCGGCCGCCGCCGCCACCTACGCCGGCCTGCTCAAGGCCGTAAAGGAAGGCAAGGTCAAGGAGAACGAATCCGTGGTGCTGCTGATAAGCGGCAACGGCCTCAAGGACGTGCAGAGCGCCATGAAGTCCGTGGGCAAGCCCTACGTGATAAAGCCCGATATCGCGGACCTGAAAAAGCTGGTTTTGGACAATAAACTGGTGTAGGGCCCGCGAGTGTGGAGACGAAAGAAAGTCCGGCTCATTGAGCCGGACTTTCTTTTTTTAGGCGTATAAAGGAATTGCTCCATAAATACCGAGAACTGGCGATAACTGCACTTATGTTTCCTACAATTCAGGCTTGTCTTTGTGGAAAGGACGTGCGAACGGATCACGCGGCCGCGGAGGCTGCCTGTGGGCATCAATAGCGGGACCAGGTCAGAAATCGAACAGTTTCACCACCTTGGACTCTATGGCGAACATGGCCGAGTGCTTTGTCTTTTCTGCTACTCCGTAGCCGGTGGCCGCCGACATGCTTAGGGAGAGCACCGGGTAAAAGGCGGTGAGTTCCTGGGCATCGGCGCGCAGGACGTTAAGCCTTCTCCAGGTCAGCGATCCGCCTGAAAGCATTTTCGCCTGGTACTCACGCATCCTGTCGTTCAACCCGGTAGGCATTATTTCAGCCCGCGGGAATTCCAAGATCACTCCGTCATGGCTGAAGGTGTAAACACCCTCCTTGACCCTGACTGCGAGTCCCTTTTTAACCAGGTCCGGTAGTATCTTCCCCGCGGCGGCCGCCTTTATGCCCAGGGTTTTTGCGAGGGCTTCCGCTGTCCAGTTGCCTTCGTCGTTTGCCAGCAGGAGGAAAGCGCGGTAGTGATCGTAGGTGGACAGTATAAGCAGCGCCTGTTCCACCGAGATGGGGCTCTTCTTTATGAATTTCCCCATGGCCTTGTGCACCGGGGAAAGCCCCAGCGCCTCGGTTTTTATGGAGATGAACGGCTCAAAAATGGAAGCGTACGCCTCTTCGCCGGTCATGGTCTTCAGCCAGGCGGAGGCAAGCAGTCCGGCGGGCGGGCTTTTGGGAATAAGCTTCAGCGCCACGGAGATGCGGCCCAGCGCTTCCGGCGGTGGCAGGGCCTCGCCCTGCTCGAAAAGCAGGTAGGTCCTGTATGAAAATTTCAGCACGGGCTTTCCGGCGTTGTCATGGTAAAAGCGGTACGCCGTGGGGAAGCCCGCCTCTTTGCGCAGCTTGACCAGTGATTCGGAAAAGAAAGTTTTCATACCGATAATTCTACATTAACAACGCCCCGCGGACAATAACGCGGAAATGCTGCGCGGAAAGGCCGTTTTGATGCGGTATTCCCTCCTAAGCCAAAAAACTTTTCAGCCGGGTCCTGCGCCTCATGTGCCGCGGCGCCCGGTCTGGTAACCTATTAACAGGCCAATGTGGACGCAACAGAAGACAACGGAAGCGGCTGAATACTAAGGAGCTTAAAACATGAAAAAAATGATGATAGCGGCGATAGTTTCCCTGATAATGTCCGGAGCGGCTTCCGCGGCCGGTAATGGTCTGGAGACGGCCAGAATGGAAGGCGGCCTTAAGTTCGCGGAGCGCCAGTTGACCTCCAGGCTGAACTCCGGGTCTTCCCCTGTGCAAATAGGCGGAGAATTGGCTCCGGCGGCTACGGCCAGGTGCAACGCGGCGGCTCGGGATTACAACAAACTGACCGTAAAGGCTCCGCCCGCATTGAAGTCCGGGCAGGACGAAAACGCCGAAGGCAAGTCCGCGGAAAAGAAAGGCGCGATCGCCGGCGGTATCGTGGGCGGCCTGCTCGCTTCCCCCATAGTTATAGGCGCCCTGCCGTCCGTAGCGTATTTAGGTACGGGCATGGCGTTCGTGGCGGTGGGGACTCTGGCGACCGCGGCCATAGTCGGGGCAGGGGCGGTGGCTGTCGGTGCGGCGGTCGGTTACGGAGTCGGACTCCTGATCAAATAAGGCGGCATATTAAGGAG
>Ga0209212_1002024_pt1 | contig 30342 bp, 26 predicted proteins | sample RifGroC2_FD_183996 | JGI IMG/M metagenome (GOLD analysis project Ga0209212, IMG submission 183996) | Groundwater microbial communities from Rifle, Colorado, USA - Groundwater C2 (SPAdes) (version 2) | ecosystem: Environmental > Aquatic > Deep subsurface > Groundwater | place: Rifle, Colorado...
AAATAAGAAGTTCATCGCATTATCGTGGGGTTTGTGTGCTGTCATGATGTGGCCTTCTATAATTTATTTCATATCAGGAGCAGTTCAATTTCCAGAATCATTATTGACATCATTGCCTGCCATAATTGCATCATTCCTTTTTGTCGAGGGCATATACAGCTTCTATATAGATACAGGAAAAGAAGAAAAGAAATCAAAAACCCAGCCCTAAAGGGCGAGGTATGTTATGATAGAAAAAATCAGATATACATGCGGGGTTTTTGAGGTGTAAGAAATCAAAGATTTCTGAGCATGCTCAGAAACTCACATTTCTGACACCCAAAAAAGAATACATATTATGAAAAACATTTGCAATACCTCGACTTAAAATTCGAGGTATTCTTTTTTTGGAATAACAAAAAAATCTTCGATTTTTTTGGGATTAAAAATTTCCGTCGAAATTTTTAATAATATTGACTTTTTAATAGTAAAATATATAAAGATTGTCTGATTTGTAAATTTATGGGTGGAAAAGAATTAATAGATAAACTATTTATGCCTGATGTCTTTGAAGTCAATGGATTTTATTTTCAGAAAACAACCCAAAATACTCTTCTAGGAACCACAGTTGAGGATATTGCATTAGCAATTTTAGGTAATGAAAAACCTGAAGAAGGCCTTATTAGAAGATTGTATAGGACATTAGACCAGGCCATAGAATATTTGAATATGTATGAAAAGAGAAAACAAGAAGGTTTTACATTTGAGGTACTAGAACTATCTAAGGCTTATCGTTTTATATCTTTCATAATCAAAGATTGCGATGCAGATATCGATGAAAATATTCCAAAAGCAAGAGATGCAGTATCAACACTTAAAAATTTAATACAAGCACCTCCAGAAGTTTATGAAGAAAGGTTGAGCTTTTATAGATTACTCGATGATTATTCAAAAGTTTTGATGCAACCTAGAAAACACGAACCGTGCAAAGGAGATATTGCCGACATGGCTGAGTATTTATGCGAGGATTAAAATGTCAATAGATTTATCACCAAATAACAAAGTAAGCGATGAAATAAAGGAGAAGTGTCAAGAACCACCGGTCAAAGACCGGTGGCATGATTGCCAGCAATCATGCTTGTTCTTGATCACGATCAGAAATACCAGTCCATGTATATCAGAAGGATAAGCATGGCTTTTCCACTCATCATAGATGAGTGGTATTTCTGACGTATAAATTATTTGAGCCTAATGATCATTACAGTAAACTCTCTGAAACCAATGTAGGGATACAGCTTTGTATTAATATGATAAATCTAGATATTCTTGTAGGTAGGTCAATTTCTCCAGAACATTCAAAAGGTCTTAATGATATATTGGAAGGCGCTTCTAGGTATATCCAAATGAAAAGATCAGGTGCATCTTATTTTGTAACTATGGATTGTTCACGAGAATTCTATGATATTTCAAGGTTAGTAAAAAATCCTAATGATCTGGATAATGTAGAAAAAGTCATTAATCAAATGAAAAACATATTGGAAAATCCTCCAACAGATCAATCTGAAAGAAGATATTTATCAAATATTCTTACTAAATTTGCAGAGAAGTTTAAACTTGGTAGCAAATTAGGTTGCTACGGTGAAATTGAAGACTCTTCTGATTTCTTAAGACATGTAAATTAATACCAATAATTATTTAAAACACTTCTTTTATAGTATAGTATGGCTGATCCTGATAAGTTGACTGATGAGCAGACTGAGAAGACCAAGAAGTATTCTATTGTAGATGGATCTGCTTACAGCATAATGTACGGCTTTGGAGAGCAGTATGTTACGCCTTTTGCAATAAAGCTTGGTGCAAGTAACTCTGAAATAGGTATTCTTGCTTCTGTGCCGTCTTTTATAGGATCATTGTTCCAGATTATTGGTGCTGAGCTCACTGATAAGTTTAAAAACAGAAAAAAGATTGTCACATGGTTTATTTTATTTCAGGCAATTATTCTTCTACCGCTATTCTTTGTTCCTTTTCTGACAAAAAGCATGTTATGGCTTACCTTTATCTTCTCTTTATATCTTATTTTTGCCAATATTGTCGGTCCTGCATGGAATTCCTGGATCGGAGATGTAATTCCAGATGATGAAAGAGCCAAATATTTCAGCACAAGAAATAAGCTTGTCATAACAAGCATGATGTTTTCTGTATTACTGGCAGGATTGATACTAAATTATTTCTCAAATATCAACATATGGACAGGATTTGGAATATTATTCATCATTGCATTTATCGGAAGATTAATCTCATGGTATTATCTCACGAGGCAATTTGAGCCGAAATATGTTGTTGATAAAGAATCATATTTCTCATTCAAGGATTTCCTGAAAAGAATGCCAGAAACTAATTTTGGAAATTTTGTTATCTTCAGATCATTGATTGCATTCACTGTAATGATAGCAAGCCCATTTTTTGCAGTATACATGCTTAAAGACCTTAATATTCCTTATTGGCAATATACTGTGGTATTATTAGCTCCTATGCTGGTCAAAGTGATGACAATGACCTATTGGAGCAAATATTCCTCAAGATTCGGATCAAGAAACATAATGATTGTTTCCGCAGTATTGATTGCAACAATCCCTTTATGGTGGTTCCTGTTCGGAATATTCTTTGAGGGAAAAGAATTTATTTTTATTCTTCTGATCTTTGCAGAGTCAATATCAGGATTTGCCTGGGCAGGGTTTGAATTGACAACATTCAATTATGTTCTCGAAACAGTGAGTTCTGAGAAGAGAGCAAGATGCTTTGCTTATTTCAATGTTGTCTTTGGAACAGCCGTAATGCTTGGAGGATTGCTTGGAAGTTGGCTTGTTGCAAATATCGGTGTTGTTATCGGCCTTAAGACAATATTTATTGTCTTTTTGGTATCTGCAATAGCAAGATCCCTTGTAGCAATAATATTCTCCCACAAAATGAAGGAAGTGGTCATAAAAAGGAATATTGACGAGACAAAGCTATTCTTTGACTTGGTGCTTGCAAAGCCTATAAACAGTGCATTGCACCAGACAACTGCAACATTGATGATGGCAGATAAAGAGTTGACAAAAATCACTGATAAGACACAATATGTGTTGACAACAATCACTGAACCTATAATGCCGCATGTTGATACAGTCATTACCCATATAGATAAAGGGCTTGAGAAAGCAGAGCCTTTCAGAAAAAGCCTAGAGCCAAAAGCGTGGAGAAAACAAAAGAAAAAGGATTACAAGCATCTTGTAGATCATAAATACAATAAAAAATTAATGAGGCACTTCATTAAAGGGAAAAAGCATGGATCCGGAAAGAGCAAAAAATAAGATTGACCTGAGAATATTCTCCAGCGATATTTTAAAAAACATCCTCACAGTGAGCTATAATTCTTTAGCAATTGCAATACTTACACTAGTATTTCATCTAATCATGAGCAGAAAACTTGGGCCGGGAGATTACGGAACATTAGTTACATTATTATCCATCAATTCAATTGTTTTGTTGTCTCTTTCTGCTGTTGGTTTTGTTGTTGCAAGATTCATATCTTATTACAGGACCAGGGAGCAATATGATAATATGAAATTTCTTGCACAATGGGCATTCATGTTTTTCTTGATGTTGGGCCTTGCAGGTTTTTTGATAAATATCATATTAAGTCAGTTTATTGCAGATTTCCTAAATATCGACCATAATCTGATAATACTGTTTGGAATAATTATCTGGATAAGCTTCCTCATGCCGATTATAGACGGGATATTGAGAGGATTGCAGGAATTCAGATATCTTGGAAGATATAAGCTTGCTGATGCCATGCTGAAATTAATAACTGCAGCAATCATTGTCTACATAGGCTTTGGATTGAAGTCTGTTATTGCAGCACTGATACTTTCTTCAATAATCATATTGATAATTTCCGTCTATATATTGAAAAGAATTTACATCACAAAGCCTCACAGGATAAAATTAAAAGAGATCTATAAATTCACTGTCCCTGTATTCATATCAATGATATGCCTTGCAGCATTGTCGAATATTGATTTAGTCTTGGTTAAGCATTTTTTTGATGAGATAAAGACAGGCAATTTTGCTGCTGCAGGAATCCTTGCAAAACTAGTGTTTGGGATTGCATTAGGAAGTGCAGGAGTATTATTCCCTAAAATTGTTGAATATTACAGTAATGGAAGAAACGATGAAGTAAGGAAAAACCTTCAGGATACATTGAAGATTGTTATAACTCCAGGGATAATCATCACATTATTGTTTGTGTTGTTTCCATCGCTTATAACAAATTTGTTTTTTGGAAGACAGTATGATATTGATAAACTATTGCCATTGTATTCTATAGCATTGTTTTTCCTTTCTATATGCGCTATCTTCATCATCTATAATCTTGCTGTGAAGAAATATGCTTTTATTCCAATAATCGTCGCATTCAGCGGAATCCTTACCTATCAGATAATAATTGCGCATAAATCATTGATGAGTGTCATCTGGGCATTATTTGCTGTTGATTTTATACTATTGGTGTTCTTTGCATTTTATAATAAGGAAGAATTAATTACTTTTTTCTCTTCTTAGGAGATTTGGGCTTATGTGCCTTTTTAGGGGTGTGTTTTTTTGCTGAATGCTTCTTTGTTGCATGTTTTGCGTGTTTCTTTTCAGTATGTTTTTTTACTTTGTGCTTCTCGTGCTTTTTCTCTGAATGTTTTTGTTTTTTCTCTGCATGATCCTTGTGCTTATCATGTTTCTCTAATTTGACATCTGAAGGGAAATGCATTATCCTGAATAGATCTGTCAGATTCAGCTCAAGTGCTGCAACAGGCATTTCTAAAGACCAATTCATCAATATCTGGGGATGTATCTCCCCAATGAATGCAATCTTTTCCTCATTGACAGAAACTCTTCCTACCCTGCCTTTAATGAATGACGTATGATCACTGTCAACAACCTGATATTTTAAGTCCATGGATTCCATCAATGCATCTAGGTATTGTTTTATTTTAGTGTAATTGACATCATTGCCGCATAATGCAATAACCAATCTTTCTGACTCCTGGACTTTTGTCTCAAACTGCGGATTTATCTTGAATACATTGCCTATTTCAAAAATATTCTGCGGGTATTCATAATGCTTATTGTTCCTTAATGTCTCCAGAACGCTTGGAATCATCCAATATCTCAAGACATTGAAATCCTGATTGACAGAATTGTCAAGCTCTACTAATTCAACATTGAAATTCATTAATTTGCATTGATAATCCTTATTAGTAAGATGGACATTCTTTACTTCAATCAATCCTAGCCCTATCAAGATATCTCTGACTTTATTGTTGAATACTTCTATTGGCTTTTCTGCTCCTACAGTTGCTGCATTAGATATTTTTGACTCAAAATTCTCATAACCATATGCAATAGCAATATCCTCTATCAAGTCTATTGGATGCAATATGTCAGCCCTATATCCAGGAATGATTGCTTTCCTGCTCCTATGGCCGTGACCCATTTTTTCCAGAAGAAATTTAAGATCATTCTCTTTTAATTCAAGGCCCAGTATTTTATTTACATAATCAACATCTAATTTCATGTCTCTTCCATCTAATAATGGTGTTGTTCTTTTCTTGTCAGGATACTGGATCTCAACACTATTTATTTCTCCGCCAATATCAGCAAGCGATGTAACAATGATGTTTAGACAAGTATGAAGATAATCAAAATCAAATCCAGAACACTCAATAAAAACATCTCTTGTCTGAACGCTTATCTTTCCAACATTATTGCTGTTAATTATTGGAGGCATGCTCATGATGTTCATTTTGCTGTCTATGAATATGGGCCATTTCTCCAATCCCTCTAACAAGAATCCGTATTCTCTTCCTGTCGGATGTATTGCCAAAACCTGGGGGCCTGTCAAGTCCTTATTCATGTCCAATGGCTTGAACTTTATCTCTTCAGGATGCAATGCCTTATAGAAAATCGGAGGCTTGATATGCTCTAGAGGATAAATCCCAATTGCTGCTTTTTTCCTGTTCCTGCCATAAGTTATATGCAACTTTTCCTGGATCTGGATTATCTCCTTTATTTTCTCTTCTGTCAATTTAAGATTCTTGACAATAGCACATGCAGTAAAAGGCCTTACATTCTTGACTGACTTATCGACAATGACCTTGACATTAGATTTCTTAACAACATATTGCTTGAATCCTGTTTTAATATTGAGGAAAGATCTTAATGCCCTTGCCATTCCCTGCTCTGATAATAGATCGGGCCTGTTAGGAAAGACCTCGATTGATAATTCATCATCAACCATTCCTTCAAAATTAGTCCCGAGGAAATTAATCCTGTTCTGCAATTCTTGATCAGAGATCTTCCTACCTAAAGATTCCAATAAACTCTTTTTGCTGAATTTTACTGTTGGCATTTTGTTTTCCTCAAGTGTTTCTTTTTAATATCCTTCCGATTTCATCTCATTTGCTAATGAAAGCATCTCATTAAGCAAAGATTCTTTTGTTCTCTTGCCATGCTCTACAGCAAGAGCAAGCGCACCGGCTTTTACAGCTAATACCTTTGCTTTGTCAGCCGAAATTCTTGCTAACTCTTTTTTTGCTCCATTAATCAACTCCCATGCTGCATTCATGTCATCTAAGTGTTTGGTTGCTTCAATTAATTTTTCACTCGCCATTTTACAATCCCTTTATCTTCTTGCTTATCGCCTTCATCTTTTGATCTATTGTCATTGCTCCTATTAATCCAGTGATGATCATGACCACTGAAACAATAAACAATGCGAAATCAAATCTGTAAATATTTATTATATACAGTCCAATACCGAGTATTGTCAGCAGGATCAGAGCAGCCAGGAATATGACTTGCTTCTGATAAGCTAAATTCAATCTCGTGAGCTCGTAAACTTTATGATCGTCCATTTTAAGCCTCTATCTTTTCTAACGATTTTGCAGGCAGGATATTTTTGTATCTTCCCCAATTAGATGACTCAAATGGCATATCTTTTAATCTTTCAAGATTATCATCTAGCATTTTTGATAATAGCGCTTTTATGACATCGTGCTCGTTTGTGTATAATCTTGCCTCTAAGGGTTCTGAGATATTCCAATCTGCTCCACGTTCCATCTTACCATATAGTTGCCCTGATTTATTATACTGTCCATCAATCCGGAGACAAGTAAACGGATAATAATCAACATATTTTTTAGGAACATGTTTGATAAAATCAAAATAAATACGGAGAGTTTTGTCCTCTAATCTCGTTACCTCTGTACCTATCCCTAAGAAAGAATCTGCATTAAAAAGGAATATATTATTGCCGCTTTTATCTTCGAATATTTTTGATAAGATAAAAATATTGTCCTTATTGATATTTCCTAAATAAAGCGATTTATCGAAAGAATTCCATACTTTTCTAATAAAAGTGACTGAATAATTAAAGTTTCCTTCTCTTTCTAAACCATAACATTCTGCTATCTCTTTTATTTGTGACTCGTCAACTGTCTTAAATGTATTCATCTTATTTCTCCCTTACCTCTTTAATCATTATCTGAAAAACGTGTTTTGATAATATCGTCCTTCTATCTTATTGATAGCTTCATTGAAGCTTGATTCAGGATTTTCAGGTGCAAGGATCGCATATTTCCCCAACCACAAACGCATAACCTCTTCATGAAGTTTTGTCTTATCGCCTGCAACAATCCTTGTATCCATATTATTGATATATTCTACAATTCCATTCATTGAATCAGTCGCCATTTCGTTATCTCGGCTGCAGCAGCCATTTCTTCATTGATCGTAATTGTTTTATGTCGTTCCTGTTGAAGTCTCGCAGATCTTGGATATTATAGTATGGGACTGCTACTCTTCCTAGGCCCAAGCCCCAAGCCAATACTGGACATTCAAAGCCCATCAATGTCTTTGTTACTTCTGGCCTGAACATTCCTGCTCCTCCTAGTTCTATCCATTGCTGCTTTTCTTGATTGAACACGACAACTTCTGCACTTGGCTCTGTATATGGGAAATGTGCTGGCCTGATCATTACTTTTGCATATCCCATTTTTAGGAAAAACTCTTCGAGATATCCTTTCAGATTTTCGAAATTTGCATCAGGATCAACAACTATCCCTTCTACCTGGTAGAATTCAAATAAATGATTCCAGTCAACTGCTTCATTCCTGAATACTTTTCCTACAGAAAAGAATTTCATTGGAAGATCCTGTTTTTTCAGTTTTGATATAGTCTGTGCACTTAAAACTGTCGTATGAGTTCTAAGCATTAATTGCTCTGCTTTTTTTTCATCCCATGCAGCCTTCCATCCTGTACTTCCTGTATCTCCGCCATTTTCATGCACTGTCTTGACTTTTTTCTTTAAATCATCAGGCAGATCCCCTTTGGCAGGATTCTTTAAGTAAAATGTATCTTGCATCTCTCTTGCCGGATGATCCTGAGGTACAAATAATGTGTCAAGATCCCAGAATGCTGTCTGTATCATTGTTCCAGACATTTCCTTGAATCCCATGTTAAGCCATATTGATTTTATGTAATCGATTGCCTCATTTTCAAAATGTTTTTTTCCATAATTTATCTTTGGCACTTGAGTTTTTAAGTCATATGACCTGAATTCTTTATTCAACCATGATTTATTCCTTATTATTTCGGGCGTCAATGATTCAATGACATCTTTGCTGACCGCTGTCGATCCCATCTTCATGCCAAGCTCTGTCAAGAATACTGTCTTTACTTTCTGCACATCTGATTTCAATATATTATGCCTCTTCATCAGTTCCTGCAATGCATAAACCTCTTCTGCTGATAATGATTTAGGATCCACAGGAAACTGTTTTTTCAGGAATAATTCCTCTAATGAATCTTTTTTCAGGAGATTTCTTCCTACATCTGTCAATGAAACAAGAACATCATTGCCTTTTCTTGAAATATTAATTGCACTTTTTCTCTTCAATAATCCGAGGCTTACATTCACTTCTTCTTTTGATAACTTTGATATTTTTCCGATCTCTTTTATTGACATCTCCCTATTCAATGCTCTTAAGAATTTCCTCTCAGGCAATCCTGTCTTCTGATACTGTAAACCATTTTTATCTAGAAATATTAATTCTTTTGCATCTTCTTTTATTGTGATTAATTCCTTGTTCTTCAGCCATTGAAGTGCCCTTGTCACTTCAACTTCTTTTAATCCTGATTTCTGGATTATCTTAAGCAAGGAATTTTCTGTTGATATCAATGGAAGCACTTTCCTCTCTAATGGATGTAGACTGTCCATTATTTTGTTGATATCTGCCATCGATAAAACCCCCAAATTTTTATTGATTTAATACACAGCTAATATATAAAACTATCTATTAATTTTAAGTTTATTTTTAAATAACCACTGTCCTATTATAGTGACAAAAGGCGTCAATTGCCATTCTATAATTAATAATCTCGACGAGCATTGACTCTATTGCAAAAAAACAACTAGTTGAAACCATTTTACAAAGGTAAAAAACCGTAACATATTTAAAGTAGTGTTCATATTCAAATAATTAATTGGTGAGTAAAAACAAAAAAAAGGGGTGATTGACCAGTAATAGCACTGGGAGGACAAAATGATAGTTAAAGACGATTTTTTGGCAAAACTAAGAAGGCATTTTGGATTGAATCTATATGAAGTAAAGATCTGGACAGCATTACTGTCTAGAGGTGTGAGTACAGCAGGGGAGCTATCAGATATAGCAAATGTCCCTAGATCAAGAAGCTATGATATTCTTGAATCTTTAGAGAAAAAGGGCTTTGTCGTGATGAAGATAGGCAAACCAATAAAATACATTGCTGTCTCTCCAAAAGAGATTGTTGACAGAGTAAAGAAGAATGTAAGGATTGAATCAGACGACAGATTAAAGAGACTTGAGGAATTAAAAGGAACAGATGTCATTGATGAACTGAACAATCTGCATAGTACGGGAATTGAATTGGTCGAGCCAACAGAACTTTCTGGATCATTAAAAGGACGGCATAATCTGTATAATCATATGGAGCTTACAATTAAGAATGCAGAAGACACAGTAACAATAATGACAACAACACAAGGATTACTAAGAAAGATCGAGGGCATGAAACCTGTGTTTGAACAATTAAAGAAGCGCGGAGTAAAGATAAGGATTGCCGCTCCATTAAACAAGGAAACAATTCCTGCATTGAAAGATCTTGGAAATATTGCTGAAGTAAGAAGTACAGATGCTAAAGGAAGATTTGTTCTAGTCGACAGGAAAGAGATCCTTTTCATGATAGCTGATGATGCAACTGTACATCCAACATATGATGTAGGCATTTGGGTCAATACGCCATTCTTTGCAAATGCCATGGAAGAACTGTTCGAGCTTGCCTGGAAAGATATGAAGCCAGCAAAACAAGTCTTGAAATTATAATTTTTTTATTATTTTTCATATCTTGATTATTTTGGGGAACGTTTAAATGCTTATAGCTGAAGAAATAGATGAAACAATATCTAAATCAACTTATGTTAAAGAACATTTTAGTAAAGTTGCAGCACAAGACAGAAGCGAAAGAGACGTAATGTTTGATTCTCACTTTATTATCTATCATAGACTCTATGTCTTGCCAAAAAATAATTCAAACATAATTACTCCTGAATATAAAGATGATTTAAATTTATTAATGAAGAAATTATTGCCAAAAGAACATGAATTCAATATAGAATTGTTTAGGATTAATGAGGCTAATAAAAAGTTTAATCTTGGAGAAGCTAAAATCAAAGAAAATATTGGTCAAAGCAGATTCCAATTTATTAACGGTTTATTAAGCAATGATTACTTTACTGAAAATATAGCAAAAGTTGTTCTTGAATTTCAAAAACCAAAACTCTTCCTCAGTTCTGCAATAAGAATCATTCCTTCTCTTGAACATTTTTATACAATACAAAATGATAAGGATAACTATCAAAAAGAAAGAGAAGCATACTCTGAAAAAAAATATTATAAAATCATAATATGATATATTTAATTCAGAAAAGATAATCAAAATAACCGACATACTTAAATTAAAACTTATAAAAAAATATCCTACAATAGACAGAATTCAATATTCCGATATATACAGTTATCCTCATCCGGATGGGTGTGAAAGAGCATATTTTACATATACCCATAAAGATTTTCTTAATTCCAAAAAAGAACTCGCTAGTTCACAGATCAGAAAAGTTGCATCAGACATATTTGACGACATAGGATGGGAATTTCACGAACAACTCGGGAGTGCAAATAATATCATAACCTTCAATATAACAGAACAAGAGGATGAAGAAAAATGGAAATATCAACAGAATTATTCAGGACACGACATTATGATACAAAAAAAACCTTTGGGATTTACAATCGAAACCGGGCATAGAGGTAATTCTTACCTTCTAAAAAACCAGAGGGAAAAATATATCGGTTTTATCGATGGAATAATACGGCAAATGCTGAAAAACGCTAAGAACTAATCCTTCTCAATCAAATACAGCAACTCGTTCTCTATCAATGTCTTAGAATATTTCCATTTCAACTTGTCAAGAAGCTTCTCTAGCCAGACTCTTCTATGTTCTTTGATCTCTCTGTGGCCTGAAAGTGTCAATGTAGGGAATGTTACTGCAATTATTCTTGCATTTATGCTCTTGAAGAGTTTTTCTGTGATGTTCCTTTCCACTCTTTCCAATCCGTCTAAAGTCTTGAAAATAAAACATACATCACACTTTATTGTTGATAATTTCTTCAAGCCCTCATCCTCTGCAAGATCCGATGCAAATACTTCATTATCAATATTTGTCTTACTGAAATATTCTTTCAGGAATTTACAGTCTTCTGAACTTATGTCTGATGCATAATATTTTTTGATTTTATCTCTGAAGAATATGCTTGATATAGGGTTAAGGCCGCAGGCAATGTCGAGTATTATTGATTTTTCTTTTATATCCGGGAATATTTTCTCATAGAGCTCTTTATAATGATTCAGCCTTTCATTTGTTGATTTATGCAATTTCAATAATTCAACGTGTCCATCAAGATCGTCTTGATCTTTTAATTTCTTCAGGATCTTTGATTTCTTCTCATATTCTTTTAAAATAAACGCACCGTAGACCTTCCTTAATTCTGCACGGATATTTTTTATCAGGAAATCATGCTCTTTGCTTTTTGAGAATTGCTTATAGTCTTTTACTGAAGATAATCTCTTTAAAATCCTCTCCTTATACTGATAATTGCTAATATCTTTGAAGAATTCCCCTAATTTTCGCGAAATAAAGTCCTCATCTAATGCCCTCAGCTCTTTCTTGTTCTTTATATCAGAAATTATTTCCCCAACATGAAGTATCTTACCCATAATTCTCCTTCCATCTTAAAATACATGCAATCCCTGATATTCCATCAAGCTTTTTGACTGCATCAGAACTTATGATCTTGATATCTGCATTTATTAATTCTGCATCTCTCATCAATCTATCGATCTCAAAATATGTCTTTTCCTCTCTTGATTTTCTTATGAGATTCTCTGAGACAAGAAGCACAAGGACATTTCCTGAATTGATCTTATCAGCAACTTGTTTTAAGCCATAGGCTGCATTGTCTTTTCTTATTCCATCAAGCAGTTCATCTATCAATGCATTCTCCTTAGCAGACCTGTCCTTCTGAAGAACAGTCTTTAGCTCAGGCCTCTTGAGTATCTCATTGATTACAGATCCATCAATGCTTGAGCAGTTTGCCATTGTTATCTTCTTCTTTATTGCATCATTCTTCAATTCTTTCAGGAGATATTCTTTCCAGAATGCAGGACTTGCGATTATTATGTTTGAATAAGCATTCCTTGAATCATATCCTTCAATCTGCCTTACTATCTCTGCATAGAAATTTGTCTTTTTCTCCTCGAAATCCTTTTTTGCCACATCTCCTTTAAGGTCTAGCAATATCTCATGGCCATTATTCTTTAATCGGGCAAATATTGCCTCCTCTCTGTCAAATGCGACAATAAGAATATTCACTGAATTATCATCAACTGCCTCATCTAATTTCTTCAAAGCATATCTAGACCATTGGGCTTTTTCAATAGTTATCACAGTGCCTTCTTCTACTGAAAATGTATGATACTCACCTCTAGGAATATCTTCAGGAGCATCAACAATCAATCCTGAAATCCTTAACATAGAATCATTATTGATCTTTTCTGCCTTTATCTTCAGAAAAACATTGACTCTTGAAATCTTTGACTTCTCATCTGCTCCTCCTATCTTTATCTTTCTTTCAGTCATCCCGCTAATAAGATCATCAGGCTCAATAATGCTCTCTAAATACCATAGATCCTCGCTATTATCTGCCTTTATCTTGATGATTCCGTGCTTCAAGTCTTTATGAAGGATTTTCATATCAATCAAGAAAGACTAGAATTATATAAAGTTTGTTCTTAATTTTTGAGCACAATTCTCTCAAACACCAGAAAATACAGGAACTGTACAACTAATGCAATCACTGCAGGGACTGCAACAACAGGATTGAATATCAATAATGCAATTGCTATTGCTGTTCCAACATTCTTCTGGCTTGCATATAAAGAGAAATTGATTGCCTCTGATTTTTCAAAATTAAGCTTTGCAATAAAATAAACAATTAATCCTGTCCCAAAGATTGCCAAAAATGAAATAAAATATGATAATAAAACATTCCTGTTCAATGTGAAGAAAACCTCCCTATTTACAGATACAGCAATAAACAATACTAATGCAAGACAGATGTTTGTTATTGATTTAGTATAATTGAACACTTTGCTCTTTCTATCTCTCAAAAGATATGCAAATATTCCCGGAATGATTATTATAATAAGCATCACTCTAAGCAACAGTAACATATCGATATTTTCCCCAAAGAGCAAGAATAACGATAAAGGCATCAGGAATATCCCTAAAACAAAAGCTGAAAACAAGCTAGCATCAGCAGTCTCTGGATCACACTTAGTCAAATAACAGAATGGGACTATGGCTATTGCAGGAGGAACACATGCAACTATCAAGAATCCTATAAGATAAAAATTTATCTGGCCAAAGAATATAGAAGAAAGCAATACATAAACCCCTGATAATAACACATAGTTTAGCAGTACAGATAGGATTATGAATTTGTATTTTTTCTTGAAATCAAATTTATGCCTAAAAAAAGGCCTGATAGAGAAAAACATCACTATTCCGAGCGGTATATCGATAGAAATCCTGGCTTTTAGTCCGATAATCAGGCCCAGGATTATTGCCAGCACAAGCAATACTTCTGTTTTATCAAAAATATTCCTTAGATCCATGATGCTTCCAAAAACATTTTATTTATAAAGTCTTTTATGTAACTGCTTATTTAATTGTATTATGCATATGTTGTGCTAACAAATACAGGGCGAAGTCAAGTTGAGGATGACAAGAAAGTTATCACGCTCACACAGCATTGTTCATTGCAGTATTTGCCAAGTTATTTAATATCAGAGGTATTATCTTAAGGTTCGCAAGGCGATAACTTTCCTACTTAAGTTGACTTAACCCAAATATAGTAATATTTATAAACTTTAAGTGCAGAGGATAAATTAATTAGAAGGTGAAATTATGCGTAAGTCTCAGTCAGCCAGCGGTGCAGCAGGTTTTCTTGCAATAATGACTATACTGATAATATTATATATATTATTCCTGCCCCCAGATATCAGGGATGAATTATTGACAGGCGGGAAGACAACAACAAACATTTCAGGAGGATCAATCAGTGATTCTGGTCAGAATATTCTTCTTAAACAAAATATCGGAAAAGTAACATACATAAACACCAATGATAAGACTTATGACATTCCGACAGTAAGAGTGTATGCTCCTGTCTCAGGGCAATTGCTAAAATCTGTACCACAAATAGTTTTAAAGAATGCACTATTCGACAAGGAGAAAGCATTATTCACAATGGACTTCAGCATTGATACAAAAGCAACTGAAAATATCAAATTATCATTCAACATCCTGGAGCATTATGGTCCTTTGAGCATCAAGGTTAACGGCAAAGAGATCTTCAATGGAGAACTGGCTGAAAGCAATCCAAAACCAATAACATTATCAGATCTTCAGGAAGAAAATACAATTACATTCTCTGTGCCTAATCCAGGAGTTGTCTTCTGGAGAAGCAACAAGTATGCCCTAGAAAATATCCAAATTACAGGAGATGTCAAGGACTTCTCAAACAGTTATGCTGTCCAATACTTTACGATTAGCGAGGCAGAGAAAGAGAACCTTGAATCAATAAGCCTTTACTTCAGGCCAGTATGCACTGTATCAGACGTAGGCCCATTAAGCATTGAATTGAATAAAAGAATTTTGTTCAATACAGTAGCAGACTGCGGAACAAGAAGCTTTGCAGGATTAGATATTAACAATGTTTATCCGGGAAATAATGAGTTAAGATTCGGTGTTGAAAAAGGCTCATATTTATTAGATAATATTATGGTGAAATTGAATTTAAAAGAGCCAAGCTATAAAACATATTATTTCGATCTAGATGACAAGTATTTTATCAAAAACCCAGAGACAGCAAGATGCGGTGATTATGATGATACCTGTCCGCCAGGATGCTCTGATATAAGAGATGCTGATTGTTGCTTTAAGCATAATGGCTATTGGTGCGGATTGCCTACAGATAATCCTAATGACAGATGTGTGTATTATGTTGATCCTGGTGATTGTGATTCTTGCTTGACAGGATATGTAGATGAGGGCGGAGATACTTCAGATACATGTGAAGAGAAATGTGGCGACAATAATGATGGAATATGTCCAAGCGATTGCCCTAGTCCTGCAAGATATTATGATGCAGACTGCTGTTATGCTGTTACTGAAGATAATTTCTTCTGCCAAGAAGTTCCTATAACAGGCATCAATGATAGATGCAGGGCAGCTGTAAGCTACAGCCAATGCACTTTGTGTCCATCAGGGTTTGAGGATGAATCAGGATCTGGGCCAGAGAGTTGTACTGATAATAATTTTGACTATAAAGATGAAGAAGAGGAGTTTGATTCAGATTATGATGTGAAGCTTGTTGTTACATTCACAAATGATGAGGACAGAAAAAGAGTTGATATAAATATTAATGGCCGCAAGATCTCAATTGACACAAAAGATCTTGAGTTTAAGAAAAACATTGATGATTACGTACGATCTGGAACCAATAGCATCGAGATCATCCCGAGAGAGGATGTTGAGATTGCGCAATTAAAGGTAGAGCTCATAAAGGTGAGCTAACTTGATAAAGTGGCTTGGTGAAAAGGTAGGTAATTTTGCCTTTAAAAAAAATTCTATGAAAGAAGCCGCGTCTAATAAATTTGCAGATATTAAGCAATCAGTGTTGCATCCTGTGCAAGGTTTTAGGGATGCAAAAGCTAATGCAATATTCGAAGCTGCGAAAAAGAAAGCAGATGAAAAAATAAAAAGCGAATTGGGTAACAATTCAGGAACTAATTCTAAAAGTAATAACACACTGGAGAAAAAAGAAGAAAAGCTTGCCGATAAAGAAAGCAAGGCAATTGACAATTCACAAAAGAATAACAGAAAATTCATGGATCGCATTAGAGATTTAAGAAAAGGCCCGAGTGAAGATGCTAGAAGCAGATGGGCCTATCATGGATTGACTGCTATTGTTATTCTTGCAATCCTTGCTCATGTTTTTGATGCATTCTCATCATATCCTAGGCCTTGGGGATTTATTGTTTGGCTTTTCTATATATCAATGATTGTCTTTGCAGAATTTATCTCATGGTTTTCTGACAGGAAAATATTTGATTCAGAAATTGCCGGACTGTTTATTGCAATAGGTCTCGCGTATGGTTTGCCTATGCTTACAAAAATACTTCCAGACAGCATCTCTTTTCAGTGGATGATTGACATTTCTGGAGCAATACTGCTTTTGCCTCCTGTTGTTCTTTATTTAATGTTCAAATATCCTGATCATACATTAGGCAACAGAGTTCTTAAAATCTATACATTCTTATGGTGTGTGTTCTTGGTGCTGTTATTGCTTCAATCACCTTTTTTCCAAGATAGTGTAAAACAAGGTGGAAAGACCATTACAGATCCTGGGGGAATGATCGTATTATTTGGAGATTCTGTTGTTAAGACTGTAGAGAACACTTTAAAATCAGTAGAAAAATCTTGGAATATGGCTATTGCTAGCGCAACAGGCCAACCTTATGCAGGCGAAGCAGAAGGGCAACGCGGAATATACATAGAGAATTTTAAGGCTATTGAAAAGAACTATTATACTAGCTCTGATATTTTTGCCCAGGCAAAGATAAGAGCGACTAATCTTGTGGGCGAGATAACTGTAAGAACCAAATGCTTTGTTGTTGATGGCAAGACAGGAGTAACATATCCTGAAGTAATAACAATTATAAATGATGATGAGAATCTTGTTGATTGTGATCTGGGATCTCTTCCTAAAGGCAATCATCATATCAAGATGACTGGTTCATTTGAATTCGAGACAGATGCAAGGATTGAATACAGCTTTGTTGATGAAAGCACCAGGCCCGAATTATATAAAGATCTAGGCATTAACGATGAATACGCAAAGGCAATATATACTGGAGGCCCTGTTCAAGTAGGAATGCCTTCATTGCATCAGCCTTTAAGAGTGAGCATTTCTGGAAAAAACAAGAAAGTGGGAAATTATCCTTTTGGCGTAAGTCTTACTAATGGATGGACTCAGGGAAAATTGACACGAGGATTGAATTATGTTCTTGAAGTTCCGCCAGGAATTGATTTAACACAATGCAATAGGAACCAGACTAAAGAATTTGATACGGTTGATGGAAGAAAGAGATATTATTTCAGTATTGATGTAAATAATGTCAAGGAAACATTTGATTCAGTAAATTGTAGGATGCAAATGGAAAATCCTTCAGAGCTTTTCAGAAATGATATTGTTGCAAGAAGGACATTTAATGCAAAAGTGGTTTATGAATATGTTGTTGAACAAACAACTTATCTTTATGTAGAGGAAGACTATGCAACTTCATGAAATAATTAAATTATCAGGAATATTTTTGCTTGTACTATTTATTACGGGATGTGCTGGATCAGGCAGTGTTAAGACTTATTTTCAGGGCTTTCAAGGGCTAGAGGCTAATTTTCTCAAGTCAAATCCTAAATCTGCTTATGAGGGAGAAATCTTTGGCATAGCCCTCACATTGAATAATCTTGGAACATATACTGTTGGCGAGAATAATTCAGGAATCTTAAGTGTCAATTATGATGATTATTACTATACTATCTCAAAAGACAGTAAAGATATGGAATTTTCAAAAATCAAGCTGAATGCCCGATCAATAGCCTATCCATTAGGAGATCAGGAATATTATGAATTCTTGTTTGAGGTCAAGGATTTTGATATTCTCATGAGGAGTGTTGATACTAAGATCAATTTTAATCTGTGTTATCCTTACAGGACAGAATTAAGCACTGAAACATGTATTGACACCCGGACAAGAGCTGTTGATGTTGCAGCAGCACCTTGTAAGATTAAGGATTATTCAAGCTCTGCAGGCCAGGGAAGTCCTGTTACAATAACAAAGATTGTTCCAGAAATGCTGATTGTCGGAGAAAATGTCAGGCCACTTTACAGGATTTATGTTGAGAATAGAGGAAAAGGTTATGTAATAAATAATACTGGCAAGTCAGATATTTGCAGCGGAGAAAATATTGCAAGGAATGCAAACAATCTTAATCGTGTATCTGTAAATGCATGGATATCCAATAACACCAAACTGGTTTGCAATCCTGCTGAATTAAGGCTTGGAGATTCTGAAAACATAGTAAGATGTTATGTTTCAGATGATCAATTAAGTCAATTCAAGAGAAACAAAAATAATTACATAACAGTCTTGAGAGTAAGGCTTGATTATATTTACGTGGATACAAAGACAGTTGAGATGGAGCTTAAGAGAATAAATCAGGTCGATATAAGGAGTCTTGATGAATGCGGATATTATGAGAGGCCATATAATGGGAGCTGCAAACAGCTATGTGAGATTTGTGCAATTGATCCGAAATTCAAGGATTGTGACGATAATTTAAAGCCCGGAGATGCATTTGATTCAAGTTTTGGATGCACTTGCAATAAGCAGAAATGCGCCGCACTAAGCAAGGATCATCAATGCATATTCGGATATTGCTCAGGCACTAGCTATTGCTGCTCAGTCAATGAATGCAGAGACAAAAAAGACGGAGATGTTTGCGGCGATCATAATGTTTGTAAGAATAATAGGTGTATGCTGAATGAGACTTTATGCACTAATAAATTTGGCAATTTGAATTATACGTGCATGAACATCACTAATTGCGATTTAAGCACTAAGAAAACTAATCAGTGCGATAAAGGCGATAATTGGGTCTGCTGCCTACCTAAGAAACAATAATTATATAATATCACATAGCGTAAAATCGTATTGACTTAGCTTTCTGAAGCAGTGTTACCATCTTCGACTTGAAAACTACGTTTTCAAGATCGAGCGGACAATGAGAATTAATTCTCATTTCCGAGATGGTAGCACTTCACTTAGCTAAGTCAATACATAAAATCACAATCTTTATATACTAAAAATATTAGGTTTAAGAGAATGAAAAAATATTTTTATTTAATAGGCATTCTTGCAGTGTTAATAGTTGTTGCAGGATGCTCAACAGGTCCAGGATATGGCGGGAATAAAAATGTAAAATACTATCAGGGCTATGATAGTCTTGACATAAGGCTTATTGATAATAGTCCGCCGAACATATTCTATTTTGATTCAACAGACGCTGCAGACAATGAGTTGCCAATAGTTGTACGGATTCAAAACAAAGGATCATCATTAGCCTGTGGGGCTTTATACATTCAGGGTTTTGATCCAAATTTTGTGCAAATATCAGGAGGAAAGCTTCCTGATGCTAACACAGGATCATATGATTATAAAAACGGTCAGTTAGTTATTGGGGGGGTTTTTGTTGGATTGAGTGGAAGAAATCCTGATATTAGAGCAAATGTCGGTTGGCAGGCTCCTGATGGCAACTTTTATGGTGCAGGAGTTTTTATGCAAGATGGCAAGGTTGTTAGCATGAATGTTCGTATAGACTTATTAAGCAGGCTTATTGGTGTGCTTGCTTGTGATGAAGTATTTAATATGCTTAATGATTATTGGGGATGGAATTCTGTTATTGCACTTGAAGGAGATACTCCAGAGACTCCGGGAGGGGGTTTAGAGGTTTATGAATTCCCTGCATATTTTTATGCCTTGCCGCAATCTTTAGAAAACTTTAGGCAAAATCTTATGGTAACTGCTTGTTATTCTTATTCAACAAGGGCAACTGCAAACATTTGTGTTGATCCAAGGCCAAACAGCCAATCTAAAAAAGCCTGTATTGCAAGAGATGTATCGATGTCAGGAGGCCAGGGAGCTCCAATAACTGTAACGAGAGTTGAGCAGAGAGCTACAACAAATAAGGTGGTATTCATTATTTATATTCATCACAATAAAAAGAATGCATTAGATGATATCTATGATTTAAGGAACTTATGGAAATGCAATCCAGAATCAGGGGCATTAGTAAAAGAGACTGATAAGAATGTTGTGTTTGTGAGAAGAATTGCATTATCAGGACAACAGCTTGTTTGCAGCCCTGATTATTGGGTCAGGCTTGATCAAGCAGGAAATGGTCAGATCAGCTGCACTGCAATAACAGAAGGTGCTGAATCTGCACATAATGCTCCTCTTGAGATTGAGCTAGATTATGGTTATCAGAAAAATATTTATAAAGAAATAACAGTAAGGCAGATTTAAATTCAATTAAAATAAATAAAATAAGGTGATATCATGAAAAAGATTTTAATCTTTGTATTATTGCTTGCAGGATTAGTAATTTCTGGTTGTGGTCCAACCACTACTTCGGGCCAGACATTTATTGGGGGAAATAAAGGTTTGGAAACAGCATTTCTTCAGGGAAGCCCCCCACCAGAGACATTTGATGGAGGACAATCAGGATTTGCAATTGTTGTTGATCTGAAGAATATTGGTGAAGATGATATTAAGGCTAATGAGGGATATGTCAAAATACTAGGATTAGATCCTGGAGCTTATGGTGGCACTAATGATTTCAAGAAGCCTTTTCCAGAAGATATAAGAGGAGCTAAAAGGCAGTTTGATGGGACAGTACTTGAAGGTGGAAGAGTTCAGGTCGATTTTGGTGAATTGAAATATGCCCCTGTGATTCAAGGAAATATCATACAAAAAGTATGGGCAGATACATGCTATATTTATACCACAAAAACAACAGCACAGCTTTGTATAAAGAAGGACCCCCAATTAATGGTTGGAAATCAGAAGATATGTGATGTTGAAGGCGAAAAAAGCCCTCAGAATTCAGGAGCCCCAATTGAAGTATCATCATTAAAAGAGACTTTTGGAGGATCAGAAAAGTTAGGGATTACTTTAGTGTTATCACATAAGGGAACAGGTGATGCTTTCTTTGATCCTAGAGAAGCAGAGTGCGATGATTCTGTTACAAATATTAAGAGAGGAAAAGTAAAGGTCCTAGTTAAGCCTGTAAAGATTGGTGGAAGAGATGTTACTCCTGAATGTTCTGGATTATCTGATGGAAATGGCAAGAATGAAGGCTACATAAGGCTAGGAGACGGGACAGGAACCGCGCAGTATTCATTATATTGCAGCATAGATGTCAGCAGCATTGACAGCATATTCGAGGTCCCTATAGATATAGAGACGACATACAGGTATCTTCAGCATAATGAAGTTGACATGACAATAAGGCATGTTGCGAAATAATTTTTTTATATTTTTATCTTTTTAATTCTTAGAATTACGCAGACGGAATGTCAGATATTATTGTCCACAAAACCGAAACATTTATAAAAAATGTGGACAATACTATTAACATGGCGTATATCGACAGGGTCAAATCGGGAAAAAAAACATTCTATTACCTAGGAAAAACTATTAGAACAGGCCCACAAACCTGGAAAAAAATACGTATTAAGCTAGATAACACTGCGCTCTCAAAGGAATTGATTGCAAAAAAACTAAAAGAGTTAAAACTAGAGCAGTACAAAATATATAATGAAGATTTTATCGATGCTGACAAACTCGAGATTATAGATGATTTTAGGGAAGTATACCAGAACCATCAAAAAACACTTCCAAAAACAGTGCTTGAAAAGGAGGAGACTGATTTTGTTATTCGATTTACTTACAATTCAAATGCCATAGAGGGAAACAGGCTTACATTAAGAGATACATACTTAATCATCAAAGAGAAGCAAATACCCTCAGGAGCCCCTCCTAAAGATTATAATGAAGCAATAAATGGAAGAGAAGCCTTAGATTTTCTAAAGAAATACAAAGGAAAATTGGCATTAGAATTTATGGAAAAACTTAATGGCATACTCACAAAAAACACAGGTTTGATTTACCCTGGACGAATAAGATTTTTTCCGGTAAGAATAGAGGGGGCAAATCATATCCCCCCTGATGAAAAAGATATAAGACCCTTGCTTAATAAGATGATTAAATTTTATTATGCCGGAAGAAGGAAATATCACCCTTTTGTCATGGCCTGTCTTATACACGCACAATTTGTAGAGATACATCCATTTGAAGATGGAAATGGAAGGACAGGAAGAGCAATAATGAATTGGGCATTGATGCAGGCAGGTTATCCGAAAATGTTCATACCAGTAAAGTATAGAGAAAAATACTATAATGCAATCGATGTGCATAATGAGAAAAGATATAAAGAATACTGCAATAAATTATTCGAGGTAATGATAGAACAAATAACCTTAAAGAAATAATCCGTACAAATTAATTTTTTCTCAATTTTTAGAATTAATCAGCACTAATCTCGCTAAAAGACTTTCCAGCTGCAGGAATTCATCTGAGCCTTCAACCATCCTGAATTCTATCTCTGCACAATCCTTCATCATCTCTAGCTTTTTTAAATCGTTGATCTTTAGTTTCCATATCTCTTTGTGCAATTGTTTTATTATATCTAACCCTGATAGACCATAATTGAGCATTGTGTCTAATAGTTTATTTTTTGCTTTTACAAAATCATTCTTTATGACATATTCAAGTATCTCTGACATCTCTTTAGGCCTTGCATATCCTGCAACCTCAAACACAATATCTTCTGAGATCTTGTTGCTTAATACAGCGCATGCCTGCAATATGTTTTCAAGTTTCCTTACATCTCCGTCTGAGACCTCTACTAAGGCATCTTTTGCGTTTGTATCAATATTCAGTTTTTCTCTTCCTGCAATGCCATCAATTATTTCAAATATATCCTCTTTTGCCAATGGCTTGAACCTAAATACGGCACATCTTGATTGTATCGGCTCAATGATCTTAGAAGAATAATTGCAGCTTAATATGAATCTACATGTTGCAGAATAATTCTCCATTGTTCTTCTCAATGCTTGTTGTGCCTCTTTTGTCAATGCATCTGATTCATCTAAATGTATTATCTTATAGGGGACATCTCCTATTGCTTTTGTTCTTGCAAATTCCTTAACTTTGACTCTTATAACATCAATTCCTCTTTCATCACTTGCATTAAGGTCAAGAAAATTCTCATGCCATTGATCCTTATATAACTGCTTGACAACAACTAATGATAATGTTGTTTTTCCTGTCCCCGCGGGACCGGCAAACAATAAATGAGGCATATTCTTCTGGTCAACAAATGCCTTTATCCTCTTAACTATTTCTTTTTGTCCCTTGACTTCTGAGAATGATTCTGGCCTATACTTTTCAGTCCATAATGATGATTCCATGATTATTGGATTGACCTAGAATTTAAAAAAGTATTGGTTCAGCCTTGCGAATCTTTTAGTAAATAAACCATTACAAATAACAAAAATGTTTTACATTTTTGGAACATGAAAATCATGGATTTTCAGTTCAAGAAATCAAATGATTTCTTTGAACAAGAAATTGTGTGTACAATTTCTTTGTAACTCGATATACAATCTATGTAACATCTATATGAGCGCAATAAAGCTTATCTGTCTCTCAGCATTGCTGTCAGATAAGGCCAAATCTCATTTGGATTATTATAGATCAGGATTATCCCCTGACGATTTTTATTAATATTATAATCATAAGTCAATGGTTGGAGTGTTTTGTTGATATAATCTATATTCAGTGTATTGTCTGATGTGCCATTATAATCAATATACATGTATGTCATGATCTTTGATAAATATTCATCATATTTTGCTTCCTCGATTGCATTCACAGTCAATGAATTGTTCTTCAACAGATAAATCCTATCATAGTTTGCTGTCCTATTGATTATAGTATATGATGATGTTGAAGGTACCCTGAACAGTGTAAGGAAGAAGTTCTTGATAGATCCCCAAACTCTCTCTAAGAATGTCTGGTCAATTGCTTTTATTGCTCTATCAGATACCAATATATAGTGGGATTGGTTGTTGTAATAGATGAATAATCCTGGATTATCATCGCTTTTGCCTGTGTAATCAACACATAAGCGGTATTGACTATTAGATGTTTTAGCGCAATCATCCTGGTCATCAAATTGGAAGTGACTGGTTAAATGCTTATAAAGTTCTGCTTCCACGTCATCATCTGTAACTAAGGCTGCAAAGTTTTTAACCATCGTGGTTATTACATCTAATGAATGATTATTGCTCGTATTCTCTACATTAATTCCTAAAATGACTTGTTCTTCTTTAACATCCTCTTTGATTATCATTGTGCATCCATTGCCGAGTTCAATATTCTTTTGCACATCATTAGATATCCTCTCTTGAGTATCACAATATAGTATGAATGGTTTTTGAGTAAAATTCTGCATTGCGGTTGCAATGATGTGTGTTCTCGTAGTCCAGGAGCCATCATAACAATAATGATTGCCGTTTTCAATAACTCCTGAATCATTGACAAATGATCTGTTGGCAATACAGCTAGCATCATTTCCATAGGATTGACCTTTTCCAACAAAGCAGTCTGACTGCTTATTGCAATATCCTGATTCATTGAAGTCCCAATCATATTTTATCTGAGCAGGGATCCATTCAGCAATCCCATCATCATTCATCACACACCTATATCCTGTTGCATCTTGACTGTTGCTTGCATTAACATGAGCATTAAGCCATCGAATATTAAAGATATTATTCCATATAGGGGGATATTTTGAATTAGTGGTCCATAAATTGCTATTAATACAGCCTGTTCCATTCCAACAATAATCTAAGGGACAGCAGGATGAAACAGAAGATAATTCAGTAGGAAGAGAATATTCGATGCCATTAGTTATATCTTTTAATGAAATATCATCAAATGCGCATGCTGCGGTTGCTGTTATTCTTATTCGGACATCCTTAAGATAACCTGATACATTATGTTGATTGAATTTGATGTTTATCTGTGCATTTCCTCCTGTTACTGGCAATTCTGCATTAGGAAAACAACTTTTGTCTGTCCAATCCTTACCACTCAAACATTGCCCATTGTATAAATCAATCTTACCACAATTAGTGCCAAATATCTTTCCGCTGAAAGTGTAAGTCGATCCTAGTTTCAAATCAAAAGAATCTGAATAAATCACTCCTTGTCCTTTTGCCGTCAGCTGATTTTTATCAGAGATAAACCAAACATCATGGACAGTATTCCATCCCTTGTATCCGCAATCTGCAAGGCAAGACTTTTCAGTATTCTCATTCTGTGAGCATATTCCGTCTCCACACACCAGCGATGCAGGACAGACATTAATTTCACATGTATTGCTGCAAGATTTAGGGCAATCCCCGTTCCCAGATGACCCTTTATCACATTCTTCAGGGAGTTCAGGACTTCCATCTCCACATGTTGTACATTGATCTGTATTAAATGTGCAATCAACATTACATGCCAAGTTCCCGGCAGTAAATCCTAATCCTAATAATTGACATGTTTTACCATTTAAATTGGATGCGCTTTTTGGAATTGCTTCATTATAATCACATTGTTCTGCTCCTTCAATTATATTATTTCCACAAATCGCATTATTGCAATTTACAGTGCATGTAGCAGGGGATTTAGCACAAAAATTATTTACAATAACACAAGTCGGTTGATGAACCGGTTCACCATTTACACAATAGCATTCAGGCAATGCATAACTATAACTAATGGTAATTATCAACAATGCTAATAATAATATTATCTTCTTCATTTTGTCATCTTATATAGTCCTTGAATTAGATCTGTTCCTGCATAGCCTGCCAGCAATGCGATCCTATAATCTTCAATTGTCAATAATGCGCAAAAAGCGCCTATCATTGCTGAAATGATCATTGGAATCCAAAACTTTACATTGCTGAATTTCTTTTTTCCTGTAAATACTTTATTCTTAGCTAATCCAACAAGGTTTCGTACTAATCCTCCAAACATTCCAAATAATATTAATATCCATAGGTTCATGATTTCACATCGCCCAAAAATTTATCTCTTATAGGAGGTGCATCGCCTTCGAAATCTCCATTAATAATCAAATCAGCTCCTGGTGGGGCTGACTTTAATGATAAATTATTCCATGAATATATTCCCTGAACATTCTTCCTCCATGCCTGATCCATACAATAATATGACCCATTTACTGCACATTGATTATTCGCAAATGTATTTACTAACTTGGTTGTTGTCGTCTGTTCACCATAACTTACATTTAGGTAATTATATTTGCCGGCAGGAACCTGACATCCAATGAATTTATTTTGATAATACAAGATATCTTTATATTCAAAATCATTGAATGAATTTTGCGTTTCCTTAACATTATATGCATAGCTCACAGTCCAATCATTCAATATTTTTGTTCCATCAAAACAACCTTTTTCTGAATCACTAAAATATTCCTTATAATAATAACTATCATCTCCACAACAATAATGTCCTGTCCAATCAAAAGAAGCCTGGGCCTCACAAGCATACTTGTAAGGGCCTAATGTATTCGGATTATTATCTTGAATTATTTTTGGAGTCGGATCAAGATTATCAATCCAAGAAGTGTAAGGACCGGTACAATAATAATTCTTTGTATTAGCCGATAAGTCGATTTGTGTTGATGGAACAAGGACTATTGAATCTAATAATATTGAATAAGTAGAAGATGTACTTAGAGAATCATCCTTAAAGATTATTGAATCATATAGGCCTTTGATTTCTGCTAAAGGAATAACAACATGCTGCCATCTCCTTCCTGCTCCAGAACCTGTAACAAATTTTTTAACATTTCCTAAGGTGTGTGGTGTGGGGCCTTCTGTTCCTTGTGTATTTAAGATAACTTCGGGATTTTTATTAATAGGATATAATATGTCAAATTCTAAAAATGAGAAATTTTCCACACTTAAATCTAAATCATTAATGTCTGTATGACCTCTATTTGACCCTGATTTTCTTACCATGATTTTCTTAACTCTATCAAGCGATACTCCTTTGACAAACTCATCATAAGTTTTAACTGAGTGCAGTCTTGAACCCTGTGTATATATCCTCCTAGAAACAAGATCGACAGCTAATCTGTCACCCAGTTCAGGATAAAAACTTTTTAATGTTGGACCAGTAACATCATAAGCGCATTCTGATAGCAAATTATTTTTCTGCTCTTTATAGCAAATGTATGCTTCAGGAGTAAAACTATCAAATAATTGTAAATCAGAAGGATCATATTCAGAATACAACTCGTAAAAGCAGCACCTATTTTGGCTTCCAGGTATTGAAACATTTTCACCGAAACACTTCTGTACAGAATCATCATAAACTTTTCCTCCTAATTCAATGCATCTATCTTCAGATAAAACACTTGGTTTATCCTTACAGATCTCTTGATTTTCTGGACTGAAGCAACATTTTTCTTTCTCTCCTTCTTTCATAGTATTTATATAAAATCCTAAAACACAAAACTGTTCATCTTCACATGTTGTTCCTTCATTGAATTGACAACTTTCAGTATCATCGTATTCAGGATCATCTATGCATGAACCTCCATCAAATAAACACAAGCTCTTATCATACAATTGACCATCTTCTCCTGTAGGCATGATATGAGAATAATCCTCACAGAAATATTTGAGAATATCATCGTTCGGGTCACAATCAATATTGACATAGCTACCTGCTTTATCGCCATAACATTCTGATGTACAAGAGTATAACTCATCAATTTCATATGACACTGGTATGTTGTTTGGTGCTTCACAACAATTCTTCTTAGAGGAAAGAGGTCCCGAACAATCGCTAAATATTGTTGGTGAAAATATCGTAGTCATCAAGACCTTACATTCAATCTCATTACTTTGGGTAACAGGATCAAAGGATTTTCCTTCATCAATAGCTTTTCCTTTTAATCCTTGATCTTCTGCAATATAAGGCCAGGCATTACAATAATTCCATTCTTTAGAATTGGATATAATATCTACATTATACTCTGCTAATGGGTATTGTGACATTAAAGTTAATATTTTAAAGCTCTCTTGTGGATTTCTAGCATCAATCCATTTCCAAGAATCATCTTCGGTCGGAGCCACTAAATCATACTTTTGATTATAGCAGATATATCTCTTGTCCGGAGTAATATATCCGTAATCTTTTCCGAATCCACCGACAGCATTGCATGCTAGTGAATTAATTTGACAATCTTCTGAATTTAAAGATGCGCAATTAATATTAAGAGTTCCTGTACATTGTCCGTTAGGTGTATTGCCCCATGTACAGGGATTGAATGATCCTCCAGGAGTAGGTACGACATAAACTGCTTGCTCACAGGATGTTTGAGTAGTATAGTCCGAACAATCTCCCCACACGGTGCATCCAGAAATCATATTAAAACCTAAGCAAATTTGACCTCCGGTACAGCCAAGACCTGGCGGCGTGTACCGACAACCGTAACTAGCAAAGTTAGCACATTCTGAGGGAGATATATTTAAACAAGCAGCATATTTATTGCTACATCCTGGATCATTACCACAGCACGCATCTGAACCATCCGAAGCATTATTCACAAAATAAGATTGGCTCACGATATCAAAATTAAAATCTGTATTTGACAATCCTGTTCCTGTATCAGGATCTATGCATTCTTTCTGCTCGGTTTTTAATTCATCCCAGCCAATATCTTTGCATATATATCTTTTATTGTCTATTGCTTTAATAATATACCCGAAATCACTCGTAGCATCATCACCACAACAATATTTATCCAGAGGCAAGGGGGTTGAAGCTAAGGGCGTGAAAACAGAATCATACCAAAATTTCCCTTGCAGGTTTACGCATATTTCCTTTTGAACATCTCCATCCAACTTCAAAAAATCTGCCTCAGAAATATCTGACAAATCAAATGTTAATTCTTCGTTTCCGCTTGCAGCACTCCACGGGATTTCATTATTCTCTAATTCGCTATGGAATAATTGAAAATAATAACTAACAGCAACATTATTATTGTTTGAGTCTACAGGTCGGAAATTATATAGATATCGGTTATGATCTCCGGATCCGCCCTTATTATTGTGGTTTATTAAAAGCCTATAGAAACCCTTTTGAACATCATTAAATTTTATTGTAAAAGGAGAATGCTGCACTACACTAATTAAATCATTATACTTGATATAAGCAGCTGCGCTAGTTAATTTCTTTCCATCATAGCCCCCGCTCTTTATCGGATACAAATATATCTTCACACCATCATCAACTTCATCAAATCTAAAAAATATGCTTTTTGATTCATCTAGATACACAAGCGTATTCCACGAATAATCATCATCTGAGCTTGTTCCTGGTATTCCGGAAAATTGATAAGGAATATCAAGTGGAAAATTATCCTTACCAGAATATGCGCCAGAACCAAGTAATGAAATGCCACCGGGGCCATTGTATTTATTTAATTTATTGTCACCAATAGCCGCATATACAGGAATGGTCGCGAGAACTATTAGAACAACAATTATCCCTATCTTCCCCTCTTTTATCATTTTACTTATTTCTCGACTTTATTCTTTTTAAATGTTTTTCTTTTATGCGCGTTTTGTGCGGTTTCCTGTTTGAGATGTTCTTATAGAACAAGCTGTTGATTCATCTGTTATAGAATGAACTGTGTTGTTCCAAAATGAACGTGTCAAGAACCGCCGGTCAAATGCACAAAATCACAGATTTTGGCACGCTGAAAATGTCTTCATTTTCATCGGACCGGTGGCATGATTGCTAGCAATCATGCTTGTTCTTGAT
>Ga0209212_1002025_pt1 | contig 30319 bp, 32 predicted proteins | sample RifGroC2_FD_183996 | JGI IMG/M metagenome (GOLD analysis project Ga0209212, IMG submission 183996) | Groundwater microbial communities from Rifle, Colorado, USA - Groundwater C2 (SPAdes) (version 2) | ecosystem: Environmental > Aquatic > Deep subsurface > Groundwater | place: Rifle, Colorado...
GTGATCATAAGGCGTTGCTTTCTAGGATAAACCGTATCGAGGGACAAGTGCGCGGTCTGCGCAAAATGGTGGAGGAAGACCGCGACTGTCTCGCCACACTGAAGCAAATTGCTGCAGCCAGCGGCGCAATGCGCTCTCTTGGTTTGGTGATCCTTGAAAACCATTTAAAAGGCTGCGTATCCGACGCCATCCGTGACAAGGGGACTCGGGACAAGGGAACAGACGATGAACTTATTCATCAAGTGATAGATATCTTCAATAAATTTAGCAAATAGGAGCTCGACCACCGTGCTCCCTCTCCGAGTTCGCATCGACCCCACAGGAATAGGCAAAGCCATGGGCCTTACCGCCGTTAAGGGCCACCAATGCCGAGGCGGCAAAGCGGCTCGTTTTTAGAGGTCAATGCTGTGAGGTCTTGCCAATGTCAGGGGTCGCAATCCTGTCCGCTGCACTTATTGCCTCTGCCGGTTGCGCTGGCGATCAGGAGAAGGTTCTGAGTGTCAAGGACGCTCTCATGGGAACTCAGTCCTGATAAATCGAGCGTGTAGACACCCGGGACATCTGACTTGAATATCGGCAAGCTCTGACTAGCAATGAAAGGAAGCGAAGGCATGCAATTCTCAATTACTTCGGAAGAATGGCGACATTCTCACATATTTGATGAGGGGAACCCACTGGCCGAGAGAAACACTCGCTGGGCCGTGGTACTCACCGCCTTGATGATGGTGGCCGAGATCGTCGGCGGGTGGCTCTTCAACTCCATGGCGCTTCTGGCCGACGGCTGGCATATGAGTTCACACGCCTTGGCGCTCGGCCTGTCAGTGCTGGCTTACCGGACTGCTCGCCGCTTTGCCCGCGACAAGAGGTTTGCCTTCGGCACCTGGAAAATTGAGGTGCTGGGGGGCTATACCAGTGCCGTTTTCCTGGTAGGGGTCGCCGGGCTGATGCTCTATCAGTCGGTTGAACGGCTCATCGCACCCACTCCGATCCACTACGATCAGGCGATTGCAATTGCGGCAGTCGGGCTCCTGGTCAACCTCGCCTGTGCCTGGCTGCTCAAGGACGGTCACGCCCATCACCATGATCATCACCACGACCACGATCATCACCATGAGCATGGGGCCCATAGCCATCACCACGACCTGAACCTGCGCTCCGCTTATCTGCATGTGGTAGCCGACGCAGCGACCTCATTGCTTGCCATCGTGGCTCTATTCGGCGGCAAATTCTGGGGCGCTGACTTGCTGGACCCAGGGATGGGCATGGTAGGCGCCGGGTTGGTGGCGGTGTGGGCCTACGGGTTGCTGCGCGACACTGGGCGCGTGCTGTTGGATGCGGAGATGGATTCACCAGTGGTGGCAGAAATCCTGGAAGTCATCGAAGCTACACCGGTCGAGACCCGGATCACAGACCTACATGTCTGGCGGGTCGGCAAGGGAAAGTACGCCTGCATCCTCTCCCTAGTCACCCCGGACGACGCCGGTCCCGGCTACTTCAAGCGACAGCTGAGTGTGCATGAGGAACTGGTGCACGTCACAGTAGAGGTGAACCCTCACCAGAGCGCAGTGCCTTGAAGTTTTGGCGTGCCCCGGCGTGATGTCAGGAGGGACAACTCACACTGCCTCAGGCTGCAGAGATTAAAGGGGAAAAACCGAATCCGGCAGCATTGTGTGTATAATCCAAGCTGCCCCTATCCTCGTTCCACTTGGCGATGATGCTTTCTCAAAGTGAGAGCGGCCGACCGGCGCGGATAATTCTCCTTCACCGGTTTACTCGTGCTCCCCCTGAATTCATCGGTACGGGAAAGTAAATGAGCATAATGCCCCGATACCCCAGCGACAACTAAGGTTGGTTGTACATCTTTCGTAAGCATTTAATTCTCCGATTAAAAACGAATCCCAAGACAGAGCGCGGACTATTTTCGTGAATGATTCATCCCGATAGTCTACTTTTGTATTCATCTAATTTATAGGTCGGTGACGCGAAGTTCGGGAACGCAAAAAAAACGGCCGAAGAGTAAACCCGACCGTTTTTTTGCCTGACGCGATATAAGCATCTTTAGCGTGGTGTCTGCACCAGGCAGTAAGCCCCTTTCTTCATGGCGATGTCGCCGGACTTGATCTCACCCTTGACGATTTCAGCCTCGAAATAGTGTTCGCCAGCGTAGCCGGTCACCTTGACCTCCCCAACTTCAGTCGATTTGGGGTTCTTTGCCCCGCCCGTTTCCCGGTATACCGTGATCACGTCACCCAGACAAATCTCCTTCTTCACGTCCGCGGTACCGCTGTGGAACAGATTGACCTTGTTCCCCACCTTCATCACGACCTCGCCTTTGACCTTCTTATCGGCGGCCTCAACGGTAATCGGCGCAGTTACCGCCGCGATAAAGGCTGACAGAATGGCAAACAATACGAATTTTCTCATAGCCTTCTCCTTTCGCGTAAAATCACTTCGCCCCTCCCCGTCAAACCATCGCATCGCAAACATCAGCATGTCGATCAGATCGCTCCTCTCTGATCTGGTCAAGCCTGACCGATCACTCGATGGAGCGGATCCGCCCGCATCCCTTGTCGATGATGACTCGGTCCCGCTTGGTATTGCTCTTACGGTAGATTTCCGCCTCATAGTAGCCGTTACGCTCTATGATAGGCCCGATCCGCACGTTGCTCGATGCATAGAACTCCATCAGGAACTCGCGGGCTTCCTTGATGGTTGCTACGTTCTTCCTGGCTCCATACCACCCCCATCGGTGAGATGCCCGGTAGCCGCCATACGGTTTGTCGCAACAGCAGTCGCACCCCTCCTCGGCCGCGACAACCGGCGTGGCGGCCAGTGCCGCGAAGACAGCCATTATCACGATTTCCCCGAACTTCCGCTTCATCGCCTCTGCCTCGTCCGCCCGTAGTCCCCTTTTCTGATTGAAGCATAGCAAAAGGTTGTGGGCCAATTATGTAGAGTTTATGGAAAATTATGGAGTTTCCTGCTCAGGGAGCCGGACGGTAAAGGTGCTTCCTTCACCGGGTCGGCTGGCGACCTCGATGGTGCCGCCGTGGGCGTCCACCAGTTCGCGGACTATGGATAACCCCAGCCCAAGTCCGTCACTTCCCTTGCGATAGAAACGCTCGAAGATGAGCGGCAGTTCCGCTTCGTCTATTCCCCGCCCCGTATCCGTCACGTCGATCCTGCACTCCTCCCTTTCGGCCGTCCCGCAAAGCCGGATGGTCCCCCCACTGTCGGTAGCCCTGACGGCGTTGGTCACCAGGTTGATAAGGATCTGGGTTAGCCGTTCGGGGTCGGCGTTGACCAGGACCTCGCCGCCGCACGCAACGGAAAAGGAGAGGTTTTTCTCACCGCGCGCGTCGGAAAATCGCTGGGCAATGCTCTCCAGAATCGGCTTCAGAGGAAGCCGAATGCGCTTCAGGGATATGGCGCTCGCCTCGGCCTGAACCAGTTCCTCGACGTTGGCCACGATCCGGGCGAGGCGGAAATTCTCTTCCAGCAGGGATTCCAGCACCCGCCGCTCGTTCGGGATGAGGCCGTCGAGCATTCCTTCAAGCTGTCCCTGCATGACCGCCAGCGGGGTTCTCATCTCATGGGCGAAATTGGCGCTGACTTTCTTTCTCAGGGCATTCTGCATTTCCAGTGCCCGGGCCATCCGGTTGAAGGAGTGGGCCAGGGTCGCCAGTTCGTCGCTGCCGGTGGTCTCGATTCGCTCGTGCAGGTTTCCCTGGCTGATGCTGTCCGCAGCCCGCGCCAACCTGCTGATGGGACGGGTCAGCCGGCGGGCAAGGATCATGCTTGAAAGAACAGCGACGCCGCCCAGGAGCAACGCCGAGAAGAGGAGCAGCCGGTTGGACCGGGAAACGAACAGCATCCTTTTCCCGCGGGGGAAATGACGGACCTCCAGGCGGCCGATTTCTTCCCCCTTGGAAAAGAGCGGGTAGCTGGCAAACGGGCCAAAGCCGCGGTTGGGGTCGAAACCGGCGCTCGCCAGAATCCGCTGCTGGCTTGCCGGCGAAAGTTGCCTGAGCGCACCGGTCGAGTCCATCACGAGGGCACCGGTCCGGTCCCTCACCCGCGTCTCGATGCCGAGAAGCAGCGCCCATACCGCCTCTCCCGCCACTGCCTCCCGATTCCACCCCTGGTTCTTCTCGAAGCCTGTTTCCAGGGCGGCGCTTACCCAGTAGACGCGGTCTACCATCTCCCCTTCTGTCAGCTGGCCGAAATCGCGGACGATCAGCTCCCGCAGGATCATTGCAGAAGATACGCCGAGGGCCGCGACGAAGATGAGGACAAACATGAATTTCCAGCGGATGCTGCTACGCATCCTTCACCCCGCCGAACCGGTAACCCAGGCCGTAGACGGTCAGCACGAACGCAGGGAAATGGGGATCGTCGCCCAGTTTGTGCCGGATGTTCTTGATGTGGGAGTCGATGTTTCTCTCGTACCCATCGAACCGGTACCCCATGACCTTGTCGATGAGCTCTTCCCTGGTGAAGGTCTTCTGCGGGGAGGCGGCAAGGGCGAAGAGGAGTTTGAATTCCACCGCGGTCAGCTTGACGGGCCGGCCTTTGCAGATCACGCTGAAGTTGGCGTTATCGAGGATGAGGGTGCCGCCGTTGAAGCTGAGCCGGTCGGCGCCGGCACCGACCTTCCCTGTCCGTTTGAGGACCGCCTGGACGCGGCAGACCAGCTCTCGCGGACTGAACGGTTTGACGATGTAATCATCGGCGCCGAGGGCGAAACCGGCCAGCCGCTCTTCCTCGGAAGACTTGGCGGTCAGTATGATAACGGGTATCCCGGTGGTCTCGGCCAATTCCTGGCAGACAGCCTCGCCGCTCAGGTCGGGGAGCATCAGGTCAAGCACAACCAGGACAGGATTTTCTGTCTTGGCAAGGGCCAAGGCTCTGGCCCCGCTCTCCGTATGGATGACTCTGAAACCCGCCTGTTCCAGATAGACGCGGGCAACCTCGGCAAGTTTCAAGTCATCTTCAACAACGAGAATGGAATGTGACAACCGCTAACCTCCCTCTGTAAGCGATCCAGGATTTGAGCGCTGCGAGGATTTCTGTCGGAGCAAATTTACCTGGTGTCGTTTGGCATTTGGCAAAGCCAATGGAATGATACACTAAGACCTGCAGTGCGCGCAGCAGAATCTCGCGCATTTCCAGGTAAGCCGTCCAAGAGCCGAGTTTCTTGTTGTCTTCGAAGACGGCATTGAAGCCGTTTAGCCTCTAAAAAAAAGGCCCACTTCGCAATAAAAAACGAAGTAAGCCCTTTCTTCTGCTCTAAATCCTCTGCGGGCTGCCAACCTACATCATCGAGCCGCCTGTGCTGCCTGTGGCAGATCCCATCGTTCCGCCTCTATTTCCTGCTTCCCCCATCATCCCTCCCCTGAAGGAAGTTGACATGTTACGAAAGGGCTGCCCCGGTGTGATGCTTTGAAGGTCTGCCATCATAGTGCCCATAAGGTTTGACATTGCGGCTTGGGAGTTGGGATTAGAGCCCCTGATCGATGACATATTGCTGAAGATCGTGCCCATCATGCCGCGGTAACGATTGACATCCACGGTGGCGGTCGAGCCGCTGGTACTGAGCACCTGCGTCATCTGGCTCCCCATCAGACTGGCCATGTTCTGTGCGGCAATGTGCATATCCCGGTAATTTGCATCGTTGGGATAGCTCATGTAATCGGCCATCATGTTCACCCCGACCGGAAGGCCAAGCTGCGCGCGCAGCTGATCCATTGCCTGCTGCATGGTGTATTTATCCGTTGCCATCAGCTCACGGATCTGGGTAGACATCGGACTTATGAAGTTGCTGCTGACCGTGCCGCTGACGCTCTCTTTGGGCATGCTGAGGATATAGCTGTTCTGGACCGGAAGGTTGGTATCATTGTCGATGGTCACTCCTTTGATCGCCATTGCCACAATGGGATAGTTGCCGACATCGGCTGGATCTACAATCAGGGTGTAGGCGCCATTTGCGTCAGTAGTCGTTGTTGGTTCCCCTGCGTCCAAGCGGTAGTTGCCATCCTTGTCAAGGAATACGGTTGCGCCGACCAGATATCCGTCGGCGACTGCTCCCGAGACGGAAGCCGATGTCGCAGATGTGCTTTCGCCACCGCCACAACCTGCGATAAGGCCAACGGTAAGGGCTGCGGCGATAGTAGCCATGTGTTTTTTCATCGTTTGATCTCCTTTTGTTTTTTCGCGTTAGAAATCGTAGTAAACCGACAGTCCAGTACCGTAATCGGGGCTATTGGTGGTTATTCCTTTGGCCAGATATCCCTCGATGCCGGTGCGGCTCGTTACCTGATACTTCAGCTTCAGTCGGCTCTCCAGCAAACCACCTATCCCCTCAGCCGGCGAAGTGGTACCTTTGAGGAGAAGCGCAGTGCGAAAATTCCCTGCGGCCTGATATCCCACACCCGCGTTGTAAGCCAGATAGTTTTTCAGGGGAAGTCGCGCACTCTTTCCTTGCAGGATGTAGCCTGCTTCGGCGAAAGGGTTCCAGTCACCGAACCACTTTGAGATCTCCACTGCAACGCCTTCATCGAACTCCCCGGTTCCCAGAGAACTGTCCTCATCGGCGGTGGGAAATTTGACGAATACCGTAGCGCGGATCTGCGGCACCGAGTCCTTCTCGGGCAACAAAGCGTAGCCAACCTTGAGAGTTATGTCTCCAAGACCGCTTTCAGATCGATGAGTGGCGGATGGGGCGGACGACATACCAATTTCTGGCCCCATCATAGCACTCGCTCCAGCAATCGGCAGCATCATAGTTCTGTTGGACTGCATGCCTCCTGTGGCGATACGGGAAAACACATTACCGTTATTCTGGTAGACGAAAGGTATTTCAAGAGACAGACCGAGGCGATCGGTTGGACTGGCTATAATGGTAAGAGGAGCATAAACGGAGTCTGTCCGAATGTTGCTGCCATATTTCCCAGAGCTGAATTCAAAACCCAGTCCAACGGAATACCGATATTCCTCTGCCTGAATGAAACAGGGCAATAGAAGGGTGGTCGCCATGGCCATAAGACAACCTACCGTTGTCCGGATGCTCAAATCCAATCTCCCGTGTGGCTGAATCCCCTTTCCCTTCAGCGCCGCATCATCCCGCCACCACCACTTCGCATCATGCCGCCACCACCACTTCGCATCATGCCGCCACCGCTGCTTCGCATCATGTTGCCGCCATGACTTCTCATGCTGCCTGCAGTTCCTTCCGACCTCATGCTGTTCAGGTTTCTCCCGGACCAGGCCGGCTCACCTTTGTCGTTACGCAGATCCACTTGTGCACCTGTGGTCCGGTTCACAAGTTTCTGCGCCAAAACGTACGATTTCCCGTCCTTACCCTGAGCCTTTGATCCCTTGACCGAAAGCTCATCATTCTCGCTGATAGCGATCCCCTTCTTTTCCCAATACGATCCCGGGCCTACACTGATGTTGAGGGTCTCGCTACCGCTCTTAATTGCAACGACAACGTCATTCTTCTCTCCCGCGTGCGGCAGTGAGGTCACCCGCCCCGACATGGTGCTGACCGTGTTGGTGTCGTAGCCACCATTAAAATCGAGGCCGCTTTTCCCCTCGTCGCTGCCGAAAAAACCGGCGAAGACGGTACCGGCATGCCCGCAGTTGAGAGTGATTGCGCAAATGATGGCGAATAAAAAGCGGCTCTTTATAGTCACCACGTATCACTCCATATCAGTTGATTACTGCGCCGGTCACTAATGGATCCAGTGCATCCCCATGCAGCCGGTCAATGAGGCAAAAACGAATAATAACAGCAGCAACATCATAATCTTCCTCATTTCAGTTTCCTTTCCCTCCCAGAGATTTGATCGCTTTGCAGCGGGTGCGGCGCCGCACCATTCAGCAATCCATGCTGCTTGCCCAACGGGAGGATATAATACACGGCCCGTGCCAAAGCCCAACATAACGCATAAGGGTCGGATCTTGCCGCTGTTGTTGTGGCGGACAAAATGGAAATGATGATTTTGGGTGCAAAGAATTGCACCTACAGGGAAGGATTTTGCACCACCTTCAGTTGTCATCCAGCAGGCCGAACTCTTTCAGCTTGTACTGGAGCGTCCGGCGGGAAATTCCCATCTCGGTCGCTGCCAGACGCCTGCTCCCCCCGTGCTTGCGCAGGGCTTTGACGATCATCTCCCTTTCAACCGTTTTCAGAACGTCTCTGCCTCCAACGGGTTCCGGCACGGTAGCGCGCAGTAAATCATCGGGGAGATTGCCGGGCCGGACCAGATCCTGCGCCAGGATCACGGCGCGTTCCATGACATTTTGCAGTTCGCGGACATTGCCCGGCCAGAGATAGGTCTGCATCGCTTTCAAGGCAGCCGGTTCAACCCCCTTCAGTTTTTTGCCGATCTGCCGGCAGAAACGATGCAGGAAGTACTCGACGAGCAAGGGGAGAGCGTCGACCCGTTCCCTCAGTGGTGGAAGCTGGAGCGGAAAGACGTTCAGCCTGTAATAAAGATCCTCGCGAAACCTGCGTGATGCCACCTCCTGCTGCAGGTTACGATTGGTGGCCGCGATCACCCTGACATCCGCCTTTATCTCTTTGGTGCCGCCGACCCGTTCGAATACGCGTTCCTGCAAGACACGGAGCAGCTTGGCCTGCAGCGCAAGGGGCATTTCGCCGATCTCGTCCAGAAAGATGGTGCCTCCCTTGGCCAGTTCGAATTTGCCCTGTCGCGCCTGGACCGCCCCGGTGAAGGCGCCTTTCTCATGGCCGAACAGTTCGCTTTCCAGGAGGTATTCAGGGATTGCGGCACAGTTGAGGGGTACAAAACCTGCGCTCCCCCTGGGGCTGAGCAGATGGATGGTCTTGGCCACCAGTTCCTTTCCGGTACCGCTTTCGCCATAGACCATCACGTTGGCGGTTGTTGAGGCCACCTGATGCACCAGTTTTCGCAGCGTCTGCATGGCATGCCCGGCAAAAATGAGATCTTCCGGCGGCAGTCCGGCAGCCTCTGCCTCCTTGAGTCCAAGGTACTCCCTGGTTCGCCCCTGCCCTTGGATCGCCCGGTTTACCAATGTAAGCAGCACATCGGGATTTTCCAGCGGTTTGGTGAGAAAATCCACTGCCCCCTCTTTCATAGCGGAAACCGCCTCGTCAACCCTGCCGAAGGCGGTTATGAATACGAACAGGGGCGGATTCAGGTCCTGCCTGGTATCCCGAAATAATTCCATACCGTTTTTGCCGGGCATCTTCAGATCAGTCACCACAAGGTCGAAGCTTTCTCTGCGAATGAGAGCCAACCCTTCGAGTCCGTCAGTTGCGGTAACTACCTCGTATCCCTCATCGTCCAGAATGGTCTGCAGCAAGCTTCTGAAAGTCTCATCGTCTTCAACCACTAGAATACGTCCCTTCATGGTCAACTCCCGCTCCAAGAATTCCGTCGCCTGGGAAAAGCCATTGATACAACTGTTCCTTCCCCGACAGCGCTGTGTACTTCGATGCTGCCACCATGTTCTTCGACGATCTTTTTGCACAGCGCCAGCCCTAACCCGGTCCCTTTGGCCTTTGTGGTAAAGAAAGGCTCGAAAATCATCGGCACATTTTCACGGCTGATACCGATGCCTGTATCACTCACTTCAATTTTCACACTGTTGCCACTACCAGCGGCCGTAATCCGGAGGCTGCCGCCATCGGGCATGGCCTGAATGGCGTTCTTGCCCAAATTGAGAATGACTTGGCCCAAGCTGTCACTGTTACCGGCAATCTGCAGAGCTTCAGGGCAGTGGGCGGTGATCTCGAGATGGAGCGTCTCCGGCTCATGCCGAAGCAGGTCTGCTGCATGGGAAATGACCTCGTTGAGATTCACTGCGGACATCGACTCCCGGGCGCTTCTGGCGTAGGCAAGAAGGTCGCTGACAAGCGTTTCCATACGCCGGGCTTCAGCCACGATTCGTCGGGCGAAGCCGCTGTTTCGCTCGTCCAGAGGCTTCTTGTCTATCAACTGGGCATATCCCTTTATCCCAGCCAAGGGATTTCTGATTTCGTGGGCAAGCATGGCCCCCATTTCACCCAGCCGCGCCAGAGCTTCCCGTCGCGCCATTTCCAACTTATGCTGTTCTTCCCGGCGGGTAAAGCGATAAAGAGCCAGCGCCAAAGTCCACCCTGCTGCAAGAAGGGCGAAGAGGACCATCATATTAAACCGCGCCCGGCGGATGACGGTATCGGCTCTATGCGTGTGGAGCGTCAGCCGGAGAGCGAGTGTTTCCCCGGGTAGATAGATGGGGGAATTGAACTCGAATGCCCTCTCTCCTGTGCGCAGAGTGATTCGCACATCGGATGTTGCGCCATCGCGGAGCGTTGCAAAGGGAATAGTCCCCTCAAAAAGCTTGCTGATCAGATCCGGGTTGGTGTGGAAGCGGTACAATCCCTTCTCATCAATCAGGGCGAAAAAAGCTATGTCTTGTGTCTGGAACGTACTGAGACTGCGCAGGGTGTGGTCGTGCAGGACGGTATTTGCAATGGCAGCGGTGAGAGACAAGGCAAGGCCGCGCAGATTTTCCTCGGCGACCGGGCGGGCGCTGGAGTAATTGCTAACAGCAAACCAAATAACTGCGGCGGATAAAAGAACTCCGCCTAGGAGTAATATTTTTTTCATTCAGTAGAGGCTGAGCTATACCTATTTAATATTCCTAAGAAAAACCTCTTTGCAGTGTTCGGAGCAGAAGTAAAAGGTTTTGTCGTGCCGCTCCACAATGCTGGCTGCGGAGATTGATGAAATCTGCATTCCACAGACTATATCAATGACTGTGTTGTCTTTCTGGTAGAGGGGATGGGTTTCCAAACGGAAGTAATCATCTATAAAATCGAGAATCCTGTCCTCTACCCATACGGAAAGAGAGTCCTCACCCTCAAATGGAAAGACTTCCTCGGCATTTCGTTGAAACTCCATCAACACGGGAAGGATATCCAGGTCATACCGTGCAGTGAAGTGCTCAATGCTGCCTGGCAACAATGAGATGCTCAACCTGACGGTGGCAGGGAATCGAGGAATATGAGCAAATTTGCAGACACAAGTGTATCCCGCATCCGTATGAAGGATCTCTACCTCGGCATTGCTGAAATGACGAGCGACTTCCTCCATGCGGGGAAGAACAACCTTGTCGATCATGCCCTTAGAGACAGCGCCCAGCCGGTCCCTCTGCTCCAGCAGCTCTTTCATACTGCTGTCAAGCTGCTGCTGTTTCCCGGCAAGATCTGCCTTGTGCTGCTCGAATCGCTTGAGAATTCTATCAGCTAACGTGGGTAGCCTTTGCATTCTTCACCGCCTCTCCCAGATAACTACGCCTCAATCACGAAACTTGGCATGACACTCGGCACATACTTGTTCAACTTTCTTGTATGCTGCTCTTGCCCCAGGGAAATCCCCCTTTTTTGCCCGATCAACCGTTGAGGTTAAAGCTTCCTCCTGCTTCTTTGCTAGTTCTACGAATTTACTCCGTTGTTTGACGTTTTTGTGTGGCTTCGACTTTTTCAGATCAGGAAGTACCGAAAGAATTTTACCGGCCTCAACCTCAACAGCGGCGGCGTCACCTTTCTCGATGGCAGTCCCCAGTTTCGCTGATGCCACTGAAAACATCGGCATCATGTCATGCAGCTTCTTCATCTGAGCATCAGCCGGTTTTGATTTGCCGTGCTTTTCGGTGCCGTGGGCGAACGCTTGTCCGTATATCGTCAACAATCCGAGCGCCAATAAAATCACCGGAATAGCGCATTTAATTCTCATTTTTCCTCCGTTTTGATGTCATCAATGTTCCTTGATCTCCAAAAACCAGACATTGTCGCCCTCTGCCTGCCTGCCCAGTTTATCGACCACCTTCCAGCGCACCTTGATCGGCAATCGTTCCTTAAACTGCGACGGGTCCTTGGGTTTGAGCACTGCAGCCATGTCAAAAACAGAATGATACATATCGCCGGCCAACTGCTGCCCGTCCTTGGAGAACATCTTCAATTCTTTGACTTCTACCGGACGATCGAAAAAGGCATTCAGCTCTTCGATCTCCTTAGCCCCTTTATCCCTCATGGCGCTAACGCTCAGAAGGCGTGGCGGTGACAGTTGCTGGACCGCAGTGTCATCGGCTTTTTTTGCAATAACGCTTAACGGACTTTCTTTACCTTCTACCCGGAGCCGGATATCCTTGACTCCCTTGAACTGGCGTAAGGTCAAGGCAATGGCGCGTGCGGTCCCCACCTCAGCCGATTTTTCAAGTTCCTGGCTGAAGTTGACCGTTACCGTCCCTTGATCATCGTTGATAGCTAACAGCCGAATCCCAGTTGGCAAACTGATGAAATCACCCGAGTAACTACCAGTATCCATACCACCTAGCAAGCGTTCGGTGGCCACCTTTTTGATAGTTCCTTCGTCAAAGGTAAAAAACGGGAACGGAACGACTTTGCCTGGTTCTTTACTCGAAGGGAAATATATCACAAAAGCGTACGCCGTCCCCTTGTCAACCGTCGGCGCGGGCCCGAAATACTTTTCATAGGCACCGGTAGCGGAGACTTTCCCTGGGCCCTCAACCGGAATCACCTTTTTGTGATAGGTGATGGTGTAGATCAGGAATCCGACTAAAGCGATCGCTACAAGAATGGATATAATTTTTTTCATGTTATAGTTGACTCGAAAAGCAGAGGCGGATCCAAGTCCGCCTCTGCTGGCGGCGGTTATTGTCTGTTGAGGAGATCCAAGGTTTCGTTTGCTTCCTTGAGTTTTTTATTCAAATTGGCGAGTTCTTCTGCACTGTACTTCGTTGAGCCTTTTTTCACCTCGGTCTGGATCCGTTTGATTTTCTTCTGGATCGACTCGGCCTGGAGCGCACATTCCCTCACGCCCTCTTTGGTGTCCATCTTCATGCCTTCATGCTCGGCAGCAAATGCCGGCATTGCTCCGAACAACCCCAGTGCCATCAATACTACGGCCAGCCTTTTCATATGCGTCCTCCTCTTTGCTGAGATCGGAAAGATGACTCTCTCCGTTTGTGCAACCAACCAGTTACAGATTGTTTGACTTAGAGTCAGGCAACATGTTGAGCACAAATACTCTTTATTTGCCGGGTCTCTCAAGAATGCGAAGAGTCTCATTTGCCTCTTGCAATCTCTTGTTAAGGATCTTAAGTTCCTCAAGTGTGTAGGTGTTAGACCCTTTGTCGTTAATTTCGACCTGCAGTTTTCTGATTCTGTCCTGGATGCTGTCGACCTCCTGAGCGCAGTTTTTCAGAAGCATCGCGCACTCCTTGGCACATTGGTCATCCATGGCTTGATGTGAAGCACCATGCCGGGGCATCTCATCAGCTAAAACCGGGGCGGCTACTGCGAAGAGAGATATTGCCACAAGGATTACCAGTTTCTTTTTCATGTTCGATTCCTCCCTTGGAATAGCGTGTACTACTTGACGGTGTACCAGAATTTGGCGCTACGAGTCTTCCCGTCTTCCAGTTGGAACTTGCTCATCACGCCATATTTCCCCTTCTTAGACATATCGAAGTCGGCGCCGAAGTGCCCCTCCATACCCATCAGATCTTTGGTCTGGTCGCTTTTGTCGGGATTCTGTACTTTAACCTTAACATCGCCCTCGGTCAGCGCCTTGCCGCTCTTGGCGTCCTTGAACTCCACCATGATGTGGTGGGTCTCTTTCATTTCTTTCGGCATTTCCATCTTCATGGCCTTCATGTGCTCTTTCATACTCATGACCTTGAAGGTCGCCTTCACGCCGTCCACCACCTCTTCGTGGGCAACACTTCCCTTGTCCATCATGTGCTCGCCGTGCTCCATTTTCATGGAGCCGTGATCCATGGCTGCGAAAGATGCCACAGGAGCTGCGAGGGCGAAGAGGGCTGCGATAAGTACGGTCATTTTTTTCATGTGGTGAAGTTCTCCTCTGATGGGTGTGGTTTTGTCTGAGACGCATCACTAAGAGCATACGCCGTGCCAATTGATAACTAGCTGATATTCAAGTGCTTTAAATCTACCCCGACTTCGAGGTATAGAGAATATTCAGCAGGCCGCGTAGCATATTCCTCTACGGTCGTTCTTCCAGCAAAACCTAATGATGCGAATGCCCGCCACCGTAATTGCTGCCGCCAGCTCCATAGCCATCAGAGCGATAGGTAGAATTATCAAACCCCGCGCAGGCAGATAACATCGACACAATGAGCAACACCCCTGCGAGCAACGATGCCATTTTCATGCATAATCTCCTTTTGGTTTACGTTTAATGTTTCATCCCCGAGTAGTGCAGTTTCCCTTTTTTCAAGTCCCGCTTCTTCATCAATACGAAGATAACCGGCGTCATGATGAGTACGTGGACCGCCGATGAGATCATACCGCCAATCATTGGGGCTGCGATCGGCTTCATCACGTCAGCACCGGTGCCGGTAGACCACATGATCGGGATCAGGCCGATCAGGGCCACCGCTACGGTCATCAGCTTGGGCCGCAAACGGAGCACCGCCCCCTCGAAGGTCGCATCGTAGATGTCCTGTTCGGTACATGGTCCGTTGATGAGCTTTTTGTCCAGCGCCTCATGCAGGTAGATGACCATCACGACCCCGGTCTCCACGGCTATGCCGTACAGGGCGATGAAACCGACCCAGACAGCCACCGACATGTTGTAGCCCAGAATCTTCACCAGGTAGACCCCGCCCACCAAGGCGAAGGGGACCGAGAGCATGACCATGCTCGCCTCCAGCGCCGAGTGGAAGGTGAAATAGAGTAGGATGAAGATGATCAGTATCCCCGCCGGCACCAGGACCTGAAGTCGGGCCTTGGCGCGCACCTGATTCTCCCACTGCCCGGACCACGCCACGTAATAGCCCGGTGGCAGTTTCAGCTGTTTCTCAAGCACGGTCTTTGCTTCGCCAACAAAGCCCCCCATATCCCTGCCACGGACGTTGAGGAAGACGATGGAGCGCAAGAGCCCCCCTTCGCTGTTGACCTCGGGTGCGCCGGTGGAGACCTTCAGCTTAGTCACCAGTGACAGAGGCACCTGCACCGGAGTCTCGCCGTTCATGCCGGAAATCAGTATCCGCTGGATGGCCGGGATGTTGTCCCGGTAGTCGCGCAGGTAACGCAGACGGATCGGGAAGCGGTTTCGTCCGTCTACCGAGGTGGAAAGCACCTCTCCCCCCAAAGCGGTGCTGATCACGTCCTGGATGTCGCCGACCTTCACGCCGTAGCGGGCCGCCGCCTCCCGGTCGATGTCGATATCGAGGTAGTTGCCGCCGGTTACCCTCTCGGCCACCACGTCGGCTGCACCGGGAACCGTCTTCAGGATACCTTCGGCCTGCACCGCGAGATCTTTCAGGACGTTCAGGTCGTTGCCGAAGATCTTTACGCCCAGATCGGTACGCACGCCGGTGGAGAGCATGTTTATGCGGTTGATGATCGGTTGGGTCCAGCCGTTGCGCACGCCGATCTGCTGGAGTTTGGCGTCCAGTTCGGAGACGATGTCGGCCTTGGTCAGTCCTGGGCGCCACTTATCCTTATCCTTCAGGATAATGATGCTCTCGAACATGGAGACCGGCGCGGGGTCGGTGGAGGTCTCGGCGCGACCGACCTTGCCCAGCACATGCTCGACCTCAGGGAGGCTCTTGATGATCTTGTCCTGGACCTGGATCAGTCTTTTCGCCTCGTTGATCGAGACGTTGGGGAGCGTTACCGGCATGTAGAGCAGCGACCCCTCGTCCAGGGGGGGCATGAATTCGCTGCCGATGCTCATGAACATGGGGATTGCGACCGCCAGGGCAACCACGTTGAGGAAGATGGTGGTCTTCTTCCATTTCAGTACCCAGCGAATCACCGGCGAGTAGAGCTTGATGAAGAATGTGGAGACCGGGTTGGCGCTTTCCGGCGGCATCTTGCCCCGCATGAAGAAGTACATGAGGACCGGCACCAGGGTGATGGCGATGAAGGCGGAGCCCATCATGGAGAAGGTCTTGGTGAAGGCCAGCGGATGGAACAGTTTCCCTTCCTGCCCTTCCAGGAGGAAAACCGGCACGAATGAGAGGATGATGATGGCCAGCGAGAAGAAGATGGCTCGCCCCACCTGCTTCGCGCTGGTGATGATTACCTCCAGGCGCTTTTCGGCCCGCTCTTCCGGGGGCATCTCGGAAAGGTGACGATAGCAGTTCTCCACCATGATGACCCCGGCATCCACCAGGACGCCGATGGCGATGGCGATCCCCCCTAGCGACATGATGTTCGAGCTGACTCCCATCAGTTTCATCGTTATGAACGAGATGAGCACAGCGATGGGTAGCGTGAGCACGATGACCAGGGCGCTCTGGAAATGGAGCAGGAAAACCAGGATCACCAGGGAAACGACTATGGACTCCTCGACCAGGGCATGTTTCAGCGTTGTAATAGCACGTTCGATCAGGTCGGAACGGTCATAGGAGACCATGATCTTCACGCCGGGCGGCAGGCCTTTCTCCAGAGATACGATCTTTTCCTTGACCCGGTCGATCACGTCCTTGGCGTTCTCGCCGTAGCGCATGACCACGATACCGCCGACCGCCTCCCCCTCGCCGTTCATGTCCAGCATGCCGCGGCGGATGGCGCCGCCAAGCTGGACAGTACCGATTGTCTTGACGTAGATCGGGGTGCCGCGCATGTCGGCGCCGACTACGATGTCCTCCAGGTCTTTGGGCCCCTTGATGTATCCCTTGCCACGGATCAGGAATTCGGCGTCCGCCTGCTCCAGGAGTCTGCCGCCGACGTCGTTGTTGGAGCGCTTGACGGCGTCCATGACCTGGCCGACCGTGACGTTGTAAGCGAAGAGGCGGTTTGGATCGAGATCGATCTGGTACTCCCGGACGAAACCTCCGATGGAAGCGACCTCGGCCACGCCCGGCACAGTATTTAGCTGATAACGGACAAACCAGTCCTGGAGCGTGCGCAACTGCTCCAAATCATACCCCTTGCCTTCGATGGTATACCAGAAGACATGGCCTACACCGGTGCCGTCGGGACCAAGGGTCGGGACCACACCTGGGGGAAGCAAGGAGGCCGCATAATTCAGACGCTCCAGAACGCGGGTCCTCGCCCAGTAGATGTCGGCGTCATCTTCGAAGATTACATAGATCATCGAGAAGCCGAAGGCGGAAGAGGCCCGTACGGCGCGGACCTTGGGCAGGCCCTGCAGGTTCACCGCCAGGGGGTAGGTGACCTGATCCTCGACCACCTGTGGCGAACGCCCCATATAGTCGGTGAAGACGATCACCTGGTTGTCGGAGAGGTCAGGGATCGCGTCCACCGGCGTCTTGTAGACCGACCAGACCCCCCAGGCAATGATGAGAGCGAAGATCATCATGATGATGATGCGATTCCTGGCAGAATATTCTATGATTTTCTCGATCATGGATAGTTATCCTTCATAGCAATAAAGAATTGATGTGTTTCGGGAACTACATCTTCATGTCGTTCATATCAATGCCGCCACCCTTTTTCGGAGCAGGTGCAGCAGGCGTTTTGGCATCCTTCTCATCCATCTTCATGCCGGGCATCGATTCATGACCGCCGCCGGTTCCTTTCAGTTGCGCCTCGGAATCAATCAGATAGCCGCCGCTTGATGCGACCTTCTCACCTGCGCTGACACCGGATATAATCTGGATACGGTCCCCATCCCTGGCTCCGACCTTGACGTCACGCGGCTCGAACATCCCCGGCTTTGACTCCACCCATACCACCTGGCGCTTTCCTGTATCCATCACGGCCGCGACCGGCACCACTATGGCGCTACCCAAGGGGACCTTGATCATAGCATTGACGAACATGTCCGGCTTCAACTTGAGGCCCGGATTTGAGAGTTCCACCCTAACCTTCACCGTTCTCGTCTTGGGGTCCAGGAACGGGTAGATAAACGCCACCTTGCCCCGGAACGTCTTGTCAGGATACGACTGGGACAGGATATTCACTGTCTGGCCCAATTTTATGTTGGGGAACTCGTTTTCGTAAACCTCCACCTCGACCCAGACAGTGGAGAGGTCGGCGATACTGAAGAGGGGCATCCCGGCTTCTACGTACTGCCCCTCTTGGGCCATCTTTTCGATCACCACGCCGGAGAGCGGGGTGTAGATGGGGAGCCTGATGTTGGGCTGCCCCGCCTTTTCGAGGCCGACGATCTGCTCGTCCCTGACCCCCATGAGCTTCAGCCTTTGCCGGGCGGAACCGACGAGGCCGTCACCCCCGAGTGAGATGGATGAGACCGAGGAATTCTTTAACTGTTCACGGCTCTTGAGGGCCAAAAGGTATTCCTGCTGGGCTGAAACAAGGTCGGGAGAATAGACTTCAGCTACCGGCCTCCCCTTGGAGACGTAAGCGCCGACTGTATTGACGTTGAGTCGGTCGATACGGCCCGCCACCCAGGCAGTGACCTTCGCCTGCCGCGCCTGGTCGTACTGGACGATGCCGACCGCGTTGACCTCCTTATTGAGCGGCATCACCTTGGCTTCGGTGGTGGCGACATTGGCCATCACGGTCTGGGTCGGCGAGAGGGAGACATGCCCCAGCATGGCCAGTTCCTGCTCGCTTGCCTGCGCGCCTGCTACCTTCTTGATCAAGGTCATGCCGCAGATCGGGCAGCTGCCGGGGGTATCCTTGATGATAAAGGGGTGCATGGCACAGGTGTACTGCACCTTGGCCTCCTCGCCCTTTTTTGCCTGCTGTTCGCCCTTGCCCGATTGCTTGTGCCGCCACAGGTAATAGCCGCCCCCGCCTGCCGCAACAAGGAGAATCACCACCAGCGGAATTACCACTCTTTTGCTCAGCTTCATTGTCGTCCCTCGTTCTATGGAAGTAAGTAATGCATCAAGTTGTCAGTCCAAAAGGAAACAGTGCTTCATCCTATTGCAGGCTCTTTCCCACCAGCGCCTCAAGCTGCGCCAGCTTCATCTGGTAGTCGGCCATTGAATCATAAAGCTCGCGCTCATAGTTAAAGAGGGTAATGCGGTTATCCTGGAGGGTCAAAAAGTCTACCTTGTTGACACGATAGCCGATACTTGCCGACTCCAGCGACTGCTCGGCCTGGGGGATGATGCCTGTCCTGTAAAGCTCGACCAGCTTTTTCCTTCGCTCCATCTGGGCCAGGAGGTCCGAAATGCCGGAGTCGATGCTGTTTTTGGCACTATTCAACTCCTCGGTCGCCATGGTGATCTCGGAGGACGATTCGGCTACCATTGCATGCCTGCGCTCCCTTTGCACCGGCAGGTTGAAGGTGACGCCAAGTGAATACATGTCATCGCCGGTACTCATCTCAAATCGATCCCTCTGCATGTACTCAAACGAAACGTTGAAGTCCGGGTAGAACTCCTTCTGTGCCAGTTTCTGCCCTGCATTTCCCTTTTCGATCTGGGCATTCAGGCTCTTCAGCAAGGGACGGCTCTCCAGTGCCATTGCTCTCAGTTCGGCACCGGAAAGGGTCATCGGCTTGATAGCGAAATCGGGGATGCGGCCGACGGGGGTATCAGTGGGGCGGTACAACAGGGCGTTCAGATTGGCTTCAAGGCTCTTTCGTTGCTGATCCAAAGTTATACCCATATCGAGCATCTTCGAGCGTTCGACCTGGGCCTTGAAGATATCCTGCTGCGCTCCCTGCCCCACTGCATACTTGGTTTCGGCAAGGGTGATGAAGACATCGAGAATGGCTATGTTCCTATCGAGGATCTCCCTGGACCTGTCTGTGAAGTAGAGCTGGTAGTAGGTTTCGACAACCATTCTGCGCAACTCCAGCTTGCGCTCCTCCACCTGCCATTTGTACGACTCGGCCTCCTTGGAGGCCACCTCCGCCTTGAGGTCCCGCTTCCCCCAGAAGGGAAGCTGCTGCGAGATCCCAATCACTTTCTGGGTCATCGGGTCCATTTTGAAGTTGAACGGGTCCTTCACCATTCCGTTTTGGATTTTCAGCATCAGCATCGGGTCCTCAAGTGCCTTGACCTGGCTGATCCGGGCCCTGAACATCTGCCAGCGGGCGTCGGATGTCTTCACCTCGGGGTTGTCGGCGATGGCTTTATCGATGAACCGGGTGAGGTTTTCGGCCGGTTTGGCCTCTTCGGCCATGACCGGCTTGAGCAGAAAAACGAAAAAGAGCAGGAAGAGCGATAGAGCAAACCGCGAATTCATGGTGACTCCTGAGGGGGTTAAAGTTGAGCGAGTTAGTACACAAGCCATGCCACACTCATAACGTGTTGATTAACTGCCACTTTGGTTTCATTGCAGCAAATTCAGTGAAGAATATTTTACAACCGTGACAGAATATTCAACAATTTCAAGACAGTCAGATAATGTTATCGACCAGATCTCCGACAGCTGAAGCAAAATTTCATGCGTCATCCCTCAATTTCATCACTTGCCGGGTGACCTGATACTGTATTTCTCAATCCGGTAGACCAGCGTATGGCGGGGAATCCTCAGAAAACGGGCGGCAGCGGTCTGATTCCAGGAGCTTCGCTCCAAGGCCTCGACCACAACCTCTCGCTCCAGTTGCTCAAGTGGGTACCCCTCGTCAGGCAGTTTCAAGACGGTACTCGCTTGAGTGCTGTTCGCCCGAAATTTGTCCGGGAGGGCCTCTACAGTTATGACGCTGCTGTCTCGCATTATGAGCAGACGTTCGACAGTGTTTTCCAGTTCCCGCACGTTGCCTGGCCAAGGGTACCTAACCAATGTTTCCAGAGCACTCTGTTCAAAGGTTATTTTTTCTCCGCCGTGTTTGCTGCAAAAGTATCGGATCAGAACAGGAATATCCTTGCGCCGTTCACGAAGTGGCGGCAAGTGGATCGGAATGACAGACAAGCGGTAATAGAGATCCTCGCGGAAGGTGCCGTCGGCAGTCGCCTTGTCGATGTCCAGATTGGTGGCGGACAGGACGCGAACATCCAACTTCGCGGCCTTCGTGCCACCAACCGGCTCCACCTCCCTTTCCTGCAGCGCTCTGAGCAGTTTCGGCTGCAATTCGAGGGGAAGGTCTCCTACCTCGTCAAGAAACAGAGTCCCCCCCTCTGCCAGTTGGAACTTACCGGTCTTATCCCTGACAGCCCCAGTGAAGGCTCCCTTGACGTGGCCGAAGAGTTCGCTTTCCAGCAGGTCACGGGGAATAGCGGCGCAGTTTATGGCAACAAAAGGGGCATCCCGGCGCGAGCTGTTGGCATGAATGGAGCGGGCGACCAGCTCCTTACCGGTACCTGACTCGCCGGTGATCAGAACCGAGGCCTCCGTATCGGACACCTTGCGTATGACATCGAATACCTTCTCCATCTCTTTTGAGGTGCCGATCATGGTGCGGAAATCCGACTTGTCGGAGAGTTCACTCTTAAGTCGCTTGTTCTCCTGAGCCAGACCGCTGAACTGAAGCGCCTTTTTTACCGTCATCTTAAGCTCGTCCCTGTTGAACGGCTTGGTGATATAGTCGTGAGCCCCAGCCTTCATCGCCTCCACAGCGACATCAACTGTCCCGAATGCGGTAATGATGATCACCAGCGTTTCAGGAGAGCGCTCCTTGATGGATTTGAGAACCATCAGACCATCCATGCCGGACATTTTCATGTCCGTTATGACAAGGCCTGGTTGAGCCTGTCCGAACCAGTACAACCCTTCCTCGCCTGATGAAGCTGTCTGAACTTCGTAGCCCTCTTCCTGCATGTTGTATTCAAGCACCCGCCGCAACGAAGTGTCATCGTCAATAACAAGAATTTTGGGTTTCAAGGCATTCCTCCGTTAGCTGCTGTCTGTATCGGCAATCTGACCGTGACGGTCGTCCCGCTGCCGACATCGCTTTCCACTATCAATGCCCCGCCATGGCTTTCAATGATCTTCTTGGTGATCGCCAGCCCCAAACCAGTACCATCCGATTTAGTGGTGAAGAAGGGCTCGAAAACACGCTCCAGCGTCGTTGCATCAATTCCCTTCCCGGTATCACGGAAACTGATTTCACATTGCTCCGCCTGATTAATACCTGTGGATATTACAACGATGCCGTCGGACGGTGTAGCCTGCAAGGCGTTGATGATGATGTTCAGAAAGGCTTGGCGGAGCTTCTCCCCATCTGCCTCAATAATTACCGGAGCCGTCGGAGGTTGCACGATTAGCTTGATCTGCCGTTTCCTGGCATCGTTCGCTACCAGGGTCGCGATCGTTTCCAATTCTTCCTGAACCGGGCACGGCCGCATGTCAGCCGGCTGAGGGCGCGCCATGTGAAGAAAATCCTCCACCACCCGGTTCAGGCGCTCGGTCTCCTTGATCTGGATCTCGATGAACTCGTGCTTGGGATCACCTGGCAGATAGTCGTCTTTCAATATCTCGGCAGTCCCCCGAATTGAACCTAGGGGATTGCGGATTTCATGGGCCAGTACCGCTGCCATTTCTCCCAAAGTGGACAGCTTCTCAGCCCGTCTCAACTCCTCCTCAATGACGATGATGCGCTCCGATTGATGCTGCAGCTTCTGGTATGAATGTTCCAGGCCACTGGCCGTTCTTTGAAGCTCTACCGTGCGCTCCCGCTCCCGTTGCGACAGCAGACCGGTAACCCCGCCAACGATATTGTAAAGCAGCATCTCAAGGTACTTTTCCATCTCCATCGTCATCTCGCCGCCCCACTGGAAAAGGATATGAGGAGCATAGGCTATGCTGACAACGATGGAGCAAACCAATCCGCCTCTCAGACCGAACCATAGTGCGCCTAGGATAATCGGCAGATAGTAGAGGCGTTGGAAAATGTCGTGTAAGTAGGGAAGGTGAAGAGGTGTCAAATAGTGCAGCAAGCTGATGCCGATGATGAAAGATATTAGAATAACTGGCCGGAACATAGTCGATCTTATCATCATGCGAAGTTGCTCCACCCCTGTTACGAACAATCGTATTTTTGGCTTACCTGTGAAAAAAAGCGGCACACCCCGGAGGAGGACACAGGGTGTACCCATAACAACCGTCCAAGTCAGGCGCTGCTGTGAAAGGAGCGATTTTCATGGCACTCACAGCAGCAGAACCGATTGTGATTGTGTTGATGCGCGATCACGCCGGCCGCCCCTTTCTCTGGCGATGGCGTCTCTACTCGTTATCTGCTGCCTGCATCATAGTAGGATCATCAGCGGCATCATGATTAGCATGATGCCTGCTCCCCACCAACCCCAGTGGCCGCGAAAATGGCGTGCGAAAAAACCATGGTCTCCATGCTCGGCGCCTGCGTCCATGACACTAGCATTGACCTCGTATTGAATGACCTCATCCGGTTTCTGGTGATCCGCAATCTTTATCACGACCTTATAATCACCTGCTTTCTCGAATCTCCAGGAATCGAAGTATTCAGTATCAAGAACATCGACAGGATGCGAAATGATCGGCTGATCAGCATTTCGCTCATAGACTTCCAGCGTCACGTCTTTGTCAGTAATGCTTGCTCCGTCCTTGCTCAACCCAACCGAAAGCTGTATCTTTGACTGCGGTTCGAGCCTCTCGGGCGACAGCTTTATGGTAGCCTTGAGCCCTTGCTGGGTAAAGCTCTGCTCAAGAGCAAAGGCGGTGCCGGGAAGGGCGATAAGCAAAAGAAGCACAAGAAATTGTTTCATAGGGAGTCTCCTTGCAGCTGCAGTTATTAGACAGTCATGATTTTCGACAGCACCGGCCAGACGGAGGTCATCCGCCTTGTCCGGTCGCCCCGGATGGTTTAATCATCTTCAGAATGGAACTGATCGACTCTTCCATTTTTTGCTCAAGCAGGTGTCGCTGATCACCGGTATCGACAGGGCGAGGTATTGAGGCCTCTTCCGTTGCCGCCTCTTCCCTAACTGGGCGGCCGCTGGGTATCTGTTCGTAATGCACATGAGGGCCGGTTGATCTGCCGGTATTGCCTGAAAAAGCCACCACCGTGCCAGAGTCCACCAATTCGCCTGACTGGACCCTGACCATCGAGTTGTGCCCATACAGAGTGCGATCTCCGTTGGCATGTTCGACAATGACCGTTGAGCCGTAGCCGCGGCGAGCGCCTGCGAAAACGACTCGCCCTTTTCGGGTAGCCCGTACCGCAGTACCGACAGGGACGGCAATATCGATGCCGCGGTGGAAGGCAAGCTTGCCGCTTCCGAAAGGATCGACCCGCCACCCTACTCCGGAAGTCACAACGCCGTTCTCTACCGGCAGATCTATGTCCGCCAGAGCTGCCACCGGCAAAATCAGGAGGGCCATTATCGCGAGGATGGTGAACTTCATATTTCCTTTGCACAGCGATGGGGTCACAAGACTAGGCGCCTGCCTGCAGGTTACAAACATTCATAACCTGGCGCTCATCGCACACCCCGGTGATGGTCGGAGCGGAGCCGCACACGGGGCAGTCGGGGTTTTTTGCCACATCTACCTTGGTGAAGTCGTTGTCCAAGGCATCGAAAATGAGCATCTCGTTGTTTAGGAGTGTGCCTATTCCCAGCAGATGCTTGATGGCCTCGTTGGCCTGCAGCGTGCCGATGACGCCAGGCAAAACGCCAATCACACCAGCCTCGGCGCAGGTGGGGATGAGTCCCGGAGGAGGAGGCTTGGGAAAGAGGCAACGATAACACGCCGATCGGCCGGGGTTGACGGTCATTGTCTGGCCGAGGAACTGCAGAATGCCACCGTGGGAAAAGGGCTTTCCCGCGAGCACGCACGCATCGTTGATCAGGAATTTGGCGGCGAAGTTGTCGGTGCCATCTATGACGAAGTCGTAGGAGTTTGCTGTTTCGGTGATGTTCTCCGCGCAGATCCAGGCTTGATGGGTGATCACCTCAACGTCGGGGTTTAATGCGGATATCTTCTCACCGGCGGAAAGTACCTTTGCCTTACCGACATCGCCGGTGTGATGGATAATCTGGCGTTGCAAGTTGGACAGGTCCACCACATCGGCATCGGCGATGCCTATGGTTCCGACCCCCGCCGCCGCCAGATACAGAGCTGCCGGAGAGCCGAGAGCGCCGGCGCCGATGATGAGGACTCGACTGTTAAGAAGCTTTTGCTGCCCCTTTCCCCCCACATCCTTGAGAATGATGTGGCGGGAGTAGCGTTCGATCTGGGCATCAGTTAGCATAAGCACCTTTTTGATGGTTAGCGGCGCTGTTGGCCGTCATTGACAATACCGACTTGTAATTGCTCGGCCACGGCTCTCCCCCCCTTGCAAAGGAGGGCTCTCTCCAACTCCGTCTACAAGATTTGCAGCGACCTGGTGATATCGTTTGCTTCCTTCAAGACTTGTTCGAGCTCCTTGAGCTCATCACGGACGGTGGCTCCCACCTTTACTCCCTCTATCTCCATTTGCAGTTTCTGAATACGCTGTTGAATGCGGCCAACATATTGGGCGCACTTACTGAGAAGTATTTTGGTTTCCTCTGCGTTCTGGTCATCCTTGGGGGCCTGGGGAGTGCCATGCTCCATCGATCCATGCGAACCGTGCCCTCCCTGCGCAAAAACCGGAGATGCCGCAACAGACATAGAGAGGACCATGAAAAGTGCCAACATTTTGTTCATCTAAATGGCTCCTTCGTTATCTCGGATGGATTCACTCACGTACGTGCCCAATTGAGTATCGCTTCACTGTTACCTGACACAAATACTATTACTTATCCTGAAAAAGTATCGTACTCAAATAGCGCTCGCCAGTGTCAGGAAGCACCACAACGATTATCTTCCCCTCGTTCTCCGGTCGTCTGGCGACCTCGAGGGCAGCAAAGGCTGCAGCGCCCGAAGATATCCCTACCAGCAGCCCCTCTTTTCGTGCGAGGCGCCGGGCGGTTTCGAGGGCCTCCTCGTTTCTGACCTCGAAAATCTCGTCAATCACTTCCCTGTTAAGAACATCGGGAACGAACCCGGCACCGATCCCCTGAATCGGATGGGGGCCAGCCTGGCCGCCGGAAAGTACCGGGGACGCAAACGGTTCAACAGCGATCACCTGAATGCCAGGCTTGCGGCTCTTGAGTATTTCGCCAACTCCGGTTACGGTACCGCCTGTTCCGACACCAGCCACAAAAATGTCGATCTCTCCGTCGGTATCCGCCCATATCTCTTCGGCCGTCGTGACTCGGTGAATGTGGGGATTTGCCGGATTCATGAACTGTTGGGGAATGAATGAGTTTGGTGTCTCGTTAGCCAGTTCTTCTGCCTTTTTGATCGCCCCTTTCATTCCCTCAGCGCCCGGGGTCAGTACCAACTCCGCACCGTATGCCTTCAGCAGATTCCTACGCTCCATGCTCATGGTTTCCGGCATGACAAGGATCAGACGGTATCCCCGGGCTGCACAGATAAAGGCCAGGGCAATGCCCGTGTTGCCACTGGTCGGCTCGATGATGACGGTATTTTGGGTGATGAGCCCACTACCTTCTGCACTCAGGATCATCGAATAGCCTATACGGTCCTTAACGCTGCCACCGGGGTTGAAAGACTCCAGTTTGGCGACCACATGTTCCTTGGAACCCGTTGTGAGGCGGGTAAGTCTCAGCAGGGGTGTTTTACCGATCAAGTCTGCAACGTCACTGTAAATTTTGGCCATTTTTTCTCCTTTACGGTGCTTGGGCAGGTTTATTTTGAGCCGATCTGCAGGGCTTTCATCTGCATGTCCATGGATGCCTTTGCTGCTGTCATATTAGCCTCATACGCTCGTGTTGCGCTGATCATGTCCGCCATTTCCTCGACCACATTCACATTCGGATATGCCACATACCCGCTGGTGTCAGCATCGGGGTGTGATGGATCGTACTGGAGCCGGGGCGGTGACTTATCTTCGACAATGTCAACGACCTTGACACCTCCGCTCATCTTGGCATTGGCCTCATCCATCGTTGAGGCGAAGACTGCGTCTTTGCGCCGATACGGTCCGCCTTCGGCAGTCCTGGTGGCATTGGCGTTGGCAAGGTTCGACGCGATCAGGTTCATACGAATTCGTTCCGCGGTCAGAGCAGAGGCGCTTATTTCCATTGCGTCCATCAAAACCCTCCTGATGTTTTATCGAGTTTCGAGCGCTCGAGTAAAAAAGTCCTGCCGGATTCTCGTTTCATGATACCCATCAGCATGTCGCCAAGGCCGCGTGGTTTGATGTGTACTTCAGATATGTCCGAGACCTGGGGGTCAAAAACTAGATTCATGACCTGCTCCCTGGTGTTGCCGGTGAACAGTACAACGTTCAAATCGGGAATCAGCTTTCGCGCCTGGTGGGCGAGCTCAAGTCCATCCATTTCCGGCATATCGAGATCGGTGATCATGGTTTTGTAGTCTTTGGTCTTCAGGCGGTTAAGTGCCTCAATCGCACTGGTGACGCAATCGACTTTGACCTTGAAGTGGCCAAACATCCGTTCGATCACCGAGAGAATTTCGCTGTCGTCATCGACCACAAGCACACCAAGGTCTCTCATCCCCCTCCCGAGTCTTGTCAAGCGTTGGTCATCACCACCATGCCGTCCTTCAGGTTGATTGTCCGATCCGAATAGGACCCGTTCTCCGGGTTGTGCGTAACCATCACTACCGTTTGCCCGGCCTCGTTCAGCTCACGAAAGAGCGCCATGACCTCCTCACTGGTCTTGGAATCCAGGTTGCCGGTCGGCTCGTCCGCCAGCAGGATGTGCGGATTGTTGACGATGGCCCGTGCAATGGCGACCCGCTCCTGCTCTCCGCCGGAGAGCTGATTGGGGAGTCGGTCAAGTTTCGCGCCCAGCCCCACCCTTTCAAGTGCCCTGCGTGCCGCGCTCTTTTTTGCCGCTGTGCTCATTTTGACAATGGCAAGAGGCAGCATGACGTTCTCGGCGGCGGTCAGATAGGGGATCAGGTGGAATGACTGGAAGACAAAACCCAGATTCTGCGCCCGGAAGTCGGCCAGTTTTTCTCCGGGAAGTTGATACAGTTTTACCCCGGCCATCTCGACCTCCCCGGTGGTGGGATGGTTCATCCCCCCGAGTACGGACAGCAGCGTACTCTTGCCGGAACCGGACTGTCCCATGATGGTGATGAATTCACCGGCTTCGATGGTTATGTCGACACCGCGCAATGCCTCTACAACGTCGTCGCCGCTGGTATAGCTCTTTTTCACATTGTTGATTTGGATGAGTGCCATAATTTCCTCGCCTTAAAGTGCCCGCAGGGCTTCGGTCGGGTCCATCTTGCTGGCATGCAGCGCCGGGTAGAGGCTTGCCAGCAGACCCAGTGTCAAGGCAAGCCCGATTGAACCAAAGGCCACGGCCGAGTCCCAGACCAACTGTGCATTCTTGCTCTCCGCCATGAAGGGGAGGGCCAACTTCGCCCCCCCCATGCCGGCGGCATAACCCATGAATCCGGCCAGCAGGCTGACCAGGGCGGCCTCCAGCAGGATGATCCGCATGATGTGGCTCTTCCTGAACCCGATGGCCCGGAAGACCCCGATTTCGGTGGTCCGCTCGTTGACACTACCCATCATGGTAACGAAGACGATCAGGGAGCCTATGAAGATGACCACGCCGGACATGGCATAGGAGAAGCGCTTGAACTGGTCCAAGGCCTTCAGACGTCCTTCCACCACCTGCTGGATGGCCGACACCTTGGCATCCGGGATCTTCTCTGCGATCTGGGTCACCATGTCGCCGATGGGGCAGCCGGAGCAGAGTGCCGCCACCTCCGCCAGGGTTATCTTGCCTTCCTTGCCGAGCAGTTTCTGGGCTTTGGGCAAGCTCGCGAAGACAAGTGCGTCATCCTGTGATCCGGTCTGGTCGAGCACCCCTGCTACCTTGAACGTTTCCTCCTTTATCTTGATGCTGTCTCCGGGTCCGGCATTGAGCACCTTTGAGGCGTCGCTGCCCAGCAACACCTCGCTGTCACCCTTGGGGGCGTCGCCGAAGATCTGCCACCACTGCTTCATCTTCAGCTCGCTGTCGAAGTTGACGCCAACCAGCAGCACATCGTGGGAGCCAACCTTGATTCCCCCTAGCACCTTCGGAGCTATGGCCGAAATGTTCTTGCTGTTCTTGATGGTCTTGATTTTCGCGAGATCCTCTTCAAGGATCTCGCGCTGGTCGAAAGTCACGCCCCCCAGGCTGATTCCGCCATAGTTCATGGAGAGACCATTGCTTTGCGGGGTGATGAGTATGTTTGCGCCGAACTCGTCCATCTTGCGCTCGATGTCGCTCGACATGGAACCGGTCAGGGTCACCAAGGTTACGATGGTTGCGATTCCGACCATGAGACCTATGGTCAGAAAAGCCATCTTGGCTTTGCGGCGTTTCAGGTTGTTGATGGATATGGTGTGCAGTTTCATTGCGTCTCCGAAAACAGCAGCCCCCTTTTCAGGGGGCTGTAAGAAGATTTCACCTTAGAAGTACCGCGCTCCTACCTTCAAATCTACCGTGGTAAATGCGATGCTGTTCCCCTTCACCTGGCTGGGGAGATAGGAAGGATTGCAGCCGCCGACTTGGTGAGGACCGATGCGGTCGATAGCGAACTGTCGGTTACAGTTCTTGCAGACCAGAACGTCTCCCTTCTGCTCATATCCCTTTTTTTCCCTAAAGCAGGAGTCACAGGCATCAAAAGATGTCCGGTAATTGCCGTCAGCCGCCTTGACGACTATAAAAGCGATATCCTTGCCGCCGTCCTCAAAACGGTAGTAGTGCGCCTTGCCGTCGGCCACCTTGGCTAGCGGAATGGTTACCGAGCCGTTTACCGCCTTGACCGACTGGTACTTGCCCAAGCCGGGAATATTGAGGGCAAATGCACTCACAACCGCTACCAACAATGCACCAACGATTGCCGCTACTCCTACGATCCGCTTCGACTTGCTTGAAACCATTGCCTGCTCCTTTTGTTAACTTGGTTTATTTGCGCCGCAACCGCCGCCGCAGCCGCCCGATGTTGCTGCCGCGTTATGTCCCACATTCCTGCCCGTTATCTGCCTGAACTGTTCTGGACTCAGCACTTCGGATACCTTACAGCTGAACCCTGCTCCGCTGACCTTCTCAGCCAGCCTTTCCGGTTGAACGACCTCTTGGTCATAGCCGACAATGACCCAGCCACCATTCACATCCACCTCGGTAACCGCGACGCCTCTCACTGACTCAAGTGCCTTGGTGATTTTGCTTGAGCAGCTGCCACAGGTCATTCCCACGGTTCTAAGAACTGCAACGGAATCGGCTGTCGCGCCGATCCTGACACGAAATGCGAAAACAACTAAAACGGTAACGGCCGCGATGACGAGAAAAGAGGTAGATATCGTTTTGGCGTTCATGACAAACCTCCTTTAACTCCCTTCAGAAAGGGCACGTGTCGGCGCATCCCCCTGCCAGTTCCGTATACCGTAAAGATTTATGGCAACGCCGG
>Ga0209212_1002027_pt1 | contig 30301 bp, 34 predicted proteins | sample RifGroC2_FD_183996 | JGI IMG/M metagenome (GOLD analysis project Ga0209212, IMG submission 183996) | Groundwater microbial communities from Rifle, Colorado, USA - Groundwater C2 (SPAdes) (version 2) | ecosystem: Environmental > Aquatic > Deep subsurface > Groundwater | place: Rifle, Colorado...
CACCAACTCATAGCCCAGGCCACTCACCGTCGTCTCAACCAGCTTCAACACATCCATAATTGCTGCCCACAAATAAAAAACGGGCTCGAAGCCCATCTACAAAACGCGGCGCATTGTATCAAACCTCACAGACAAATGGAATTAGATTGAGAATGACGCAGCCGGAGAGATAACTCCGGACACCGGAAAAAGTCTATTTCACTCGACTTGAACGACATCCAACGCGGGAACCACGGGCAGTCATTGCACGATTGAATCAATCAAAAGTTGGCGCAGCTTTGCCGGATCAGTTCAGGGTTTAGTGGGATTCTCGCCGCCGACTGCCCCTGCCGAATCAGCAGCCGCTTCTTGGGGAGCGTTACCAGCCGGAAATTGCGCCAGCTTTTCCTTGCCGCCCGGTTGCTTCGCGAGAAATTCGCGCGCCTGCCCGATACCATTCCGTATTACCTGCAATTCCGCATTATCCGGCGGCAACAGGTCGACCAGCTTTGTCCAGTGCGTAATCGCCGCAACATAATCGCCGCGCTCCATCGCCGCCGAACCGGACAATGCCAGCGCCAGAAGGTTGGCGCCATCCAGTTGCAGCGCCTTGTCGAGGAACTTGGTCGGCTCGCCCAGCAGCGACTGATTATTATTCATCGCATAGACATCGGCATAGCCTGCCCATACCTGGGCAGCATCGGGTACGAGTTTAACCAGCTGCTCATACGCGCGCACCGCGTCGGCAAAGCGCCCCATCTTGCTATAAGAGGTCGCCAGCAGGAACCAGCCATCCGGGTTTTCCGGTTGCTGTTGCAGTTTCTTTTCCAGCTCCTGCAATTTGGCTTCGGAATTGATGGCACCGAAACCCTCGGCCAAACCGGGATTCTCCTGCGGCAATAGCGCTTTGGCATTGCCTATCACAAGGTAGAGCGACACGCTGAATAATGGCAGCAACACGGCCAGCACAACCGCCAGCGTCTTGGCGGGGTGGCGGGGTTTCCTGGCGGACGGCCCGATATTTCTTACCTCTTCCAGCAGGCGCGCCTGCAATTCGCGCTTGCCTTGTTCGTAAGCATCCTGGGTCAACAAACCGTTACGCAAGTCCGCTTCAAGTTCTGCCGACTGGTCGCGCAAAATTTCCAGGTTCGCCGCATCGCGCAGAACTTCGTTATCACTGCTATCGGTATTGTCCTTGCCGGCGCCGCGCCACAGCGGCAACACCACGAACGGCAGCGCCACCAGCAGCAGCACGGCGCAAACTATCCAGAATAAGGTCATGCTTGCGAATCCTTCGGTTGATTGGGCGATTCTGCCGTTTCGTTCAACAATTCGGCGACGCGCTGCGTTTCTTCTGCGGACAACTCCGCTTCCGGAATCTGGTTCTTGCGCTTGCGCAACTGATAGACCAACACGCCGATACCAATCAATAACAGTGCGAATGGTCCATACCAGAGCACCAGCGTGGTTTTTTTCACCGGTGGGTCAAACAACACAAAATCACCATAACGGGAAACCAGATAGTCGATGATTTCCTGGTCGCTCAAGCCTTTCTGCATTTGCTCGCGCACCTCACGGCGCAGGTCTTCGGCCAGACCGGAATGCGAACTGGCCAGCGATTCGTTCTGGCAAACCAGACAGCGTAATTTTTCTGCGAGGCCGATCATGCGCTTTTCCAGCACCGGATCGGCAGCCATGTCGGTTGCCTCGCCGGCATGGGCAAAAACCGGCAGCAGGCACAGCAGCAGTATCGATAAATATTTCATTTCGCCTGCAACTCCTTAACCAAGGGAAGAATCGTTTCACTCAGATCACGTTCCGTCACCACGCCGATATGTTTGTACCGGATGACGCCCTGTTTATCAATCAGATAAGTCTCCGGCACACCGTACACGCCGTAATCGATGCCCACACGTCCCTCTGCATCGGACACGACCAGGGTGTAGGGATTGCCATGCTGCTGCAGCCACGCCATGCCGTCTTCCCGCTTGTCCTTGTAGTCCATTCCGTAAAGCGGCACAAGATTCCGGCGCGAAATCTCCATGAATAGCGGATGCTCCTGCTCGCAAGCCGTACACCATGATGCCCACACGTTGAATAACCAGACTTTACCTTTCATGTCCTGCAGTGAAAATTGCTTGTCCGGCTCATGCAGTTGCGGCAGCGAGAACGCAGGGGCGGGCTTGCCAACCAGCGGCGATGGCACCTCGTGCGGATTGAGTCCTAATCCGACAAACAGGAAAACTGCCACGATCATGAAAATGACAAACGGGAGTATGAAGCGCGCCATGATTATTTTCCCTCTGCCGCCAATATGTTCAACTTTGGCTTCCGGCGCATGCGGTAACGGCGGTCGCTGACCGCCAGCACGCCACCCAACCCCATCAAAAAGGTCCCGGCCCAGATCCAGTCCACAAACGGCTTGATATAAACACGTACCGCCCATGCGCCGGCGCTGTCCGGTATCGGCTCACCCAGCGACACATACAAATCACCCAGCAGGCCGGGGCTAATCGCCGCTTCGGTCATCGGCATGCCGGACGCGTTGTATTGGCGCTTTTCCGGGAATAGTTCGGTAACCAGCTTGCCGTTTTTGCTGACCGACACACGCCCTTTGGCCGCCACATAATTGGGGCCTTCCACGTCCGTGGCGCCATTAAAACGGAATTCGTAGCCGCCCGCCTGCAAGGTATCGCCAACATCCATGCGCACATCGCGCTCGGTCTCATAACCGCCCACCAGCGTTACGCCGATGATGAATATCGCCACGCCGAGATGCGCCAACTGCATACCGTAGTAGCTCAACGACTGGCCGCGCGCGCGCTGCATGAAATTACCATGCCCACCCAGCCGTTCATGCAAACTCAATATCATGGTCGTGATGATCCAGAACGCCAGCAACAAGCCCAACGCGATCATGGCAGTCCATTGCCCCATCGTCAGCGGCAGCAGCAACGCGATCAACACTGCGCTGGCAAATGCCCAGCGCACGCGTTTCGCCAGTTCCGGCGCGGAGAATTTCTTCCAGCGCGCCAGCGGTCCCAGCCCCATCATCAGCACCATCGGCACGATCAATGGTACGAACACTGCCTCGAAATAGGGTGGGCCAACCGACAGTTTGCCGAAGCCGAGCGCGTCCATGAACAGCGGATAGAGCGTGCCGATAAACACCGATGCAGTGGCAACAGATAGCAGCACATTGTTCGACAGCAACAGCGCTTCGCGCGACAGCAGGTCGAACTTGCCGCCTAAGCCGATCTTCGGCGCACGCCAGGCGAACAGCAGCAGCGATGCGCCAATCACGATCACCAGAAAAGAGAGAATGAATATCCCGCGCTTGGGATCGGCCGCGAACGAATGTACCGAGGTCAACACGCCGGAGCGCACCAGGAATGTGCCCAGCAGGCTCAACGAGAATGCCGCAATCGCCAGCAATACCGTCCAGCTCTTGAATGCGCCGCGCTTTTCCGTCACCGCCAGCGAGTGGATCAGCGCGGTGCCGATCAACCACGGCATGAACGAGGCGTTTTCCACAGGATCCCAGAACCACCAGCCACCCCAACCCAGTTCGTAGTAAGCCCACCAACTGCCGATCGAGATGCCGGCGGTCATGAATACCCACGCCACCGTTGTCCACGGGCGCGACCAGCGCGCCCAGGTGGCATCCATTCTTCCGCCCAGCAGGGCGGCAATGGCGAAGGCAAAGGCCACCGAAAATCCGACATAGCCCATGTACAACATCGGCGGGTGGATCACCAAGCCGGGGTCCTGCAGCAGCGGGTTCAGGTCGCGCCCATCGGCAGCGGCCGGCAACAGGCGATCAAACGGATTCGAGGTCAGCAGCATGAACAACAAAAAGCCGACCGAGACCAGCCCCATCACCCCCAGCACGCGCGCCACCATCTCCCCTGGCAGATGCCTGCTGAACATGGCTACAGCCAGTATCCATGCTCCCAGCAGGAACGCCCACAACAGCAGCGAGCCCTCGTGCCCGCCCCACACGGCTGACATCTTGTAGATGACAGGAAGCTGGGAATTGGAATGCTGCGCCACATACAGCACGGAAAAATCATCAACCACAAAGGCGTAGGTCAGGCACAGGAACGCGACGGCAAGCAACACGAACTGACCATACGCCAGCGGGCGAGCGGTACCCGACAATACTGCGTTATCCCGCGCGGCGCCGATAATCGGCAGCACCCCCAGGCAAAGCGCCAGAAACAGCGCAATGATTAACGCGAAATGACCAATTTCTGGAATCATACTGATAACTTTCAAATAATTATTCGTTATTGTAGGGTGGGCTCTGCCCACCATGTCGGGCAGAGCCCGACCTACATTTAGCTCCGGCCATCCGGCATCATCATCGCTCCCGCGTAGCGTGGGGACGATAACAACGATTTATTTAATCGGCGTTTCCTTAGCCGCTGCAGCATTCGCGGCCTCGGCTTTTTTCAGCGCGTCGGCGGCTTCCGGCGCCATGTAGTTTTCGTCGTGCTTGGCGAGCACTTCATCGGCACGCATCACGCCATCGGCCTCTACCCTGCCCTGCGCCACCACGCCCTTGCCTTCGGTAAACAGGTCCGGCAGGATGCCCTTGTAAACGACCGGAATGCTCTTGTGCATGTCGGTAATCACGAAATTGACCGTCAGGCCGTCCGTTTCGCGCTTCACGCTGCCTTCCTCGACTACTCCGCCGATGCGGAAACTGCGCCCGTGCGGCGCTTCATTGTTAAACACCTGGGTCGGAGTGAAATACAGGCTGACGTTATTTTCCAGCGCATTCAATACCAGACCGACCGCCGCGGCCAATCCGGCAACGGCAGCAACGATAAACATGGCTCTTTTCTGGCGTGGTTTCATGTCACTCCCCACTTTCGGCGTCACGCATCATGCGCACTTGACGCAAGGTAATTTTTCGCTTGTGCCTGACCATGGCGATTTCGATCGCAAAAATGAGAAAGGCGACGGCGTACGAACCCAGCCAAACATAGGCGAGCGGGTTTTCCCGCATCCAGATATCCAGACTGCTCATTCCGAACTCCCCGGTTAATAGGTTGGCAGGTGCGAATTCATTCGCACGCCCAACGCGTTACATGCGAATGAATTCGCACCTACAGAAGCGGCATGGCCCGTTGAAGCCACAGGGTGTAAAAAATACAGGTTCATCCCTTCACCTCCGGTAATTCAGAAATCCAGGTCGTGTTGCGCTCGCGCTCCAGGATGATGCTGCGCACGCGCGCCAGCACCACCGCAATCGCGTACAGCCAGCAAGCCGCCAAGGTGATGAACATCGCCTGCTGCATCGCGACATGCATCGAGGTGCCGCTGAACTTGATGGTCGAGCCCTGATGCAAAGTGTTCCACCACTGCACCGAAAAATAGATGATCGGCACGTTCACCGAACCGACGATGGCCAGCAATGCGCTGGCGCGGTCGGCGCGGCGCGGGTCGTCGATCGAGGCGTGCAACGCGATGAAGCCCAGATACAGGAACAGCAGGATGAGCTCGGAAGTCAGGCGCGCATCCCAGACCCACCACGCCCCCCACATCGGTTTGCCCCACAACGCGCCAGTCCACAGCGAGATGAAGGCGAACAAGGCGCCGGTGGGCGCAATCGCGCTGGCCATCATGGCCGACAACCTGGTGTTGAAAATCAGCCCCAGCGCGGCATAACCGGCCAGGATCAGATAAAGGAACATGGACAGGATGGAGGCCGGCACATGAATGAATATGATGCGGTAGAACTCGCCCTGCTGATAATCGGCTGGCGCGACCGCAAAGCCGATATACAGGCCGATAGCACACAGAATCGCGGCGGAAACCGCGAACCAGGGGATCATTTTGCCAGCCAGGCCGTAAAAATTGGTGGGTGCGGAATATTTGAACCAGTTTATTGCCAATTTATTGTTCCATTTCAAAATCACAAAATTAAATATCGTAGGGCGCATTCCATGCACCATACATAGTTGCAGCTTCCACTACTCCATCGAAATACGTAACGCCTGTGCCGTCACCCACGGGGTGAACACCAGCGCCAACATCAACAACGCGCCCAGCAAGGATAAATGGGATACCGCGCTCAACCCGGTCGAAACCGCCTCAACTGCTCCCGTGCCAAAAATCAGCACCGGAATGCACAAGGGCAACACCAGCAGCGACAACAACACTCCGCCGCCGCGCAAGCCCAATGTCAACGCCGCGCCGATCGCGCCGATCATGCTCAATACCGGCGTTCCCAGCAGCAATCCGATAATCAGCACGCCAAGCGCCTGCGCCGGCATGTCGAATTGCACTCCCAGCACCGGCGCCATCAGCACCAGCGGCAGGCCGGACACCATCCAGTGCGCGGCGATCTTGCCCAGCACCAGCATGGATAACGATTGCGGCGCCAGCATCATCTGTTCCAGCGTGCCATCCAGGTAATCGGCCGAGAACAAACGTCCCAGCGACAGCATCGAGGACAGCAATGCCGCCACCCACAACACACCGGCCGACATCTTGCGCAACATGTCCATCTCCGGCCCGACCCCCAGCGGAAACAGGCTGACCACCATCACGAAAAAAATCAGCGTGGTCAGCACATCGGCGCGGCGGCGCATCGCCAGCAGCAAATCGCGCCGTATCACCAGCACCAGCAAACCGAACAGGGTGGATTTTTTCATGGCGCGGTGCTTCTCACGACAGGGACAAACTGCGCATTTCCACCCCCGCCACCTGCAGCGGCTGGTGCGTGGTGAAAATCACCATCCCCTGCCGCGCCAGATGCTCCGCAATCAATTCCTGGATCAAAGCCACCGCTCCGACATCCAGCGCCGTCAATGGTTCATCCAGCACCCACAATCTGGCGGCGCTGACCAGCAGGCGCGCCAAGGCCACACGGCGGCGCTGCCCTTGGGAAAGCACCTTGGTCGGCAGCCTTTCGCGGCCGCGCAACCCGATGCGTCGCAATGCGGCCATCGCCTCCCTTTCATCCAGCTCCACGCCCGAAAGCCCTGCCGAAATGCGCAGGTTTTCCAATGCGCTCAATTCATCCTTGATCGCATTCAAATGCCCGAGATACAGCATCTCGGCGTAATACGCCTCATCCAGATCGCGAATACGCTCGCCGCGCCACGCAATATCACCCTCGTCCGGCATCAGGAAGCCGCACAAGGTACGCAACAGGCTGGTTTTGCCGCTGCCGTTCTCGCCCTGCACCTGCATGATTTGCCCAGGATGCAGCGCAAAGCTTAATCCTGAAAACAAACGATGATCGCCGCGACTGCACGCAAGATTGCTGACTTCCAGCATGAAGGGAAAACCTGAAATTGAACAGCGTGGGATTATATACGATACGCGCCCATTCGGCCTAAACCCGGCAGTTCAATTGATCTTTAATGCCGTTCGTGATGGCTTGAATATTCCATTAATCCGGGCTTACTCAACTGGACCCGGCTTGGCCGTTCCTCGAAGCTCCGCTTCGCTACGTTTTCGCCGGTGTGACGGATCGTTATATCTTCTTTCATTCGATAACGTAACACCTGCCAGGCTACTCTTTGTATTTCTTTTTCGGCGCAATGCTGTCTACAAAAATGATCGTATCAAAGGTGCGATCCAGCGATTTGCTGTAAAACTTTGGCATCGCGACACCGCTGGAATACCTGACGGTCGCCCCCTTGATGATATCTGTCTTGAAGACCGCAAGCCACAGCGGTCCCTTGTCGCTGGTGACTTGCAGGTAGGTGTACATGGGCGAATCGATCACTTCCAGCACCTTGCCGCTATTGACGAGCTTGGTATCGGCAGGAATAGCGGTGGGATGACCGGGCGGCATGGCGACATCCGTCTTGCCAGCCGGCGCGGCAGCATGCGGCGATGCGGCGGCAGCCGGTTTGGCGGTATCGGAATCCTGCGAAGATGCCGCAACGGCAGTACCGGTAATTGCAACCAGCAACAGAGTGAAAATGGTTTTCATCATGATTCCTTAAAATGGGGCGAGTTGAAAAATGGTTCCGGTATGGGGGACATACGAATTTCAGCAAGTTTCACGGCAATTTTTTGCGACCTGACAGACTGGTTTATAACAGCCAAAAAAATGGGTGGCCAAGTTCTGGCCACCCATTCTCTCTGTGCTGAATTTACATCTTGTACTGGTACATCACGCCGAGTATGTAAGTCCGGTAGTGCTGCGGGCCGGTATCCAGGTAGGTCTGCTGGTTGGCGGCCGGTGTCGGGTTTGCCGCCACACCGTCATAGTGCCAATCCTGGATCTTGCCGACCTCGAAGCGACCCATGACCCGCACGGACGACTCCTTGGTAAACGGCACCAGCACGCTGACATCCACCACATTCTGGGTCAGCACCAAGTCGCTAAAGCCGTTGCCGATGAGTCCCAAAGTCGCCAACTGCGCCGGTGTCAGCACCGCCGAGAAATTCGCGACCGTCGGGGCGACGTTGGTCAGGGTTAGAGCGGCGTAGTTATAGGCGTAGCCGATGGCAGTGCGGTTGCTGGTGTAGGTGTAATTCACATCCAGTACCGTCTTGCTGCTGAAGTCAAACTTGAAGCCCAAGCCGAGCGTATCGCTCTTGTTTTTCTGGGCGACATTCCAAGCGCGGCTGGTTGTATAAAGCGGGCTGGTGGCCGATGCCGTGCCGCAATCTGCCAGTGCAGTTGCGGCGGCAAGGGTATTGGTACTCAATAGCATGACACCCGCAGCAGCTTTGGCTGCTGCTATGGTTGCTGCGCTGACGGTGGCGCTGGGGGCCGTGATCGAACCATCGCTCCAGAAACTATAGGTCGTCCCGATGGTACAGGCATTCTGCTGGATGCCATTCTGCTCCGACCTTCCGTCCTGATAGGCATAAAAACCGGAAACGGTCATTTGCGACGACGGCTGCCAAGTCAAATCAAAATTGAGCGAGTTCTGATTCTGCTCGTTGCGACCGTCAAGACCGAAGACTGCATCGGGATACTTGGCATTCTTCAACTGCAACGACACGCCGGCATCCAGATCAGGCCTGACCATATAATTGAAACGCCCATTCAGGATATTCTGATCGCGATCCGCCAAATCGAACTTCCGGTGCAGGCTGTTGACGTGTATCCAGCTCGTCATCGCCAGGTTGCCGGTGTTGGGTGACCCCAGCGAGGCGCTGTAGAACGGGTCGTAAGGATCAGAAATGTAGGTGGTGCCGCGCAGGCGGTCATTCTCGAAAGACAGCCGCAACGTGCCATTTTCGAGACCGCGATTAACGTAGCCTAACTTGATCTTGTCTTCCCAGGTCTCGGCACGTTCACGGTGCGCTCGATTAAGCGTCTCGCGCTCGTAGTTGGCGTTGATGCTGTTCGCGTTGCTGAGCTGGTAGTCGGCGCCGAGGGTGTAGTTCATCTGCTTGTACGCATAAGGGGCACTGCGGATGTTGACGTTGCCGGCGGCTGGCACCAAACCGTTGGCAAGAAGATAACTTGCCAGAGCCGCTTCATTGCAACCGTTGGCCGCCATGAAAGCGCTCAACGCGGTGGCTTGCCCCGCCGTCATGGCAGTGCCGTTGGTCTGAAGAGCGTTAAACATCTGAGCCCCGCTGCCGTCGTTGGTGAGCCGCCCGTATTGCCCGGTCAGCGGGTTGCAAGCCGAGTAATTACTGTTGGTCTGGGTTTCGTAATAGCGCACCTTGCCCTTGACATCCAGGTCATCGACAGGTTTGAGACTCAGACCGAAATCAGCCATCTTGATGTCGACCTCAAGATTGGCCGTTGGTTGGCTCAAGGACGCAACGGTATCCCAAGCGCCGCCCGCTATGGCGTTAACCGTCGCGCCTGCATAAGTAGTGGACGGGATGAGATTGTCATTCTGTTTGGACTGGCTCATCGACACGACGCCGGTGAAGCGTCCCTTCATCATGTCCGGCAATTCGCGCGCGTATTCTCCCTTGACGTTGTAATAGTCGTTATCGGGATAGAGGTCGAAAACCGCGCGCGGAAAACTGGCGATGCCGTTGGCGGCCGCCAGGAACATCGGATTATCGACAGTCATGGTGCCGACATTGTTGCGGAACAGTGATGCCGAGACTTGCAGGTTGGCGCTGTTCAGCGCGTCGGAATACTGTATGCCCGCCAGGAAGTCATGGGTATCATAGTCGATGGTCTCAGGGATCTCGACGCCGCCGGTGCCGCCGCCGCCGCCGATCACCAGCCCGAACGGCCGAGCGCCTTCGCGTTTTTCATTACTATAGCTGCCAAAGACTTTCCAGTTATCCTGCAGGTTCATGTCAGCCCGTATTCCGCCTTTTTTGCGGATGATGCTCAACGCCGAGTAGGGCGTGGCGAGCGCCGCGTTGCCGATGGCAATGTCTGTAGTAGCCGCAGTCGCCGGAGCAATTGGCCCCGCCACCAGCGGAGGGTTCAAGGTCAGATTGGCTGTCCCGGTTCCGCTCCACAGGTTGCGGTAGGTGCTGGTGAAGACATGAGGAGTCTCACTGTAGAACGCCTTGACTTTCCAGTCGTTATAACGCCCCACGGACAGGCTGTAGAACTGGTCATCATTGCCGACCCCGCCGCCGGTTATGTCCAGAAAGCGGGCATTATCGCTTTCGGTTGTCATGCCGAAACTGTTGAGATACAAGCCACCGTTGGGATCCTTGTATTTACGAAACAGGGCTGCCTTTTCGTCGGCCCCGCTACTGAGAATGCCTATTTCAACCCAGCCGCTGGTCGCGCCGGCAACCGCTTCGTCCCTGGCGTAGGGTACGCCATATAACTGGCCGGTCGGGGTGTGTTTGCTCGGCGTGGCGGCGGCATCCCTCTGCCCACCGGCATAGCCGGTATTGAAGGCATTGCCGATGATAGCGTCAACTCCATAGGCAGAGTCGGCATGCGCCGGTTGCATCACCATTGCGGCGCATGCGAGACTGATACAGCAGGCCAGAATTTTCCGGCGCGGACGTATGTTCATGAAAAACCTCCTGTCAGGATTTGTTTTGCAATTTATTTCGCCTTGATCGAAGAGCGCGATATGTTTCATGTTGTCATCTCCTCGTCAAATCAGCGCTGGAAGCGTGCGCCGGCTGGATGGTTGCTGCCGTGAATCATCGAGTGGCAGTTCTGGCAGGAACGCCCGATAACGCGCTGGCCGGCTGCGCCGCCAATTTGGGCGTTTTCAGCGGTACCGCTGGCGTTGTAGAACGTACCCGGATGACCAACCGCTGGGCTATGGCACTGTGAACAGAGATAGGGCCGTGCGCTGACCAGCAACTTGTCGTGGTTGGAACCGTGCTGAGCATGGCAATTAGTGCATTTCTCTCTTACCGGAGCGTGTTCCCACAGGAACGGGCCGCGTTTCTCGGCATGGCAGGTGTAGCAGAGTTCGTTAATACTGTCGGCCTTGAGCAGCGTTTTGGTGGCAGAACCATGCGGGTTATGGCAGTCCGTGCAGGTCATCTTGCCTTCCGGCACTGGCATGTGCGAGCGCTTTTTGAACTCGGCTTCCTGTTGCTTGTGGCACGACTGGCAGGTCTCGGTGATGCTGGCTTTCTTCAGCAAGCCGTTGGCGGAGAACCTGGCCATCGGGTTATGGCAGTCGCTGCAGCTGAGCTTGTTGGTCGCGTGGATCGAGCCGGGCCAGTGCAGGCGTTGTCCGCCCTTGTGGCAGGACAGGCATTGCTCGGTCTGCTTCGCAATCGGTGTGCCCCATTCCTTGGTGAAACTGATCAGGGCACTCTTGTCTGTAGGGTTGGCGACGTGATTGGAGCCGGGGCCGTGGCAGGCCTCGCAGACCTGTTTTTCGGCTTCGTTCTTCGGATTTTGGCGGAAGACCTTGGCATGCAGCGTATGTCCAAAGTTTTTGTTTTCAGTTACATGGCAGCCGGCACAGGCCTGCTCGCCCACATAGGTCGCTTCAGCCGCAACCGCCTGCCCAGTCGATAAAACCAGCAACAATGCGGTTAACGCCCCAAGCACTGCACCCTTGCACAAGAATCTTTCCCAAATCATTTTTGCTCTCCCTTATGGTTAGTTGCCAATTCTTTACGATGAGTATCAACAACGTGGCGGATAATCCGCTTTAAACGGCTTTCCAGACATTGCAATACCTTGCATTTCCTTGCAATTCGACCGTGTTATTTCATCCTAAAAAACGCAGTTGAAACTTGCAGGAGCGCGCCCTGCGCGCGACCGGACAGTTCGCGCGCAGGGCGCGCTCCTACAGGTGACTCACCCATAAGGTGAGTGGCGTCTAAAGACGCAAGAATCAATCACCATGCGGACTTGCATGGAAATACAAACAATCAACTGCGGTTTTCAGGTTCATTGCGGAAAGTGCTCAGGGAAACAGGTTGGCTCAGGTCACAGGCCGGCAATTCGAAAGGGAGGTATTTATCCGATGCACCAAACCAACAGGCATCGCCGACAAGGTGCAGCGATATGGAATGCATTCGGAACTATTGATGCCGCTGAAATGCTGAAGGTATTGCGGGAGAGGTTGGTTCGCTAAAGACTTATTCAATCACCGCCGGGGCGGTAAAGGCATAACCGACATGATGCACGGTCTTGACCGGCAGGTGTTGCCCCAAGGTTGTCAGGCATTTTTTTCGCAGGCGGGCAAGCATGACGTCCAGCCTTTCATCACTATTAAAAATGCGGGGGCCGATAATCTGGTCGGCAATCGCTCTTTTTGAGACCGTTTCACCATTGGCTTCGAACAGGCACTTCAGCAGGAGGAGTTCGCGCGCAGTCAGGTCAATAGATTTTCCATCCGGCCCGATCAGACGCCAATCCTGCTTTGCCAGATGCCAGATGCCGTCTTTCGGCTTCTCTTCCTGAATCCGTCCCGTTGCAGAGCTGGGAACAGGGTGCGCCGGCCGACGGCCGACGGCTTCGATATTGGCGACCAGTTCGGCCAGGTTGACAGGCTTGACCAGGTAACGGTCGGCTCCCGCCTTCAAGCCGGCAAGGCGGTCATCCATGGCATCGCGGGCGCTGACGATGATGACCGTCAGGTTGGGCAACTCATGTAAATGGCGGGCAGCGCTGATCCCGTCCTCGCCCGGCAAACCGATGTCGAGCACGACCACCTCGACGGCATCGACCGCAAACCGCCGGTAGAATTCTTCCGCGCTGCCAACACCCCAGGCGGAATAGCCTTGTGCCTTGAAGTATTCCAGCATGGTATCCAGCAGATCGGCGTCATCTTCGACAACAGCGACGCGAACCGGCATTTCATGGATATATGAGGTCATGAGACTCGAAGCTGCGCTTCCCGGTCAGTCGCAAAGTCTAGCGGAATTGTTACTGTAACATGCGCCCCTTCCCCTTCACGGCTTTCCATTTCTACGCGGCCACCATGCAGGGCGGTAATTCTGGACACCAGCGACAGACCCAGCCCGGCGCCTGGAATGGATGTGACAGATCGGCCACGCATGTACTTCTGAAAGATGAAGGGAAGTTCGTCGGCGGGGATGCCACACCCCTGGTCGATGACCTCGAAGCTGCAAGCCTGTCCAGTGTGCCTGATGCGCAACCTGACTTCGCTCCCGGACGGAGAATATTTGATGGCGTTGCCAAGCAGATTGAGCAGCAGGATACCCAGCAATTGCGGGTCGGCGTCGAGCAGCGGAAGGTCTGGATCGAGTTCGGTAATGAGCCGATGGCTCTCGGAAATGAGCTGCGTGCCTTCGACTACCGATGCCACAAGTGCGTGAAGGTCGATAGCAGAAGAACGCAGGGTGAGCGCCTCGCTATCCATTCGGCCTTCTATCAGGCAATTGTCGAGAAAATTGGTTAGGCGAAATACCCCGCGCCGGATTCGTGCAATGATGGGAGCCGTATCGCTTTCTGCGGGCAGCTTGATATCAAGCAACTGGGCTGCGGAATCGATGACCGCAAGCGGCGAACGATACTCATGCGAGATCATGGCTACCAACTGGCGCTGTTCGGCCAAGGCCAGTTCGGCGGTTTCCTTGGCACGATGAAGTGCGTTCTCCATCTGTTTGCGCTCGGTGATATCGCGCGCCACGGACAAAAAAGCAGGCTTGCCGTCAAATTCAATAAGACGGGAATTCAATTCAACCTGAGTAGGAATACCGTCCTTGCTCACTTGCGTTGTCTCGAAAACGAGTTTGCCCTGTTCCAGTATTATTTTGATTCGCTCCGGTACTTTCGCCGCGTATTCGGGCGTATCGATGTCTGCCGGACTCAATTGCAGCATTTCTTCATGGCTGTAGCCCAGGCGATCGCAGGCCGAGCGGTTGACATGGATAAAACGGCCATCCATGCCAACGACAAGAATGGCATCGGAGATCATATCGAAGAGTGTTTGAAATTTTTCTCTCGCCTTGGTGACCGCCTCTTCAGCCCGCTTGCGCTCGGTGATGTCGCGGATAATCCCGATCGCATGCCAGCCGCCTCGTACCTTGACTGCAGAAATGGAGAGTTCGGCGAGGATTTCGCTGCCATCCTTGCGTATCGCTGTAACCTCGCTGACCTTGCCAATTAGTGGCCCCTCGCCATTCATCTGGAAACGTGCGAAACCGTAAACCACATCGTTCCGGAAGCGGGGTGTGACAATCAGTCGGTGCAACTGCTGCCCCAGCACCTCTTCCCGGCGGTACTGGAACATCTTTTGCGCGGCAAGGTTCCAGTCGACAACCAGGCATTGCTCGTCGACAACGACAATCGCATCCTGGGCAGCGGCGTTAATCTGCCGCAAATAGTCTTCATTCTCTTTTATTTTCCGAAATACCAACCAATAGAGTAGCGGAGCAATGATTATGGTCAACGAGATGGCATCAATAATATTCCACGTTGCACCCGACAACCCAAACATGGGCCTGAAAAACATATGAAGAAGCATCATGAACAACAGTTCAACACCGAATATGGAGACAGCCACAGCGGTCACCACCCCCAGAGGGGTGTTCAATATTTTCGACAAATTCCAGTTTTTCATGTTGTATTTATCCATTCCGGTCACTCAACAATCGATGCAATATCGCCTATTCACAGCAACCATGTCAATGAGCGGCGTAGCATCCTCCATGCATGAAATGAGTTGAATGTGATAAAAGCCTCACCCATCATTTGCAGTTATAATCGCCGCACTTTTGACCAACCATCTATAGAGGAACAAAATGGGATTTCTGGCCAATAAACGCATTCTGATTACCGGCATGATCAGCACTCGCTCGATTGCGTATGGCATCGCTCAAGCCATGCATCGCGAAGGCGCGGAACTTGCCTTTACCTATCAGGGCGAGCGGGTACGTGATCGGGTTTTGGGATTGGCCAAGGAATTCAACAGCGAACTGGTCTTTCAATGCGATGTCGGCAGCGATGATGAGATCAATCAACTATTTGTCGATCTGAACAAGCACTGGGAAAACTTCGATGGCTTTGTGCATGCTATTGCTTTCGCGCCCCGCGAGGCATTGGACGGAGAGTTTCTGGACGGCTTCAGCCGTGAGTCATTCCGCATTGCGCATGATATCAGCGCCTACAGCTTTCCGGCCATGGCCAAAGCTGCCTTGCCAATGATGGAAGGCCGCAACGCCGCCCTGCTGACCATGAGTTATCTCGGTGCGATTCGTACCATGCCGCATTACAACGTGATGGGTATGGCCAAGGCCAGCCTGGAAGCCAGCGTGCGTTATCTGGCGATGCAACTCGGGCGCAAGGGGATACGCGTGAACGGCATTTCCGCCGGACCGATCAAGACGCTGGCTGCGGCCGGCATCGCCGACTTCGGCAAATTACTCAGCTACAACGAAAAGCACGCGCCGCTCAAGCGCAACGTGACCATCGAAGAAGTGGGCAATGCCGCCGCCTTCCTGTGCAGCGATCTGGCCAGCGGCATCACCGGCGAAATCAGCTATGTGGATGGGGGTTTCAACACCACCGCCTTGGGCACGACCGAGGCATAACCCTGAGTCGGCAGCGGCAAGTGGGCGGATGAACTCCTACAGTCCGGACACTTACGCAACCGCAGCAATACAACCGCACCGCAAAGCACGGCGCGGGCACGGCGGATAATCAGACCAGGAGGCTGGCGCAAAATTCCTCATCCGGTTTTCCCCCTTGTAGCGGAAGAGCCATGGTAAGGGTAAAGTGGTTTCGCTCATGCGGAACTATTGCTACAAGGGGATAACAATTGCCAGCTTCCATTCTTTCCGTCCATAACGGACGGACAAACACATGCCGCATGCGCCGGCATCTCCCATCGCCCTGCAAAAATTCATAGCCGTGGATCGCTTACAACGTATCTATAAACTGCATCAGGCCGTTTCTTCGCGCCGCCATCCCGTATCCTGTCAGACATTACAGGATGAACTCGAATGCTCGCGCGCCACAGTCAACCGCATCATTCAGGAGATGCGCCTGTATTTCAACGCACCGCTTGAATATGACCGATCACGCAGCGGCTACCACTATGCGCTAAGCGATGGCCAGACTTTTGAGCTACCCGGACTCTGGTTCAGCGAAATCGAACTCTATGCGCTGCTGACCACCCAGCAACTACTCGCACACGTGCAACCCGGCCTGCTCGATACACAACTCAAACCCGTCAAAGAACGTATCGAACAAATCCTCGCGGCCGGAAATCTGGGCAAGAGCCATCTGGGCAGCGAAGAAATATCCAAACGAGTGCGCATCCTGCGCATGACCGGACGCAATGTCGCGCTGGAATGTTTTCAGACTGTAGCGGGCGCACTGCTGCAAAGAAACTGCCTGAACATCAGCTACCACGGGCGCGGCAACGATGAGACCAGCCAGCGCGACATCTCCCCGCAGCGGCTCATCCACTACCGCGACAACTGGTATCTGGACGCTTACTGCCATACCCGCAAAGCCCTGCGCAGCTTCGCCGTCGAACGCATCACCGCTGCCAAGGCATTGCCACAGCGTTGCCGCGACGTGCCGGAAAAACAGCTTGATGCACATTACGCGAGTTCCTACGGCATCTTCGCGGGCGAACCCAAACACACTGCCGTGCTGCGCTTCACCCCGGAACGGGCACGCTGGGTGGCGGATGAACACTGGCATCCGCAGCAACAAGGCAGATTCATGGAGAACGGCAGCTATGAGCTGCGCATCCCTTACTCCGAGCCGCGTGAACTGGTGATGGACATCCTAAAACATGGCGCTGATGTTGAGGTCATCGCGCCGGAGACGTTGCGGCAGGAAATATTGGAACACTTGCGTAAAGCTACTGCAAAATACACGGACGCGTAGATACGTAGGTTGGGTTAGCGGCTTTATCGCGTAACCCAACATCATTAAAATAGGCTGTTGGGTGACGCAGTGAAACTGCTAACCCAACCCACATGACTCACCACAAAGAAACAGGAAGCAATATGAACGCCTCTATTGAATTACCAACCTACCCCGAAGAATTCCTCGCCGAGCTCAGTCCGTCCAAACTCACAGACATCCTCATCGAAGACCAAGACCGCGTCCCGCGCAACGTCATAGACGCATGTGTCCGATGCGGTGACGCGATGACGGAATATTTGCGCCAACTGCATGAGGACGATTTTCTTTGGCTGGACAATGAAGATGATCCTGAAGAAATCGCCGGTGGCAAATGGTGGTTGCGCTTCCATGCAGCCATGATTCTCGGTTTGATCCAGAGCGAACAGGCAGGCCTGCTGTTGGTTGAACTCATGCGCCGCATGTCGCAGGAAGACGACGACGACCTGCAAGACTGGCTATCAGGCTACTGGCCCGCATTTTTTCTGAACAAGCCGGACACCGTACTGCCCTCCTTGCGCGCCCTCTGCGAAGACCGCGACATGGATCAGTACATGCGCGCAAACGCCATTGAAACGGTTATCGCCACCTTCTCGCGACAAGGCGGAGAAGCGCTCGAACAAGCGCTGGCATGGCTCGTCGGAATTGCAGAAAATGAAGACGAGGATTGGGAGTTCCGTTTGTCTGCAGCCAGTCTGTTGCTGCACTTCCCGCGTGAACAATATCGGCATTTGATGGAAGACCTTGCAGAACAACAGGGCGGATTCTTGGCGCACTTTTCCGCACAGGAGGTTCAACAAGCTTATACCGGAAAATATTTCCCGCCCGAATGGGAACGCTTCACGGATCCATGGAAATTTTACGAACCGGATGCCATCACCAAACGCCAGATACGCTGGCGGGAAGAAGATGCAAAAGAAAAACAGCGCATCCTGAACAGAGACGCGGGCAAACTAGCCAACCCATATATCCCATATGTTCCACAAGAAACCTACATCCGCCCCGAACCCAAAATCGGACGCAACGACCCCTGCCCGTGCGGCAGCGGCAAGAAATACAAGAAATGCTGCCTGGCAAATGAATGACCGGCTCAGGTTTTGAGCCACCCACGGGTATACACTCCCCGGCAATTAAAAAAACAAGAACCAAAAACGCAAAACATGCCAGATCAACGGGGAGTTACGGGCTTTTGTCGGCGATGCCAATGGCATGAGTAAGCTCACCAGCCACGCCAAAGTCTTCGGATGGGTCTGATGCTGGTGCGCCGCCTTTAAGGAAGCGTCGATTAAATCGAATTGTTGGAATGCACGCTGTTTTTCTCCTCCCCTGACAAGGGGAGGCCGGGAGGGGTTGGGGCTGCCAATCAAGAACAGTAAGGCTTGCAGCCAAAAGCAAACCCCCTCCAACTCCCCCTTGTCAGGGGGAGAGCGAAACACCGGCTACGTGATCGATTTAATCTGCGTTTCCTTTAGTATTGCGCTATCATTTGATGGCACAATTTATTGAAAGGAAGACAAGTTATGGACGCTTTTACTATCCGCGATTTACGCGAACGCACGGGTGAGTTGATACGCGATGCCGAGGCAGGCAAGCTTTCCATCGTCACCAAACATGGTCAACCGGTATTTGTGGCGGTGCCATTTAATGAAACATTGCTCAAGGCGGGGGTCGGTGTGGCGTTGGCAGTTAAACTCTTTGACGATGAGGTGGTTAGTCTGGGCAAGGCGGCGAAGCTTTCTGGCATGCCTCAAGGCGAATTCATAGACTATCTCGGCGCACTGAATATTCCGGTGGTGCGTTACGGCAAGGAAGAGTTGCAGCAGGAGCTGGCGGCCTTTGAGTAAGATCGTTATTGCGGATGCTGGCCCATTGATCGCGTTTGCACGTCTTCATCAGCTTGGTTTGCTGCCGCAGATTTTCGACCGTGTGTTTGTAACCGATGTTGTGTTTGCCGAGTGCGCCGGAAGAGCGGATTTCCCCGAGAGTCCGTTGATTAGGGAAGCGGTGGACAAGAAGCGGTTGGAGTTGTGTACCGCGCCGGATTTTTCTGCCTACGCGCAAAAGATTGACGCCGGTGAGGCGAGCGCGATTGCGGTGGCAATCGACTTTGCGTGCGGTGTTCTTATGGACGACAAGGCCGGTCGCAAAATGGCGACGAATGCCGGTGTACCGGTGATCGGCACGGTGGGTGTACTGGTGCTGGCGAAACGCAAAGGGATTGTTCCGCTGGTGATTCCGCAGCTGAATGCGCTTATAGCCACCGGTTATTTTCTGAGCGCGGAGATAATTGCAGCCGCGTTGGAAGCTTCTGGCGAGTAGGTCGGGTTTAAACCCGACACGTTGGGTTACACAGGCTCAGGTTTTGAGCCTGTGGGTATGGATAATGGCAATTGTGAACCTCTACAAATTCGTCATTCCGGCGTAGGCCGGAATCCAGTATTTTCAATAAGCTGGACACCGGCTTGGCTGAAAGCCAGTTTATCCTGAGCTTGTCGAAGGGCCGGTGTGACGAAATCTGAAGTTTTAGAGACACCATAAAGCTCAAAGGGGGCATCATGTCACGGCGCGCATTCTTGAAATCACTCACGGCACCCGCCGGTGGATTCGCTTTGCCCGCCATCGCATCTGCCAGCAGTCGCGGTGGGACATGGAAAACCTTACAGACTTCTCGCTTGGCTGGCTTCCAGTACCGTTGCGTTCTCTTGCAAGAGAGGGCGAGGATTGAAACCAATACCACAACGGCGAAACCCTCTGTCCGCAACTCGCCGCAGGCCAGCCGCTTATGCTGACACGCGAAGCCGACAACCGGTTTGATGATCGCGCAGTGCGAGTGGCTTGGCGAGAACATAAGCTCGGCTACATACCCCATCTGGTTAACGCCGCCGTCTCGCAATTGCTGGATCGTGGGGAGAGGCTGGAGGCGGTGATTGCAGGGCTGGGGAACAGCAGCAATCCGTGGGACAGGGTTAAGGTGGAAGTGAAATGGCGAGTATGAGCAACCAACCAGATCAGCGGCCTTTAGCGCATGTCCGGCAATTGCCGAACGGCAAATGGGACGAGCATTTTTTGGATGAGCACTTGCACGAGGTGGCCAACCTGGCGCGCAAATTTGCCGAGCAATTTGGTAGCGAAGACTGGGCTAGTCTCGCTGGCATGTGGCATGACTTGGGCAAGCACAGCGTGGAGTTTCAACAATACATCAAATCAGTCAGCGGCTATGACGCGCACATCGAAGCGCCCGGTCGGGTTGACCATTCCACGGCGGGCGCAATCCATGCGATCAGACAGTTCAACCAACTCGGGCGCATTCTTGCTTATTTGATTGCAGGACATCATGCAGGGCTGCCCGATTGGAACGCGGCAGAAACCGGGGGCAAGGCACTCGCCATCCGCTTGGGGGCGGAGCAAGACCACCTGCTCGACCGCATACCAACGCAAACCATACCGCAAGAAATCCTCACACAAACCAAGCCCACAACCAAGCCGCGCGGCGGCGCGGACGGATTGCATTTGTGGTTGCGTATGTTGTTCTCTTGTCTGGTTGATGCAGACTTTCTCGACACCGAAGCCTTCATGGATGGCGACAAAGCAGCTTCCCGTAGCGGCTATCGTGATTTGAGCAACCTGCTGGCCGACTTCGATCTGTACATGGCAAACAAATCCGCGTCCGCAGAAGTCACGCCAGTCAACATTATCCGCGCAGACATCCTGCGTCAGTGCCGTGAAAAAGCCGCATTGAATCCTGGGCTGTACTCGCTCACCGTGCCAACTGGAGGCGGCAAGACCTTATCCGGCATGGCTTTCGCCTTGCAACACGCCGTGCAATACAACAAGAAAACGAAAGACAAGACGAAGCATAAAAAGCACATCATTTACGTCATTCCCTACACCAGTATCATCGAACAAACAGCGGGCATCTTTCGAGAAATATTTGGCGACAACGTAGTCGAGCACCATGCCAACCTTGACCCAGACAAGGAGGATGCGCGCTCACGTCTGGCAACCGAGAACTGGGATGCGCCCATCATCGTCACCACCAACGTCCAGTTTTTTGAATCGCTGTTCGCCGCGCGCACCAGCCGCTGCCGCAAGCTGCACAACATCGTCAACAGCGTGGTGGTGCTAGACGAGGCGCAATTGCTGCCACCGGAATTCCTGCAACCCATCGCCGACGTGATGAACCAATTGGCAAACCATTACGGCGTAACGTTCGTGCTTTCCACTGCGACCCAACCTGCGCTGGGCTCTTTCCAGCCTTTTGGTGGAAAACCTTTTCGCGGCCTGGATGACGTGCGCGAAATCATGGACAACCCCGATGCCCTGTATCAGGCATTGCAGCGGGTGGAAGTTAGTGTCCCAAGTGACCTGCAAACACCGCGCGATTGGCAAAGTGTCGCGGCAGAACTACTCCAGCATCCGTCTGTGCTATGCATCGTCAGCCGCCGCGATGATGCGCGCGAACTGCATCGCCTGATGACCGCCAAGGAGGATGGCACAGATACGCTACATCTATCCGCGCTAATGTGTGGCGAACACCGTTCCAGAATCATTCGATACATCAAGTGGCGGCTCAAGAAGAATAAACCGCTCCGCGTTATCAGCACCCAACTGGTGGAGGCCGGTGTGGATGTAGACTTCCCCGTGGTGTATCGCGCACTGGCTGGGCTGGATTCGATTGCGCAGGCGGCAGGTCGCTGCAACCGTGAAGGCAAACTAAAAGATGCTGAAGGAATTCCCATCAAGGGGAGCGTTGTAGTTTTTGTGCCGCCGAAACCCGCTCCGCCGGGTCTATTGCGGCAAGCGGCACAAATTTCGGTGAGCCTGCTGTCGGGAAGCAAAAGTAATGTATTGGAGCGTGATCTTGCCAAGCAATTTTTCGAGCACCTCTATGTGCGCGCACCGTCGCTCGACAAACACGGAATTCACGAATTGCTCACGCAAGACGCCCGTGATTGCCAGATTCAATTTCGCACCGTGGCGGAAAAATTCCGGCTGATAGATGACACTGCTTATGAGACTATTCTGGTTCGCTATGGCGACAATGACATATTGCTCGGCAAGCTGGAAAAAGAAGGCCCGCAACGCTGGCTGATGCGTAAACTGCAACGCTATTCGGTGAACCTGCCCAAGCGTGTATTTGCGCAACTCGAAAAACAAGGCGATGTGCGCGAGATATGGCAAGGCATTTATGCACAAGTAGGCAGCACGCTTTACGACAAGTCACTTGGCGTAGTGGTTGATGGCAATATCGCACCGGATGAGTTGGTTGGATGAACCAAAATCAGGGAAGAGAAACATGAAAACATTTTGCTTGGAGGTAACCGGCGATTTCGCCTGCTTCACTCGGCCTGAAATGAAGGTCGAGCGCGTCAGCTATGACGTGATGACACCCTCTGCCGCCCGTGCCGTATTCGAGGCCATTTTGTGGAAACCTGCCATCCGCTGGCATGTAACCAAGATCGAAGTGCTGAAGCCGATCAAGTGGATCACCTTGCGGCGCAATGAAGTGGGCGCGGTGGTATCGTCGCGCAACGTGCAGTCTGCCATGAACGGCGGCAACGGCGACCTCGGGCTTTACATCGAGGACGAACGCCAGCAGCGCGCTGGGCTGTTCCTGCGCGATGTCGCTTACCGCATTCACGCCGGGTTTGAAATGTGCGATGCCTCGCGGCACAAACAAAATTTCCCGCATCTCGCAAAACATCGCATTAACGACCAAGATGAACAGCGCGCCGCAGACGAAGCGAACACGCCCGCAAAATTTTTGAACATGTTCGAACGCCGCGCCAGCAAAGGCCAATGCGTAAACCAGCCCTATCTGGGTTGCCGTGAGTTCGCTGCAAATTTCCGCTTGGTAAAACCATCTGATCCCGTACCGGATTGGTCTGAACTTACATCAGTGGAAAAACGAGATTTGGGTTTTGACCAGCCGCGAGACTTGGGCTGGATGCTGCACGATATGGACTACAGCAACCTCGCCAGCCCCAGCCCGCGCTTCTTCCGCGCAGAGCTGAAAAAAGGCATGCTGGATTTAGCCGATGTGGAGGTGCGGGGATGATTTTTCAGGCGCTATGCAATTACTACGAACGCAAGCCAGACTTGCCTCGACTTGGCTTTGAAAAAAAAGCCATTCCCTTTGTGATTGAAATCAATTCGACCGGGCAGTTGGTGCAGATTGAAGATACACGGCACATCGAAGGAAAAAGGAAATTTGCCCGCAATTTTGTTGTGCCGCAGGGTTTGAAAAAATCCTCCGGGGTTGCCGCCAATCTGCTGTGGGGGAATGTTGAATATGTGCTGGGCATCAGCAACGAAGGTGATCCTAAAAAGATAAAGGAGCGACACGCGGCGTTTAAGGCAAAGCTAGATACTGTAGCTGCCCAAACAGATACAGGTCTCACGGCAGTACGTGCATTTTTGAAATCGCCAGACCGTGCGCGGTTAGAGGCTGCTCCACTTTGGCAAGAAATCTTAAACACCAAACCAGACATGACCTTCCGCCTTCAGGGTGATCTTGAACTGGTTTGCCAACGGCCTGCTATCAGGGCAGGTCTGGGAAATGCAGGCGCAAATGAAATCACTTGCTTGGTCAGCGGTGAGCCGGATGGCATTTCCGATGCCAATGGCAAGCCTGATGGACTGCACTGGTCAATCCAAGGCGTATGGGGCGCACAGTCTAGCGGTGCAAATATCGTCTCTTTCAACAAGGATGCGTTCAATTCTTTTGGCAAGGAGAAAGGCGCAAATGCCCCCGTCGGCAAGCGCGCCGCCTTCGCATACACCACAGCACTCAAGCATCTGTTGGGCAAGGAAAGTACGCAACGCATTCAGGTCGGAGATACATCTACCGTGTTTTGGTCGGAAGTACATACAGATTTTGAAGATAGCTTTGCGGACTTCTTTAATGAACCACCCAAGGACGATCCGGCAAGACAAACCCGCGCTATTCAAACTTTATTCAACGCCGCGAAAACGGGCGCATTAAGCGACGAGGGAGGCAAAACCCGTTTCTACGTGCTTGGCCTCGCGCCCAATGCCGCACGCATCAGTGTGCGTTTCTGGCAGGTCGGCACAGTCGCCGAAATGTCGGCGCGGATATGCCAGCATTTTAAAGACTTGGAAATTGTCCATGCCAATTATGAAAAGCCTTACCTCTCGCTTTTCCGTCTGCTGGTTTCAACTGCCTCACTTGGCAAGTCGGAAAATATTCCGCCCAATTTAGCGGGTGAATTCATGCGCACCATTCTTGCCGGACTGCCTTATCCGCAAACGCTGTTGCAGGCCGCTGTGCGACGCATACGTGCCGAGCAGGCAAAAAAAGATGACCGTACCGGCAAGCCAGTCCCAAATGTTAGTTATCCGCGCGCCGCGCTCATTAAGGCGTGTATCAATCGAAGTGCTAAAAAGGAGGAACTCAAAGTGTCATTAGATGAAAGCAATACTAATCACGCCTATCGTTTGGGCAGGCTATTCGCCGCATTGGAACGTGTACAAGAGCGCGCTAATCCGAGCATCAACACCACCATCCGCGAACGTTTTTATGGTGCAGCATCAGGGACACCAGTGACGGTGTTTCCTACATTGCTAAAACTTAAAAATCATCATATCGCCAAGCTGAATAAGGGCGAAGCCGTGAATCAAGAAAAGTTAATTAGCGCAATTATTGATGGGGTAACTGAGTTTCCTGCGCAACTAAATTTACAAGATCAAGGACGCTTTGCTATTGGCTATTACCACCAGCGGCAAGCTTTCTTCACCAAATCCTAATCTACCAATAAGGGAGAATAATCATCATGGCACTTAATAATCGTTACGACTTCGTTCTGCTGTTTGATGTAAAAGACGGCAATCCCAACGGCGACCCAGATGCCGGCAACTTGCCCCGCGTGGATGCAGAAACTGGGCGCGGCTTGGTAACTGACGTGTGCATTAAACGCAAGGTGCGCAATTTTGTTGGACTAGTGAAAGAATGCAAAGCGCCTTTTGATATTTATGTCAAAGAAAAAGCGGTTCTCGGCAGGGCTCACAATGAAGCATTTGCCGCGCTAAAAATTTCTTTAGGTGAAGAGTCTCGCGTTTTGATTCCTGAATCTCTTCGTGATGACTTGGAAGATTTTTCGTTTCCAGAAGGATTGGAGCTTGGAGAGAATGATGAAGAACAGCCTGTCATTGTTGTCGCTGCTGATGCGGACGTGAAGGCAATCAAAGCAGCACTTAAGGAAGCAAAACCCGTAAAAGCAATAAAGGATTTTCTCGAATCATGTTTGAAAGGTGTTAAAGCCCGCAAACCCAAAGCGGACGAAATTAACAGTGGTCGGCAGTGGATGTGTCAGCGATTTTTTGACATCCGTACTTTCGGCGCAGTTATGTCTCTAAAGTCCGCCCCCAACTGCGGTCAGGTGCGCGGCCCGATCCAACTCACCTTCGCCCGTTCTGTTGATCCCGTCGTGGCATCGGAACATTCCATCACTCGCATGGCGGTTGCCACAGAAGCGGAAGCCGAAAAACAATCCGGCGACAACCGCACCATGGGGCGCAAGTTCACCATCCCTTATGGCCTTTATGCCGCCCACGGTTTTGTGTCTTCCTTCCTCGCCAAGCAAACTGGCTTCGATGAAAACGATCTGGAATTGCTCTGGCAGGCACTGGCGCAAATGTTCGAGCATGACCGTTCCGCCGCCAGAGGCGAGATGAATACGCGCGGGTTGTACGTGTTCAAGCACGACAGCGAATTGGGTAATGCGTCAGCGCACAATCTGTTCGATCTGATTCAGGTGAAGAAGAATGCCGAGGAACCCGCTCGCGATTTTGCCGATTACACCGTGACAGTGAAAGAGACAGGTGTGCCTGCGGGAGTCACTTTGCAGCGAAAGGTCGGTTAATTACGCTTGCTGCATAGGTTGCGGCAATTTCTTGGCGACTTATAATGCCCGCAAACTGCAAAAGAGAAATCACATGCAATACGCTGACATCATTGCAAGAGAAGCCGATTCGCTTCCCTTGGAAAAGCAGGCCGAGTTGCTCGATTTCATCGAGTTCCTGAAGGCCAGGCAAAGCCGCGCCTCGATTCCCATGACATCGACGGAAATCGAAGCGTTCTTTCACAGCTTCAATGTGGATACGAGCAACTACAAATTCGACCGGGAAGAAGCCAATGCTCGCTAATTCATTCAGTAGCGATGAAGTGCTGCTGCGCCAAATGGTGGAAACCATCGTCAACGAGGTTGCGCCGGAAACGATTATTCTCTTTGGTTCGCGCGCGCGCGGTGATGCACGAGCTGGTTCCGACGTTGATTTATTGGTAGTTGAAACCGAACCATTTTCGCCGCAGCGTAGCCGCCGCAAGGAGTCTGCTCGCTTGTATATGGCGTTAAGGGGGCTGGCTGTTTCCAAGGATATTCTGCTGTACAGTCGGGCGGAATTTGAGCATTTTAAAAATTCTCCGCACCATGTTGTAGGCCGGGCGCATCGTGAAGGGAGAGTGTTACATGCTCGACCTTGAACATGCCAATTCCTTGGTGCGCATGGCGCAGAAGGATTTTAATGCGCTGCTCGGTATGCAGGGAAACGATTTATTTGCCGATGAGATTTTCGGATTCCATGTTCAGCAGGCAGTAGAAAAAGCTCTCAAAGCATGGCTCTGCACTTGTGCTGGCGCTGACTATCCGATGACACACGAACTGGCGCGCTTGCTTAGTTTATTGGAGAACCAGAACGCGGAAGTTGAGATGTTTTGGCCGCTAGTCCAATACACGATGTTCGCGGTTCAGGCGCGTTATGAGGAAGGCGTTGCCGAACTGGATGAACCGATAGACCGTGCTGCGGAGATTGCACATGTGTCAGCTTTATTGACGCACGTCGAAAAACTGCTGGCCGCAAAGCCCCTTGGATGACGATGATCCCATCATGCTCTCCGCGCTCCAGCACTGGAGCTATTGCCCGCGCCAGTGTGCGCTGATCCACCTTGAGCAGGCATTCGACGAGAACGTCCACACCATGCGCGGCAACGCGGCGCATGAGCGGGTGGATGATCCGGGGTTTGAAACTTTCGAGGGCGTGCGTGCGGAGCGTGCCTTGCCAGTGTGGTCTGAGCGGCTGGGGCTGATCGGCAAATGTGATGTGGTGGAGTTTCACCCTGACGGGCATATCTACCCGGTCGAATACAAGCATGGTCGCAAGCGCGAAAAAATCCACGATGATCTGCAACTCGGCGCGCAGGCGATGTGTCTGGAAGAGATGTTCGGCAAGCCAATCTCGAAAGGCGCGATTTATCACCACACTTCGCGCCGCCGCCGCGAAGTTGCCATTACGCAAGATTTGCGCGACAAGGTGGAAGAGGCTGTACACGCCATTCGCGCCATGTTGAATTCCGGCAAGCTGCCGCCTCCGGCCAATGACGCGCGCTGTAAGGAATGTTCGCTGAAGGAAATTTGCCAGCCAGATGCGCTGGCGGAACGCTACAGGTTGAAGTCTTTGCGCGAGGAATTGTTCAGCGCTGCCGAACTGGCGAAATAAAAATGCCAAACATCAACATTAATCTTTGCTCCACCAGATTCATTTCTTCCGGGGTTAATTTGCCCAGAACGCGTTCGCCAAAACGGCTGCGATCCAGTGCCCGTGTTTGTTCGAGAACAACATGACTATCTTTCAACAAACGGTCGCGCGCGGGTACTGCAACGCGCAGTTGAGCGAGTCCCGGCCAATATTTTGTAGTGAGCGGCGCCGCCATGACAACCGGCGATCCCGCTTCCAGAAAGAGCGGTTCCATCAAAATAACAACCGGGCGAACTTTGCCAATTTCTGCGCCTATATTGGGATTGAGTCGCGCAACCCATATTTCTCCGCGACGCATTATTTCCACCACTGCTCTTCAGGCTCGGAAGACGATGGCTCGCCGGGTTTGCGCCCTTCCGCAATATCGAGCGCTTCGCTATCCGCAACCGCGAACTCTTCCGCGATTGCAATGCTTTCGGCGCGCGCCTCAGGGTTGGTCGCCAGAAAACGGAAAGCTTCAACCATCCCGGCCAGGAGTTGCTCTCGCTCCTGGTCATGCACAAACTTCTCCAATGCCGCGCGCGCCAACTTGGAACGGTTCTGGTGGGTTTGTGCCGCCAGCACGGTTAATTGCTGGTCTAGTTTTTCCGGCAAGCGCAAAGTTAGTGTTCCCATCTCAACCACCTCCACCTCATTTTGAGGTGCGAATTGTAATACAAATATGCGCACAATTCAAAATACGCTTTATGTGATGACCCAGAACGCCTATCTCCATCTGGAGAATGACACGCTGCGTGTGGATGTGGAGCGCGAGAAAAAGTTGCAGGTGCCGCTGCATCATCTGGGTAGCGTGGTGTGTCTGGGCAACATCATGCTTTCGCCCGCGCTGATGCACCGCTGTGCGGATGACGGCATCAGTCTGGTGTTGCTGAATAACCAAGGGCGATTCAAGGCGCGCCTGGAAGGCCCGGTTTCCGGCAACATCCTGCTGCGGCAGGCGCAGCATCGCCTGGCGCTGGATAAAAAATTTGCGTTGGGCATCGCGCTTAGTGCGATTGCCGGGAAGTTGCGTAATTCGCGCCAAGTGTTGTTGCGCGGCGCGCGTGAAGCAGGCGATGGGGAAGATAGCAGCGCACTTACCGCTGCCGCAAAAATGCTTTCTAACTCGTTGCGCAATCTGCCGCACGCCCCCGATCTGGACGTGGTGCGCGGCATCGAGGGCGATGCGGCAAAAAATTATTTCGCCGCGTTGCCGCTGTTGGTCAAACGCGAGGTGCGCGATAAATTCACGATGGATGGTCGCACCCGGCGACCACCGCGCGACCGTTTCAACGCGCTACTTTCATTTCTTTATTCCATGCTGATGAACGACTGCCGTTCCGCGCTGGAAGCTGTCGGCCTCGACCCCCAGCTTGGATTCCTGCACGCCGTTCGCCCCGGCCGCGCCGCACTCGCGCTGGATTTGATGGAAGAGTTTCGCGCCATCTTCGCCGACCGGCTGGCGCTCACCCTGATTAACCGGGGACAGATCGGCCCCAACGATTTTGCCGAGCGTGAAGGCGGCGCGGTGCTGCTCGAAGGCGACGCACGCCGTACCGTGGTGGTTGCCTATCAGGAGCGCAAGCAGGAAGAAGTGATGCACCCGTTGCTGGAAACCAAAGTGCCGATTGGGCTGCTGCCGTTATTGCAAGCGCGCTTCATGGCGCGCACCCTGCGCGGCGAAATGGAAGGCTATCTCCCGTTCCTCTATCGGTAATGTCATGCTGATTATTATTACTTACGACGTATCCACCGTAACCGCCGCCGGGCGCAAACGACTGCGCCGCGTCGCAAAAGTATGCGAGAGCACCGGGCAACGAGTACAAAATTCGGTCTTTGAGTGCAAGGTCGATCAGATGCAACTTGAAGAATTAGAGCGGCGGCTGCTCGACGAGATAGACGAAAAAGAAGACTGCTTGCGCCTCTATCGTTTGACTGAACCAGTGGAGTTACACATCAAGGAGTATGGTAAATTCCATGCTGTGGATTTTGAAGGAGCACTGGTAATATGAAGCGCGAACCAGTAGCAACGACACAAACGCGGCAGGTTCGCGTTATGGCTAATATATTGATGAAGGATGATTTTCTGCCTTCATCGTTTAATTGTGTGAACTCTCGGTGGCAAGAAAGCCGAGGGTTCGCGCAAAGTTCGCTTTTCAACGTTGATAGTCATGGCGTTGTGAGCGGACTGTAGCGCCCGCGCCTCGGCGCGGGCGAGGATTGAAACAACTACGACACCGATGGCCAGCGCCAGAAGCAGGCGTAGCGCCCGCGCCTCGGCGCGGGCGAGGATTGAAACTACGAACCGCTTCTCGATGTTCGACCAGTCCTATGGTAGCGCCCGCGCCTCGGCGCGGGCGAGGATTGAAACGGTTAAGGCTGCGGTTTTTTTCGGGGCTGCGCGCGGGTAGCGCCCGCGCCTCGGCGCGGGCGAGGATTGAAACATGGGTAAGGTTGCATCCGGTGCTGAACGCTGGTGTAGCGCCCGCGCCTCGGCGCGGGCGAGGATTGAAACATGCGTGTAGAGCTGCACCGTCTGATCGTATCCGGTAGCGCCCGCGCCTCGGC
>Ga0209212_1002028_pt1 | contig 30285 bp, 44 predicted proteins | sample RifGroC2_FD_183996 | JGI IMG/M metagenome (GOLD analysis project Ga0209212, IMG submission 183996) | Groundwater microbial communities from Rifle, Colorado, USA - Groundwater C2 (SPAdes) (version 2) | ecosystem: Environmental > Aquatic > Deep subsurface > Groundwater | place: Rifle, Colorado...
CTTTTGCAGCATGAGTGCTCCTCAAAACTACCTGTGAGAATCAGTACAATATGGCCTATTATAACAGGGGTTGGGTGGAGGCGAAAGTTTTTTCTATATAAAAGACCATGCTATAATTTACCGTTACTGCATAACAGCGGTTTGGAGATAAAAATACCCCTATATGTTGGCGTTATTATCTCTCAACCACTATATATGGCGGTTTATTAACTTAGATCAATCATCCCTGGTGCCAATCTGTGCCAATCCTCAATGATTTTTTATTTCAATACTTGTGACAGTGGTGATCGCATCCATAAGCAGGGCAGCGGTCTCCTGGCTGTCGGGGATGTAGTGACTGTAGGTGGATAGCAATACGCCCACAGACTGGCCCAGGATCCCGGCAACCCGCACCGGCGGCTCGCCATGCAGGAGCATAATACTGGCAGCGGTGTGACGAATGTCATGGAAGCGGATGATCGGCAGGCCAGCGGCTCGGGTAAGGTGATGGAAATGTTCGGTGATGTGCTGCCTGTTCCGCGGTGTTCCGGTTCGCGTGGGGAAGATCAGATCGTTCTCCCTCCATGAATCACCAGCTGCCGCCCGCATATCCGGGATGGTATTGCGAAATTGAAAGCTGAGCGCTTCCAGTAGGCCGCGTCCCAGGCGGATGGTACGGGTACCTCGGGTAGTTTTGGGCGGCCGAAAAACAAAGCCCCCGCCAATGGGCCGATAGACCTGGCGCGTGATCTTGAGCATTTCGCCAGCCCAGTCGATGTCTTTCCACTGTAGGCCGAGAATTTCACTCAGGCGCATGCCGGTGGAGAACGCCAGGCGGAAAAATGGATCGGAATCACACCGCAGCAGGAAAGCGTTGACCTGGTTTTCATCCCACACCTGCACCTCGAATTTTTCAGAGCGGGGAACATCTGCCATCTCGGACCAATTTTGAGCGACCAGGCCGATTTTTTTGGCATGTTTCAAGAACCCGTGCAGAATGACATGGGCGAATTTTATGGTGGGGACGCCAATGCCGCGCCGCGCCATATCATCATATAACTTTTGCACCCTGGCCGAGGACAAATCTTTGAGTTTGAGTTTTCCGATGGCCGGCTGGATGTAGGTTCTGGTAATGCGGTTATAAGTCTCAATGGTGGCCGGGCGGGACTGGGTGGCTTTGATTTTCAGCCACCGGGTCAGCAGTTCGCCGACCGTGGTCTTGGCGCTGTCATAGGTGAGGCCCTGCTGGCCCTGGCCGCGCATGGTTACGATCCATTTCAGGGCGTCGCGCCGCAGCCGGAAAGTTTTAGAGATACGCCGGCCGTCCAGAGTGACGCGGGCGGTGTAGGAACCGTTCGCCCGCTTACTAAGTTGACCCTCGCCGTGGGAGCGTTTCGCCATCGTAATCCCTGTCGCGCAAATGTTCTAAATTATTATACTGCTTTTCCGGCAGGGAGGTCACTCCAATGACACGGTCCAGGTCCCTTCGGCCCGAACGATCAATAAAATTGGCGCTCCCGGAACGATGACAGTTCCGAAATAGGGCGCGATCTCATTGACGATAAGCTCCTTTGCATCGCCGGCCGTCCAAACAATGAAGTTGCTGTCGCCAGAAGCCTCGAATTTGGCAATAGAAGGATCGCCGACCAGATAGAGAATATTATCGCCATTTCCCTGGTAGCTACCGGGAACCGATATCATCTCCAGCGGCGCATCCTGGTAGGGGGTGATGGTTATCGACCAGGGGCCACTGGCCTGCACCTGAATCACGGATGTATTTTCACCAACGATAAAATCCATTTCGATGCGGCCTGAATAGCTGCCGATGGTGTTGACCAATAAATCAATCAACTGGCCGCCTGAATCATAATTTTGAACGATGAAATTCGATCCGCCCGAATATTCAAGATCGACAATGGCCGGGCCAACCGGATTGATCGTGATCACATCGTCACTGTTTCCCGAAAAAACCTGCGGGGGAGTCGGTTGGGTTGGCGTTGATGTGGGGCGCGGCGTTTCGGTCGGCTGCGGCGTTTTGGTTGGGGCAGCCGTTGAGGTAACAGTGGCGGTTGCCTGTACCGCCGTTGCGGATGCCTGGATGCTGGACTGGCCGGCGGCTGGTTCCTGCTCGCTCGATTTTCCGCCCGCGCCGAGCAGCAGAATAAAAAACAGCAAATAGGCAGCGCCAATCCCGGCGATGCCAAAAATGCGCTGCGAACCGCCCGCTTTTATGGACCTTATGCCCCATTTTGTGATTTCATACAGTAACCAAAACGGCAGAAAAATGATCCGGATGATCCAGACAAATAAACCAACCTTCTTTTTTGCAACCCGCGGTTGATCAGCCTGCGACATTTTTACCCCTTTCTTTAATTCCCCCTTGCAATATAGAATAATAGTTCTATAATATTGGTAGCAGGAGGGTGGAATGCTGATAACTTTTCAGTTTGATGATTTTCCGGACTTGGGGGTCGAAATCAATTTGGCGCCGTACTTTTCCAAAATTTCCAGCGCCACCTCCTCCGCTTCGGAGGAGTATTCGGTAATGGCGCGTTCTCTGAGAGTGTTTTTGATCTCGGAGTCGATGGACTGCAGCCTGGCTAAAAACTCGGGCGGAAGGAAGTCAAACGGGATGGACTGCCTTTGATAACCCAATAATTCCAATAAAGTGTAGTCACCTAATTTTTTGCATATTTTCAATACCGTCTTATATGATGGATTATTCCTTCCGTTAATCCATGTGTTTAAAGCCTTTTCGCCAACATCAAGAAAACGAGCAAATTCTGCCATTGATGCCAAAACACCCATATCCCTCTGCCAGTCGAGATATTTCGACATCAACCAAGAGGACGAATTAGGCTTTTCGCTCACATCTACATAATAGCAATTTTGGGAAATATTGTTAATACCTATTGACATTTTCGCTACATCTCTCTATAATATCTACATACGTAGAAAACAAGAACAAAAGTAGATTGAGAGAAATGTCCCAAACAATTCCTGAAATCACGCAGAAATATATCGGCGACCAATCCCTTGAGAAATTTGCAAAGACTATCGGAATCGATGCCAGCCGTCAGATGGTCTGGTATTGGAAAGAGGGGAAACAGGTTCCCAGCATCATGACGCTGTTCCGGGTGATGGGTTCTGCAACGTCCACCACGGAAGCCAAAGCGTGGGCGCGGGAATGCATCAACTCGCTGCAGGCTCAGGCCGGCATGGAATTTGAAGACACTCTCGACAAGGAAGTCGAGCGGCGCCGGTAGGGGCACGTCAAAAGCGCAAGGAGGAGCGATGAACAAAGATTTCGAGTGGAAAAAATGGGAAGATCGGGCGGTGTATGCGGCTGCCATTGTCATTTTGATCGTACTGGTCATCTGGGGATAGGAGGATCTCATGAAAAGCGCTTACGAAGCCGAGAAAGAAATGGCGAGGTTTGTTTGGATCATCTTTTTTGCCGTCGTTGGTTTTGGGACGTTGTGGCTGTTCGGTTTGATATAGCGTAGCACGATTTCATTGGTTTGTCAGAACTTCGAGGTCGAAAATGAGTGATTCCAAAAAAGTCCGGACGTACATCGGTATCTTGTATGCCATCCTGGCCATTATTCTTGTTGCATCGATCCTACTAGGAGTAATCGTATGGCCCTAATCTATGTCCTGATCATCATTCTCGGGATTTTCACTGCCGGCTGGATGCTGCATTTGATCACAAGCGAACATGCGCAGGCTACCGCCAAAATGCAGCGCGAGCTGGAATCACTTTCGAGGCGGCTGAAAGATTTGGAAGAAGCGGCGGCGAAGAAACGCAATCCCTACCTGACGGACGTCGGGCTGGAAGACGCAATCGCCCAACTGCTGGACATCAAAAATACGCTGGATTATGCGGATATTCGCAGCACGGCTCTACACGGCGTTTTGAAACAGATTCGATCCAATCCGGGCAGCTACAACGAGGATGCCGCCAACGGGAAGCGGGATTTTGGAGGGACGAAATGAGCGAGGAGGCGGTTGTAGTTTCGATCTCCCTGCACGTCAATCAGGACGTGCAAACGCCCAACGGTCCGGGAGTCATCTGGGGGCGAATGGTCGATGGCGGCCAGACCCGAATTTTGATCGCGCACGATCCCAAATCACTGGACGCGCTTGCCCCGGGAGTCGTGGAAGTGCTGAAGCACTATCGTGGCGGGCCATGCGTGCTGTGGAAATATCCTATCAAGCAGATCACGCCGATCAAGTGAGGCGTGTGATGCTGGCCTGGCTGCCCTCCTCAGTCCGGTCAGTCACCCCGCCGGCGAATACCGGTAGAGCAACAATCGCCGGCGGGACCCCTCCCTCAGTCCCTCCCCGAAAATCAGAGAGGGAAGAAAAGAAAGAGCAAGAAAGGAAAAATATGGCAGAAAAAATTGTACGCACAAAGTTCCGATGTGTCGAAATGGGCAAGATACCAGGATGGGGTGGGAGTGGAGCCAAGTTTCATTATTCTTACCGGTTCACCGCCGTTTCGGATGGAAGCGAAGAGAATAAAAAGTTTTTCGCCGCTACCCCCTCTGCTGAGGTCAGAATTACCGCACTGCGCGATGATCTCTTCGAGGTCGGCGAAGAGTATTATGCCGATTTCACTTCTGCAAATCAACCATCAAATTAGCACTTTTACATTGGGCGGCAGTGTGGACAATGACATACTCGACAGTTCCGTAAATCGGATGGAGGCGGAGCACAAATCGATACTAGGGATCAGTGTAATCTCCAACCCCGTCAGCGTTTGGCAACTCGGGGCCGCCCAAATCGCTCATGTCGTGAGACAGCGGCAGCGAGAAACAGACTGTACTGACAGAGCCATTGGCACAGAGGTGTTACCTGGGTACCGCTCAGGGTGAGCCCATGACCCAAAATGACGGGACCATAAGCAGTCTGGAGCGCGGCATCCCTCCCACCCCACCCCTACCCCCTCCCCGTTTTCTGCGAAAACAGAGAGGGGAATGAGAAAGGATAAAAATGATCAAGGTTAGAAATTCGATGGAAGTATTAAACCTGCCCGTGTGGGTGCTGATTCTGTTCATTTTGATCGCCAGGCGCAAGCGGTCGCGCAGCCTGGACGATATGGCCAACCGGCGGATTGTGACCAACGATCTACGGTATTCGCTGCCGCTGCCGCGCACCGGGCTGGAACGCCGCCTGGTGGGCGTGTTGATGAATTGGATCGACCGCGAAGAGCACGAACTGCAGACGTTTGAATGGCTGTTTACGGTGGCATCGGTCAAAAATAATTGATCTGCCGCTGGAACGGCAGATCAAAGGGTGGAACCGGACGGCGCCACCCCTCCATGATAGCACAAGATCGGAGGTGCGATGGAAAGAAAAGGAAAATATGAGGCTGAACTGGCGGCGATGCCGCCCGGGTTGGAGCGGGCAGTGCTGAAAGTGATATCGAAGTACGGCAGCAGCCGGCCGATCAGCCGCGGCGAGCTGGTGCTGCACGTCACTCAGAGCGGTTTTTGCGCCAGCGAGCGCCAGGTGCGAGAGACGATCAAAACGCTGCGCCGGCAAGGGCACCTGATTTGCTCCACGCCCGGCACCGATGGTGGCTATTACATGGCGCAGATCCGCATCGAATACGACAATTTCCGCCAGGCCGAGTTTGCTGCCAAAATTTCGGACATGGCAGAGACAATGCGAACAATGGACGCCGCGGCCAGAGCTCAATTTGGCGATGGTTACCAGGTTGGGCTGGGGATATGAAAATCACATTCGGGTCCGTCTTGGCCGCGGTTGATGCGGCGCTGGAGGCGTGGAAGCGCGAAATGGTGAAGGCGGTGAGGAATGATTATATCTGATGTAATCGCACGATTGCGAGAGTTGGCGGCGCGAATACCGTTGCCGCTCGTTGCACACGAGGAAGGCGGTCAATCCAGGTCAATCAGTATAAATGAGTTTTCCCCCAGCGGGGGCAGATGGATCGTTGGCGACATTATGAATGAGTATGCCGATGACATCATATCGCCCGCGAACGCGCTTCCCGATCTGCTGGATGAGATCGAGCGTTTACTGGCGGCTGGATTTATTGAGGTCGAGCGTGCGAATAAAGCCGAAGCAGAGCTATCCGCCGCGCTGAAACGGGCGGAGGCGGCGGAAAAGACGCTTCCCACTATGTACGAAAACTTAACGTTGATATTCCCGCTGGCCAGGAGCGACCAGGAATACCGCGATTGGATTGAACGGCTTATTAACAAGGCGATTGAGCATGCTGGCATAGTCAAAGTCCAAGAATCCGATCGTGTTACAGCCGGTCACCTGGTAATCGGATACAGGCAATTTGCCTCTAAACCAGACTCATCGAAAGGCGGCGAGGGATGAATAAATTGATTGGATTTACTTCGCTCGATGTTGAAGGTGAAATGATCTGGGTAGATCCATCTGAGATCGTTTTGGTTAGAAAGTTTGTCCCGGTATCGATGGGTGATCACGCAATATTGTTTTTAAAGAACGGGCAAAAGATCAACGTTAACTTATCGGTCATCGAAACTATTCATTTCTTAACAATGGAAGACATTAAAGCCGATGAAATTGCAGTAATGGAAGAAGCGCTTGATTTCCACCCGCGGGCAGCAAAGTTTATGCGGAAGAAAAAGAATTTTGTGGTGGTGGCATGCGATGAAGCTTATTTTAAAACCGTGTACGACTTGATTCGCAAAAACGAAATCGAAAGAAAGCGGTGGGCCATTTATGACGAAGAAGCTTATATCAAGGCCACAAAAGGCGGTGAGGGATGAGCCCAGACGGTGTGCTACTCGTGATCGTGCTCATTATGACGCTGACAGGTGTCTATATTATGTTTTTCTGGATACCTCCCGAATATCGCGTATGCCGCTGGACTACAGATGACAACGCAGATTACAACACATGGCATGGTGAGTGTGGTTGTGAATGGGATTTAGATGATGGCATTCCCGAAGAAAACGGCATGAAATACTGCCCTGATTGTGGCAGGCGCTTAGTGCAGGTCATATCCCAATCCTTGGAGAAAGAATGACGATTTGTTTTCAATGCCACAGGGAACTTTCCCACCCACTTGATGAATACGGTGATCTATCAAATCCAGTTTGTTGGGATTGTTTTTCTATATGAACGCGCCTATTCAGCGGCAGGTGGAAACCTTATTAAGGGCCAGCGATATTGCCAGCCGCTTATCGATCAGCCGGTCCGCAGCGTACCGGTTGATGCGGGATTCACTGCCGGTGGTGCGCTTTGGTCCCGGTACGCTGCGGGTGCGCGAAAGCGACCTAGAAAAATTCATTGCCAGCCGAATTGACAATCACCAATAATTATGCCGCGTCCACTGGTTCCCCCACACTATATAAACGTCCCTGTTGGCATTGTCTATGACAAAGATATACCACCTCAGGTGCTGGCCACCTACATCCAGATCCGCGGGACAGCCTGGGGGGAAGACGAGACGCCAGAAATATCGGTCAAAAAGCTGATGGAGTTAACAGGTAAATCCAGATCAACCATTTACGGGCACCTGGGCATTCTGAGAGATTCGGGTTGGCTTCTGTTCAATTCGACTCACCATGCCGGCTTAACCGTCCGATTTATATCGGATGCGGCCCGTGATGCACTGTCCAAGAATCTGGATTCGCTTAATGAGGATGTTTTAACAGATATTACGTTAACCAAAATAATTAAACATCCTCCTGTTAATCAATTTAAGCGCGCCAATACTGTCCAAAAATCTGGACAGGAGTCCGAAATTTTGGACAGTAATAACGGCTGGCACGGAAAAATCGATGCTGATCTAGAGGATTTGCTGGACCGCGTAGGCGTGTACCGCGATAAATTCAAAGCGGTGGCAGATTCGGGCTGGAATCCAGAACAGATCCAAAAACTGGCGGAGATCGTGCTGGATGAACTGGGTCCAGGGCGCGGCGGTGGGGTGTTTTTGTACCGGTTAATCAACCGGGAACCGCCAAAAACAGAGGCGAATTTGAGACGGAGGTATGTTGCCGGTGATTGGGGCGCGTATGTTGAGCACTAATTTTCACCTGTGCGCGGAGGGAGAGAAGTTGTATCTGGACTGGTCGCGGCTGGATGCGCTCACGACGATGCCGCTGGCATGCATGCGGATGATGTCACAATACGCGAGTGAGACTCATGTGCCGGTTGAACGCTCAAAGGGCGAAATCGAGCGAATTCTGCGGCGCTACGGTGCTGAATCGTTTATGCACGGTTGGGACCGCCTGAAAGCGGTGGTCGGGTTCGACATCAACGGCCGCCGGTACCGGATCGTGCTGCCGATGCCAGATACACAGTCTTTTCGGTTAACCGAAACTGGCCGCGCCCGGGTGAAGTCATCGATGGATGCCGCGTATGAACAGGCGATCAGGCAGCGCTGGCGGGCGATGGCGCTGTGGATCAAAGCCGTGCTGGAGGCAGCGGAGGCCGGCATTGTCACCCTGGAAGAAGTGCTGCAGCCGTTCACCGTGCTGCCGAATGGTCAGACGGCCGGGCAATGGCTGGCGCCACAGATCGAGGCGGCCTATCAGAGCGGTCGAATGCCGCCGCTTTTACCGGCGGGAAGAGGCGGAGACGAATGAAATTCGGCAGTCTGTTTTCAGGCATTGGCGGATTCGATTTGGGTCTCGAGCGTGCCGGGATGCAATGCGCCTGGCAAGTAGAGATCGATCCTTATTGCAATCGGGTACTTGCAAAACATTGGCCAGGAGTAAAACGTTTTGGAGATATCAGACAAATCGAATGGAGCACAGTCGATCCCGTTGATCTTTTGTGTGGAGGATTCCCTTGCCAACCACACAGCCTTGCAGGAAAACGAGCAGGCAGCAGAGACGAGCGGGACTTGTGGCCAGAGTTTGCACGGGCTATTCGCGAGCTTAAACCAAGATGGGTTGTGGTTGAAAATGTCCGGGGGCTACTATCTAGCGAAGCTGGACGGTTCTTTGGTGGAATTCTCAGGGATCTGGCCGGCCTCGGGTATGATGCGGAATGGCAGGTGCTTTCGGCAGCGGCGTTTGGTGCGCCACATATCCGCGAAAGGGTCTGGATTGTGGCCTACCCCGCGCAACAATACGGGACCTTCGATGGATGCTCATCACCTGAGTCTGGACGGGGCAGTTCGGCAGATGTGGCCGACACCCAAAGCAAACGACGCGGAGAAGCGCGGGAAGATTATGAACATACCAAGAAACGGCTTGCCTGCGGCAGTGCAGTATGCAACGCCCCAGGCGAGGGATTACAGAACGGGCTCGACCAAGAGAGTGGACGAAGCGCGAAAAGGAATCCGCTCGGTCAACCTGAACGATCAAATTGGTGGGCAGTTGAACCCAACGTGGGTCGAGTGGCCCATGGGATTCCCCACAGGGTGGACCGACTTAGAGGATTAATGCCGCAGTTCCGCAAGTGGTGGAATGGATTGGACGGCGGATAATGCAGGTAAATCATGCCTGAGCGCTGCGCGATCAGTTGGAAATTATTCCGCGAGGTGGAGAAGCAGCAGTTGCGCGCCAGTACCGCCGGGTATGTGATCGATGATTCATATCCGCCGTATTTTCTGGCTTTGCAAACCTACCAGACTCATTTCAGGAATTGCGAGCAATGCCGGGCGTGGGTTGACAGTTGGACAGACGAAGGAGCGAAAAATGAAATTTTTGTGTGATTCAGACAGTTTTGAAGTTTTGGATCGGGTAGCGCGGTCGCTAGGCGATCCGGCTAAAGGCTGAGCGGGTGTGCTTGCTGCTCAAGTTGACGTTCCTGGAAGGAGTTGGCCGGCGCGAGCTATTCCGGCAGAGTCCGCCGGCGCGGATCTATGTTTTCAGCAAGCGGCTGAGTATGACTCGCAATGGCAATAAATATACAAATAGCGGCATGATCGCCTTTGCCTGGTTCGTGTGGGTGAGGGGGTACAATGGCAGCCCCCAGGTGGATTGGATTTAGGACGATGATCGTAAACGCGAACGCACTTCATATCCCGATAGCCGACAAGTCCGTGCAATGTGTGGTCACGTCTCCGCCTTATTACCTCCTGCGCGATTATGGCGTTTATGGCCAGATTGGATTAGAGCAAACTCCAGACGAATACATAGCCAACATGGTCGCCGTATTTCGTGAGGTCTGGCGTGTACTGCGCGATGACGGGACGCTGTGGTTAAACGTCGGGGATAGTTATGCCGGCGGTACGCGTGGAGGCAATAGCGATTTTATTACCGGGAAATGGAAAGACAAATCAATTATTGACCGAGGTAAAAGAACATTACCCAGATGGGGCGGTGGAAACGTGCCGGCAACAGCCGGACTAAAAACAAAGGATTTAATTGGCATTCCCTGGCGGCTAGCCTTCGCGCTGCAATCGGACGGCTGGTATCTGAGGTCGGACATCATCTGGGCGAAGCCTAATCCCATGCCGGAGAGCGTGACGGATCGGCCAACGAAAAGCCACGAATATTTATTTTTGCTGACCAAGTCACCGTGTTACTATTACGACGCCGACGCAATCAAAGAAGGCGTAACCGGAAATGCGCACGCGCATGGCAAAGGGTATGGAAAGAAATTCGCGGATCCCGGACTGGGTATAAAAAGTAATACATCTTTTATGGGCGCAATTCACAACGCCATCAAAGACGACCTGCCGACTTCCCGTAATCGTCGCACCGTCTGGACAATTGCAACGCAGCCTACCAAAGAGGCGCATTTTGCCACTTTCCCCGAGAAGCTGGTCGAGCCGTGCATTCTGGCTGGCACGTCCGAGCGCGGATGCTGCCCGAAGTGTGGCAAGCCGTGGAAAAGAGTAATTGAAAAAACCGGGCATGTGAACAAACGCGAAGATGCGCATGTGCCCAATAATACGCCGTCAAAAACCGATAGCACTGGCTGGGGCCCTACGAAGCGAGCAAGTGAAATTTGGATACCAGACTGTATATGTGAGGCTGGCGAACCTGTTCCGTGCATAGTGTTCGACCCGTTTGTCGGAAGCGGAACGGTTGAGCGCGTGGCAATCCGCCTGCGCCGGCGGTCAATTGGTATAGATTTAAATTTTAATTACATCAATAAAATCGCCAGAATTAGGACCGGCGAACTGCAAATCAGGTTGATATAGGGTTATTTATGACTGACATTGTTGAAGCGACCATCGATCAAGGGGAATTATGCCGGCGGCTGTGCGCTGTGTTAAAACCGCTGGAAATGCTGGACCTGGTTGAATCGATAGAGGAGGTCGTCAACATGCGAAACGGATTCGGTCAGGTTGGGATAGATTTCAAATATAAACGCGTGGTTGAGATGTCCGTAAATCGCACAAAGAGGCCGGGGGTTGGGTAAAAATGGGCAGATATATTCTAAAAATCAAAGATTATTATTTGGAATGGTCAACCGTTGTGGATTGTCCTGTAACACTTGGGATGAATCTGGATCAACTTACCAGGCATATAAAGCGTGAATATGGCGCTAATGGATTGCGCGATCTGCCAGAACGCCTTGAACGCGTCAATCAAACGGGAACCAGCAAGCGCGGCGGTAATTTGCAAGATGTAATTTCAGGGAATCGCGCCGGGCCAAACGAAAGCGAACTGGATTTAGACGAGATTTACCAGGCCTATTGTTTGCGGGAGTCGATTCGGGACGGTTGGAAGGCGATGTGAAAATGGACACCGAGAATATTCCGGTTGTGGTCGATATGGAGAATCGCCGGGTAAAATTGATATCAACGTTGAGCAGCAGGAAACCGGGGGTTGGGTAGGAGCCAATGACGATGACCTGTCGCATATGTGGTTTTGAAAAAACAGGAGATATTTTCGACGACTGGGTTCCAGACACATTCACAAATTTTGGTTTACTTTATCCAGGCAATATCATTTGCAATGATTGTAAATTCTGGTTCAATCAGCATTCGGTCGAATTGCAGCAGCGTATGGGCAAAGATAAGCCGCAAAAAATGCAAAATTACAGCCATTTTGTGATTAATAATGTAATGTTCTAAATGTTCTAATATTCATCGAAAATCTAGATATTGTAATATTTACACTAAGTGCTATAATTTAGTTAGCTCAGCGAGGCATTGATCCCGGAGCTGCACCCCCGTATGTTTACGGGCGGTTCAGCGACCGGGATTTTCGTTTTTAACCTGCGGAGGCTTCGCCATGAAAGCTAAAACTATTTTTGTTTCGGTCATCTTGATGATGGTCTTGCTGGTGATGATCATCATGCCGGTATTTGCTCAGGCTGCTCCGATCGGAGAGATGCCTGTCACGGCTCAGGCGGAAGCCCAGGAGGTGGCACCGGCGATCCTATTGACGCCGGAAATGCTGGGGGGTATTGCCGGCATTGTGCTCAGTCTGTTATTCGCATATATTCCGAAGTTGAATGTTAAGTTTGCTGAATTAACGCCTGAGGCGAAACGCCTGATTATGCTGGGTGTGCTGCTGGCTACATCCGGGGCGATCTATGGCTTAAATTGCGGAGGGGTGATCAGTACTGGGGTGACGTGTGATCGAGCCGGGATTATTCAACTTGGCTCGATCTTTTTATATGCGGTAGTTCTCAATCAATCCACTTACGGCCTTACTCCTATCCCGGCGGCCGTAAAAGTGGCAGCGGCAGAATCGAAGAAAACGTCGGAGGCACTGGCTCAAGAAAAAGTGCAAGAGAAAGCGCTCGATGAGCATGACGTCCAATCCTACGGTTAGGCCCATGCCTGAGCCCATCATCATAGCCCTAATCACCGTCGCCGGTGGATTGATCGGAGCGTGGATCACAAAGCTCTCCGGCAAAAAGAAAATAGGCGCGGAAGCGGCCGATTTGATTACACAAGCGGCTTCCACGGCAGTCGAGGCGCTACTGACACCGCTGACCGATAAAGTGAATCAGTTAGAGGCTCAGGTGAAAGAGCTGCAGTGTGTCAACAATCGCTACGGTCAACGGGTGATTTCGTTGATGCATGGGATCGAAAAATTGATCTTACAGATCAAGAGCTTGCAGTATACCCCGGTTTGGACACCGGATGAGTGGGATCCAAATAAGGAGACGTAATGCTGAATGGAATCGGTTTTTATATCTGGAAAGTTGAAAGCTGCGAGGGCGGAAACGTGGATGCGATCGTCAAAAAGGCGGTCGAATCGCGTTTTTCGCATGTGTTGGTGAAAATTGCGGATGGAGTCTATTCCTACAACGCTGTATATGTTGAGGCTTTGACGCGGGGACTACGCGCGGCAGGCATTGAAGTTTTTGGCTGGCAGTATGTATATGGCGCCAATCCGAGCGATGAAGCACTGCGTGTGATCCCGATCATCCAGGCATTGGAACTGGATGGATTCGTGGTCAATGCCGAGGTGGAATATAAGCGGGTAGGCAGCGCGGCCAGGGCGAAGTTGTATATGCAGACATTGCGGGCGAGAGTCGGGGCGGATTTGCCGATTGCGCTGAGCACCTATCGCTGGCCGACGTATCACCCGGAATTTCCGTTCGATGCTTTTTTGGAGAGCTGTGATCTGGCCATGCCCCAGGTGTACTGGATGCAGGAGCACAATCCGACCGCGCAACTAAAACGGACAGTCAGCGAGTATGCGGCGCTGGCGGTCAAGCGGCCGGTGTTTCCGACGGGAGCGTGTTTCCGCGAATATGGCTGGCAGCCGACGGCGGTTGAGGTTGGCGCGTTTATCCAGGCGGCCAAAGATTTGGGCCTGGCAGGCGTCAATTTTTGGGAGTGGGCGAATGCCCGCGCTTATGTGGCTGATGGATGGGAGGTGATCCGCTCTGCTGGCTGGGCTACAACCCCAGCACCCGAACCGGAACCGACGCCCGTCAGTGGGCAGATGATGCGTGTATTGGTGGATGGATTGCGCGTACGCAGTACGCCGGTCGCGGACCCGAGCGGCGAGAACGTTACCGGCCGACTGGCTGCGGGTCAATTGGTGCGCATAGCCACTACGGTAAACAAAGAGATATGGGTGGAACTCGCAGAAGGCGGATATGCTGCGGTGCTGGTCAATGGCACGCGGTATATGGAGGCGGTCGAGTAATGCCACAAGCGGCGCTGCGAGTATGCTCGCACGTTGGATGTACCAACCTGGTGAGGTCCGGGCGCTGCGACCTGCACCGGAGCGAGGTGATATTCAGGCGTGCCGCTGAGCGTCAGAAGCTGTATGGCACGGCTCGCTGGCAGCGGATCAGGAAGATTCAGTTGGCGAGGGAGCCGTGGTGCGCAGACTGTTTGAAGCGCGGAATTTACGTCCCTGCGACCGATGTAGACCACGTAATCCCTCATAAAGGGGATAAAAAACGGTTTTTTTTGGGTCCTTTTCAGTCTTTTTGCAAGAGTTGTCATAGCCGAAAAACCTCTTCCGAAGTCAGGGGGAGGGGGGCATGAAAAGTTCGCAGGTTAGAAGGGCCAGAGCGCAGATGTCCTGTGATTTTATCTTGTACGGGATTGGAAACTCCCGAGAGGAGCGCTGATGCCAGGACCAATGCCAAAGTCTTTGGCGATACGGCAGCGGCGGAACAAGGCCGCGAGCCGGGCTACGCTACCGGCGGAACTGGCCGCGGAGCGACTGCGCACCGGCCAGCGACCGATTTTGCCGGATTTACCGGATGGGCAAAAGTGGCACCCAATGGCGCGGAAGTTCTGGCGATTGATCTGGGCCTCGCCGATGAGCTTTGAGTATCTGCGCGCCGATGAGCCGGCGCTGCTGCGGTTGATGTACCTGGTCAACGCATTCTGGCACGAGCACAGCCTGGAAGTGGCCAAGGAAATCCGGCTGATGGAACGGGAGTTCGGTTTGACGCCGCTAAGCCGGCGACGGTTGGAATGGTCTGTGGCGACGGCCGAGGAGGCCAAGGACCGCCACGAGCAAAAGCGCATCCATCGGGCGCAGGTGGTGGACGCAGATCCACGCGGGGTGCTGGAATCATGAGCGTGTTGATGATCCCGAAGGATAAACTGGTTTACCCGAGCCTGGGCGGGCAGGTATGCGCCTGGATCGAGGAGAACCTGGTGCACGGCCCGGGCGATTTGCGCGGGATGCCGGTGCATCTGGATCAGGAAAAACGCGCGCTGGTGTACCGCATGTACGAGGTCTATCCCAAAGATCATGCATGGGCCGGCCGCCGGCGCTTCAAACGGGCGGCTTTGAGCCTGCGCAAGGGCAGCGCGAAGACCGAATTTGCGGCGTTGATTGCCGCCGCGGAGCTGCACCCTTACGGGCCGGTACGCTGCGACGGCTTCGACGCCAAGGGCGAGCCAGTAGGGGTGGGCGTGGTGGATCCTTACATCCCGCTGGTAGCCTACACCGAGGAACAATCCGACGAGCTGGCCTTTGGCGCGCTGCGCACCATTTTGATCTATAGCCAGGTGGCCGATGATTTCGACATCGGCACCGAGCGGATTATGCGCGTTGGCGGGGACGGCAAGGCGATCAGCCTGTCATCGTCGCCGGATGCCCGCGATGGCGCGCGCACCACGTTTCAAGTCTGCGACGAAACCCACCGCTGGAATTCGCCGCGGTTGAAGAGCGCGCACCGCACGATGCTGGCCAACATCCCCAAGCGCTATAAATCGGATGCCTGGAGTCTGGAAGTGACCACGGCGCCCGCGCCGGGCGAGGGTTCAGTGGCCGAGGGCACGATGGAATACGCCCAGCAGGTGGCCAAGGGAGAAATCCAGGACAGCCGGCTATTTTTCTTTCACCGCCAGGCATCGGATGAGCATGATTTGACCACCCCGGAAGGGGTGCGGGCGGCGGTGATCGAGGCCAGCGGGCCGGTAGCCGAGTGGAGCGACATCGACTCCATCTGCGAGCAGTGGCGCGATCCGACGGCGGACAAGGCCTACCTGGAGCGCGTGTGGCTCAACCGGCTGGTGCGATCCAGCGACAAGGCCTTCGATTTCGAGACATGGCAGTCGCTGATCCTGAAAGATTTCATCCCGCCGCCGGGAGATACGATCACGCTGGGCTTCGATGGGGCGCGCTGGCGCGATTCGACTGCGCTGGTGGCTACCCATCTCAAAACCGGCTACCAATGGCTGGTTGGATTGTGGGAGAAACCGCAGAACGTGGACGAATGGGAAGTGCCGGAAGAGGAAGTGAGCGCGGCGGTTGATGAGGCCTTCTCGATCTGGAACGTGTGGCGCATGTACTGCGATCCGCCTTACTGGGAAACGCAGGTGGCCACCTGGGCGGGGCGCTACGGCGATAAACGGGTGATCTCCTGGTACACCAACCGCATGAAGCAGATGGCGTATGCCATCCAGTCTTTCAATACTGCGATTATGGCGAAGGAGCTTTGCCACGAGGGCAATCCGGATTATTCGCGGCACATCGGCAACGCGGTGCGCAAGAAGTTGAATATGGTGGACGAAAAAGGCGAGCCGCTGTGGGTGATCTACAAGGAACGGGCGGATTCGCCCTTCAAGATCGATGCGGCAATGGCGGGAATCCTGTCCTGGCAGGCGCGCACCGACGCGCTGACCGAGGGAGTGGCGGACGGCGTGGTGGATCTGTCGGCTGTCATTATGAATCCGGAATGGGGTATGTGATGAAAAATCGTGGATGGCTCAGTGATCTCATGATCTTAATCGGATGCACAACTTTGATTTATGGCATTGGATTGTTCTCCATACCCGCCGCCTGGGTTGCTGCTGGAATCATCTTTATTCTGGCGGGAATCATGGCAGGTCTGGAAGGACGGAGTAAATGATCATCCGCAATCTTTTGGATGCACTTCGCAATCAGGCGGCGCCGCCGCCGGCAGTCATTCCCAATCCGATGCCGGATTATGGCGTCGGCTATTTTGGCGCGCAAACGGTTTCGGGTAAGCGCGTTTCCGCAGAAACGGCAAAATCCATCGCCACTGCTTACCGCTGCGGGAACATCCTATCGGACGATATTGCTTCCATGCCGCTGCAGGTGTACCGCCGCTTTGGGCGCAATATCGAGCAGATCGGGCCGGACCCGATCATTCGCAATCTGGCTTACCAGTTGGAGATCAGTCCGAATCGCTGGATGGCGCCGTTTATTTTCAAAAAAACTACGGTCCAATGGCTGATTTACTGGGGCAACGCCTACATCTGGCAGCCGCCGGGCAGCTACCGGGAATGGTTTATTTTGCGCTCCGACAACACCTACCCGACCTTTGACGAGGACGGCGATCTTTGGTATCGGACTTTCGCGCCGTCCGGGCGCTGGCTGACCATCCCGAGCGTCGAGATTTGCCATTTGATGATCAACTCGACCGATGGATTCGTCGGGCGCAGCGTGATCACCTACGCGGCAGAAACGATGGGACGGCAGTTGGGGGCGCACGAGACGCAGAATCTCATCAACGGCAAGGGGTTGAAGCCGGCAGGAATCATGTGGGTGGAAGGCGAATTGAACGCAGCGGCGCGCAAGCGTTACCGCGACGAATATAACGCCCAGATGAGCGAGGAAGCCGGCGGGATGGCGATTATGGACAGCAAGATCGCCAAATTCGAGCAAGTGACCTTGAAGCCGGTGGATGCTCAGTTTCTGGAGACCATCGAAGCCACGGACGCGGAGATCGCCAACTTTTTTGGCATGCCGCTGTACAAGCTGAACATGGGTAAGCAGTCCTACGAATCCAACGAGCAGCAGAACCTGGACTATCTGCGCACCACGCTCAATCCCTACCTGGTGCAGTGGGAACAAGTCGGGCGGCTGAAGTGGCTGCTGCGCTCCGAACAGCAGAATACCTATCTCAAATTCAACCGCGAGGCGCTGCTGCAAACGGACGCCAAGAGCAGGGCGACTTACCTGAAGGACAAAATCCTGTCCGGGCAAATGTCACCCAACGAAGCGCGTATGATCGACGATCAAAGTCCCTACCAGGGCGGCGACAGTCGTTATATTCCGGCCAACATGGCGCTGGTAATGGACGATGGCAGCCTGCAGACCGGGCTTACATCGATTGCAGAAACAAAGACGATGGAGGGAGCATGAAACAACCTATTCGTGTGTTGGAAGGCAGCGCCAAGCCCTATGAGCCGTTCTGGCGGGTGGTGGATGCGGCCGAATCGGAGAGCGGCGAGCCGGAGATCGAGTTCTATGGCTATATCTCAGAATTTTCATGGTTCGACGATGACATCACGCCGGCAAAATTCAAGGCGGACCTGCTGAATATCGGCAAGGGCGGGCCGGTGACGGTGCGAATCAACTCGGTCGGCGGCGAAGTTTACGCCGCCAGCGCGATCCGCGCCATGATCGTGGATTACCCGGGCAAGGTGACCACGCGCATCGATGGTTTGTGCGCCTCGGCGGCCACCCTGGTGGCAATGGCCGGGGATATGGTCAAGATGCAAGACAGCGCCTATTTCATGATTCACGAACCTTGGATGATGACCTGGGGCTCCGTGGATGAATTAAAAACCGCGGTCGAAATGCTGAAAACCATTCGGCAGGGGATTGTCGAAACCTATCAGAACAAGACCAAGCTGGAGCCCGAGCAGCTAGCCAAAATGATGGCTGCCGAGACCTGGATGACCGGTCAGAAAGCTAAAGAGCTTGGTTTTGTGGATGAGGTGATCACGGGCAGCAGCAAGAGCTTTGACCGCCTGCAAAACGCGGCGATCCTGAATGCACTGCGCGATTACACGAATGTACCGCCGGACCTGCTGAAAACCAGCGAGCCGGACCCGGCGATTGCAGAAGAAACTCTCCAAAACCCTCCGGATGAGGGCGAGGATGTCGATACCGAGCGCGAGGCAAAGAGCCTGCGCGACTATCTGGATATTTTTGGATAAGGAGCGAACTGTGATTGACCTGAAACCCTATTTCGACGCCGCACGCGCGGCAGACGATGAAGTGCAGCGGATCATGAACGATATGAACCAGCACTACACCGCCGGTACGGAAGAGGGCAAACAGGCGGCTCTTGACCTGCGCCCGGCGCTGGCCGAGGCAAAGGAAAAAGCCGCTGATGCCAACAAGCTGTACCTATCGATGCGAGACGCGGCTGCCACCAGCAACAGCGCCGCGCGGGAGTTCGTACCCGCGACCGACCACCTCAAAGAGACCGGCGACCCGGCCAAAGAGATGACGCGCCAGGAATTTGACGCGCTAAACGCTGCCGCCAAGGTGAAGTTCATCAAGGCGGGCGGCGCTGTAATCGAATCCGATTAAGGAAAGGAACCTTAAAACATGGCTAACACGCTCACCGGGTTATACCCGACCATCTACGAAGCGCTCGACGAGGTTTCACGCGAGCAGATCGGATTCATTCCGGCTGTTCTGCGCTCGACCAAGGCCGAACGCGTTGCCAAAGGCCAGAAGATCGTCTGGCCAGTCGTTCCTCCGGGCACCCCTGGAGATATCACCCCGGCCGCCAGCGGCCCCACGCCGAGCGATACAGTTGTCGGCGTGCCCGAATTGACCATCAGCAAATCACGCTCGGTCACGTTCCACCTGACCGGCGAGGAACTGAAGGGCCTGAAATCAGGCGGAACCGACCAGGTTATCGTCAAGGACGCCTTCACCCAGGCGATGCGCGCGCTGGCGAACGAAGTCGAGGCCGATTTGGCCGCCACTGCCAAAGAGGGCGCTTCACGCGCTGTTGGAACGGCCGGAACCGCGCCATTTGCCACCGCCAGCGACCTGACCGATCTGGCGGAAGTGATGAAAATTCTAGACGATAACGGCGCTCCCATGAGCGGCCGCAGTCTGGCGTTGAACTCGGCGGCCGTGCTGAACCTGCGGGCCAAGCACGCCGTGGCACTGGGCCAGGCAGGCGCTGACGGAGTCTTACGCAGCGGCGTCCTGGAAATGATCGAAGGCGTAATTTTCCGCCCGTCAGCCGGGTTGAAGTTGCACACCAAAGGCACCGGCGCAAGCTATGCGACCAGCGGCTCAACCGCAGTCGGCGTGGAAGCGGTGGCTCTGGTGACCGGAACCGGCACCATCCTGGCCGGCGATGTGGTCACCTTCGCGGCCGATACAGTCAACAAGTATGTGGTAGGCTCCGGCATCGCCGCTCCTGGCACGATCCAATTGGGCGAACCGGGCGCTCGGGTGATCATCCCTACCGCCAATGCTTTGACCGTCGGCGGCAATTACACCCCAAACATCCTGTTCACGCGCGACGCGCTGGCTCTGGCCGTGCGCCTGCCGGCGGCACCGGATGGCGGAGACTCAGCGGAAGACGTGATGACCATCGAAGACCCGGCCTCCGGTTTAGTCTTCGAAGTGCGGCTGTACCGCCAGTACCGCCAGGTGACCTATGAAGTAGGCATCGCCTGGGGTCAGGTGGCAGTCAAGAGCGAGCATATCGCTATCCTGCTTGGCTAATCGAGGCTGACATGGCCGATATTTTTGTGGAAATGGAAAAGGATGGGATGCGCCTGGTGGTGCATCCCACAACCGTCGATGCTCACAAGCGCGCCGGTTGGAAGGTCGTCAAGGAGGGCGTAGCGCTGCCGCCGAAAGCATCCGGCAAGGATAAGGACGCGGAACCCCCCAAGGACAAAGAACCCGACAAGGGTAAGTCTGAAGCCGATAAGGGCGCAGCCGAGCCCAGCGGGAAATAGCCCGAAACCGAATGATTTGAGAGAAGGAGTCCACCAGTGGCGAATGTGTTGACCGCGGCTGAAGCCGCAACCGTATTACGCACGAGCGCGACCGATGCCGCGATGCTAGCGCTGCTGCCGCTGGTGGACGCTTACCTTAAAAACGCGACCGGGCACGACTGGGCGGCGGATGCCCAGCCGATCCCGGAAGCCAAATCCGCGGCGCAGATGCTGATCACCATGTGGTACGAGAATCCGGCCATGACGGCCAGCGGAATCACGACACTATCTTTCGGCCTGCAGGCGGCTTTGGTGCAATTGGAAGCGATCGCGCTGGCGTACCGGAACTTTCCGGGGCGCGATGGCGCGGGCGGCGTGTATCTCAAGGGCGCGCGCATCGGCGACACCGTCTCCACCCTGGTGGGAATCATCGGGGCTACGGGCAACCAATCCGCCAGCTTCGAGGGCGTGATCACGGTGGATGACTACATCCAGCAGGTCAGCGCCAGCGATTTTAGCGCGAACTGGTATCGGGCTTACATCCTTGCGCCGGGGGAGCTATGACGCTTCGACAAGCTCAGGGACCGGATGGAGAGGGAGGTGACTCATGAAGCTGAATGAGAAACCCTTCAATCCGGGCGAGCTGCGCACGCCGATCACGCTGAAATCCCGCAGCGTTTCTACGGGAACGGGCGGTTTCCAAATCCCGACCTGGGCCACGCTGGCAACGGTTTTGTGCAAGTGGGTGAACGCGCACGGCTCCGAGGTGTGGACGGCGGACATGGCGGGTGCGGAAGCGCCGGCAACGGTCACCATCCGCTACCGGAGCGATATAGATCCAACCTATGCGGTCGAAAAAGGCGGCGAGCTGTATGAAATCGTCTCGATGGATAACATCCGCGAATATGGCGAACTGCTGGAGATCAAAGTGCGGCGATTGAGGAGCGGCTAATGGCTGATCGATTCAAAATTGACATGCAGGGCATCGATGCGTACCTAAAAAAGCTAGCGGATGGCAGTGAGAACATGGATGAATCCGCGATTAATGCGGTATTGGCAGGCGGAGAAGTGGCCAAAGACGGTATGCAGATGCGGGTGCCGAAAGACACTCACAACCTTGAAAAGCATATCGTAGTGGGCGATGTAAAACGTGATGGAAATTTGACCTATGTCGAAGTTGGCGTTTTGCACGCAGATGAAGAGACGTCGCGCTATGGCAATGCCCAGGAATATGGCACCTCTTCGATGCCCGCTCAGCCGTATATCCGCCCAACCCAAAAAGAGGACGCCGGCAAGATCAAGAAGGCGATGAAGGAATCACTGATCGAGGACCGCACCTTATGACGATCTGGGAACGGGTGGTGAATGCTTTGACCGGGCTGGGGCTGCCGCTGGCTGCCAATGTGTTGATCGTGGCCAGCGAGGCCGAGCGGCCGGACGCGTACATCACCTATTTTGTGGTCACGTCCAACCCGGAACTGCACGCGGATAATGTGGAAAAACACCGATCTCATACGGTGCAAGTGACATATTACAACCGCGCTGGTCTGGCAGGAATGCCGGACATCCCAGGCGCGATGGCCGCGGCGGGCTTTATGGCCGCAGCGCGGCGCGAACTGCCTTATAACCAGCAAACTCGCCACTTCGGCTACGCGCTGGACTTTGTGTACATGGAATAGGAGTTAATTATGCCCCCAAATCAAGATGAATATAAAAGCCTGGTGGGCGTCGATCAATTGTATATCGCGCCAATCACCCAGGACGATGCCGCCGGCTATGTGGCCGGGACGCCGGAATGGCTTGCGCCGCTGGCTGAGTTGAAGCTCGAGCCTGCATCCAATTCGGAGACGCAGTACGCCGATAATCAGGCGTACGACACCATGAACTCGGTCGGCGAGACGGCGATCACAGCGGTGATCACCAACCTACCGGCAGAGATGTATGCCAAGGTAACCGGTCAGGTGTTCGACGCGGTTTCCGGGCGGATTTTTGAACGCGAAGGAGCGCCATCGTACTTTGCGCTCGGTTTCCGCTCAATGAAATCCAACGGCAAGTACCGCTACTATTGGTTCCAAAAGGTGAAATTCAGTCTGCCAAAAGAAGAAGCGGCTACCAAAACCGACACTCCTGAATTCAAGACCCGCGAGCTGACGATCACGGCGCTCAAAACCGTGTACAAGTGGGACCTTGGCAGCGGAATTACCGATTCTGTCAAGCGCGTCTGGGGCGATGAGGACACCACCAACTTCTCGGCTACCACCTGGTTTAGCCAGGTGCAGGTACCGAGCGTGTCGGCTCCGGCCGCGCTGGCGCTGTCTGTCAGCGTCCCGGTGGACGGTGCGACCGGCATCTCCGTCAGCGCCAACCAGACCCTGACCTTCAACAACGCGCTTCCGACGACCGCGGTCAATGGAATCGCGCTGTACAAGGTCTCGGACGGCTCGAAGGTTGCGATGGCAGCGGGTTTCCCGGCGCTGGATGCGACCAAGAAGATCGTTACACTGGACCCGGCCGCCAACCTGACGGCGCTGACTGTGTATTTGTTGGTCTATCACGTGACCGACATCTACGGGCAATCGCTGCAGGGCGCGGTGGACTTCACCACGGCGTAGTACCCAACATCTGACCCCTCCCCTAACCCCTCCCCATTTTCTCTGAAAATGGAGAGGGGTAGGTGGGCATAAAAAGGAATCGAATCATGAACATTACCCCGCTCACATTAAAACTGTTAGACCCGGAAACCGGCAACGAAGTCAAGACTTTCAGCCGGGCTTTCATACAGACGGGCATTTTTACCGAACTGGTGAAGCTAATGAAGTTCACTGATCTGAGCCACCCGGAAAATTTCGAACCGGAAACGGCCGAGGCGCTGTATGCGCTGATCGCCGAGTTGTTTGGCAATCAGATATCCATCGACCAAATCAAAACAGGGACCGACCTGGGCGGATTTATGGCGCTGGTGGCGGCGATCATCGCCCGGGTAGAGGGCGAAGTTCCGACGCAACTTCAGCCAAACCCTACCCTGCCGGGACAGGTCTCCCGGAAGAGACACAAGTAGATCTGGTCGATACGCTGATGGATATCAAGATTTTGATGGCGCAGACCTATGGCTGGAGCCTGCACGACATCAATCAGACCGACGTCATCGATTTGCTGCACTTCATCAACCGCGCAACAGTCGGAACGGCGGGAACGAAGCGCGGCAATGGCAGAGGAATGAAGAAAATGTTTTGTGATGATATGTCATGGCTATGAGCGATAACCCACTTTCCGGACAAGTAAGTTTAGATATCACCAACTTCAAAGGCGCCATCGCCGAGATGTTCCGGTCGCTGGCCGGCATCCAGCAGCGCTTTGCCGGTATGGCCTCCGGAATGTCCAATGCCGCGAGCGGAATCGGCAGTTCGACCCAGCAAATGGGCGAAAAGGTGAAGGCCGGGGCAAACCGGATACGCGATCTGCAAAGCTGGGGCGCAAAACTGGCGCGTACCCTGCGAATCGTACTGGTAGGGGCGCTGATTGCGGTCGGCGTGGCCTTGCTGGGTCTGGTGGGCAAATCTGGGGCGCTGCAGGCAGTATTTGCACGCCTGGGCGGCGGGGTATCCGGATTTGGAAAAATCCTGGGCGGGTTGGGCGGAAAACTTAAAGATGTATTCGGCAGCACGGCGGTCAAAACGGGAGTTAGCTCCCTGGGCAAGGGCGTCGGGGCGCTGGCAAAGATATTTGCACCGCTGCTGGCGAAATCACTGGCGCAGGCGCTATTCAAGATGGCAGGCTACGACAAAGAAACCAATAAAGCGCGCGGATCCACCAATCACCTGGGCAATGCAATGCGGAGCCTGAGCAACCATGTGCGCTCCGCGGCCAACGGGATCGGCAGCATGGTGACCAAGGTAGCCAAACTTGCCGCGGGACTGGCAATCGGCCTGGTAGGGGCAGCAACGGCAGCCGGAGCGGCAATTATTGCGCTGGCAGCCTCGACCATCGCGCCGGCGAGCAATTTAGCTGAAACCGTTTCGAAGGTCGGCGTCGTTTTCGACGCGTCGGCGGAGCGCGTGCTTGAATTTGGCAAAAGGGCGGCAATGGCCGTCGGAATGAGCGAAAATGTGGCGCTAAGCGCAGCCGGAACATACGGCAACTTGTTCCGATCGATGGGAATCGGGAGCGATGCATCGGCGGATATGTCGATCAACCTGGTCAAACTGGCCGGCGACCTGGCCAGCTTCAACAATTTGGCTCCGGATGAGGTGCTGGAGAAACTGCGCGCCGGATTGACGGGCGAATCGGAGCCATTGAAGACGTTGGGCGTCAATATCAACGAGGCGACGATCAAGGCCAAGGCGATGGAACTGGGACTGCTGCGCGCCGGCGAAGAAATGAACGCGGCAGCCAAGGCGCAGGCCGCCTATGCGCTCATTTTCGAGCAGACGGCGCTGGCACAGGGAGATTTTGCGCGCACATCCGGCGGGGGAAAGGCCAATCAGCAGCGCATCTGGGAGGCGCAGGTCGAAAATTTGAAAGCCAGGATCGGGGCAGGGCTGGTACCAGCACTGGCCAGCATTTTGACGCTGGGAAACGAGTTATTGGCCAGCGATGCGGTGCAGAACTGGGCAGGCAACCTGGCTAAAAGGCTGGAAAAAGTCGGCACCTTTATCGGGCCAATCCGGCGGGGATTTGCCACCGGCGGGATCACCAAAGGGCTGGACGCGATCGGTGAGACTTTCAAAACGATGTTCCCGATCCTCAACGTGGTTTTGGGACCGTTGGGCAGGGTGATCGGGTATATCTCGGATCTGATCGGAATCATCCAGGGTGCGGACAGCGTCAGCGGGGCAGCCGAGGGAATCGGCGGACTGATCGCCAAGATATTCGGGGATACTGCGACTGCCAGAACGAATATGGCGACCACGGCGGTCAGTTTTATCAGCGGATTTGTGGATGGAATCGTCGGGGCGCTGCCGCAGTTGGCTACTCTGGCAACCACCCTGTTGATGGCCATTGTCAATGGGCTGCTGACGGCCATTCCTATATTAATCCCGGTGGCGATCACGATCATCAATTTGCTGATGCAATTCTTGATTCAAAATTTGCCGATGCTGATCACGGCGGCGATCCAGCTCATTGTGACGCTGGCAAAGGGGCTCAGCGAAGCGTTGCCGAAATTGATTCCCGAGGTGGCCAAAATCATTCCGGTTATCATTCTGGCGCTGATCGAAAACCTGCCGATGCTGGTAGAAGCTGCTTTGCAGCTCATTATTGCCCTGGCTGAAGGGCTGATTGTTGCCATTCCGCTTTTGCTGGCAGCCGTGCCGGAAATTATGACCGCTTTGATCGGGGCGATCGTGCTGTTGTGGCCCAAGATCAAAAAGGCCGGGGAAGATCTGATTAAAACGGTGGTGGATGGCGTCACCGCCGCCTGGCCGAAGATGAAGGAATCGGGCAAAAAGATCGGGGATATCTTCCTGGGCGGGGTGAAAGAGAATATTGAGAAGTTTTTACAGATAGGCAAAGATATCGTTTCCGGGGTTTGGGATGGGATTCAAGAAAAGACAGCCTGGTTTACCGACCTGGTTACCGGCTTTTTCAGCGGCATCATTGACGCCGTCAAAAAGACGCTGGGAATCTCATCTCCTTCTAAGGTGTTTTCCGGGATCGGTGAAAATATGGCGCTGGGACTGGGCAGCGGCTTCTCTGGGGCGTTCAGACAGATCGAGCGGGACGTACAGGGCGCAATTGCGGGAATGAGCGCCATACCCTCACCCAGCCTCTCCCTGGCAGGGGGAGGAATCAGCGGCGGGCGAGGAGTGGCGCCAACGGTAACCGTCCCCATTCAGGCGACGGTTAGAAACGAGATGGATCTGCATGTATTTGCCAGGTTGGTTGCACTGGAGATCAAAAGGGCCAGTAGCCGATGACGATTAAACTGACATTGACGTACAAGAGCACCACCATCGATTTGATGACGGCCGGCTATATGGTGCGGGACGGTTTTTATCCTGAGACTGCTACCGACATGGATAAACAGGTTGCCGACCGGCTCGACGTGATTGTCATAGGATCGTCGCTGGCAGATTTAGATAGCAAAATCAGGGCAATCGAGCTGGCATTCGAGCAGGCGCGGCGGCACACAACCGGGCCAGACGGCTGCTACATCCATTATGCGATCGATACTGCGATGGATGCCTGGCGATCGCGCGTCACAAATGGTCTGGTGATGCACGACGGTGATCTGAGCCGCCGGGCGCGGGAATTCAAGGCAGTGCTGGGGCTGGTGGTGGAGCGGGCGCCGTACTGGGAAGGACCGGAGGTACAACTGGCGTTATCGAACCCGCTGGGCAGCGGCAATACCAGCGGCTTGAAGATTTACAACCCGCGCATCCATTACACGAATTTAACAGGCACTGTTTCCTTCGATGCGACCACCCAGCGGATAAACGATGCAGCCAACGGCCTGGCCGATTTCCTGGACGGCATGACCATCCGGGTGGAGGGCTCCACCAGCAACGACGGACCTTACACGGTCACCGACGGCGGGAATGCCGGGTATATCGGCGTGGCGGGATCTGCGATCGTTAATGAGACGGCGGGAGCGACCATCGGCATCGACGGAGCGGTGGCCAATTACGTGGAGATCGCGGCGGCGGATGTGATTGGAAATTTAGCGGGGGCCGCCAGGCTGGAGATCACCAACACGTACAATTCCATCAACCGGGTGGATACGATCTGGATCGGGCAAAATGTCGAAAGCGAGCCGGCCACATTCTCACATATTCTCGAGGCGGAGGACGCCGCCGGGGAAACGACCATCGATAGTATCAACTCATCCGGGAATAAAAATAAAGAATGCGCCTGGAGCGATGCCGCTGAAACAAACCTGCTGACCTGGACGCTCTCCACGGCGGAATTGAACAAACTGGCCGGGCATTACGTGCGCGTCATCGGCAGGTTTGGTTCCATCTCGGGTCTATGGCTACGCCTGAAGGTAAAATTTGCATTAACCACCCTGTGGGAAGGCCCTTTGACGCTGATGGGCACAACCCAGTTGCAGGAAATTACCAGTCTGCGCCTGCCGCCGTATTTGCTCGGCGCAGGCGATTTGTATCCGCTGGATCTGATCCTTTCGGCAAAAGTTACTACGGCCGGGGCGCACTCATTTACGCTGGACTATTTGCAGTTGACCACGCTGGACGGATGGCGGAAACTGGCGCCCAAGGGCTATGGATTGGATTACATGATTCGGATCGTTGACGACGGCATAGACAGTTATCTTTATACCGATGGCTGGATCCCGGGCGGCAAAACCGGGCATTATGTTGGCTACGGCGAACCGATTCTGCTGCAACCCGGCAAATTGCAGCGCCTGTACTTCCTACACGAGGAAACGACCGGTTCCGCGCCAACCAACCGGACGATGAGCGTCAAGGTTTATTACCGGCCGCGCAGGTTAACAATATGAGCCTGACGGTCAGCATCCAATCCAGGGCGTTTTCCAACGAGCTGCAAACACTGCCGGTGCAGTTCAAGGTTGGAGCCTATTCCTGGTCGGTGTTTGGCGGGCCAAAGTCGGCCGAAATCCAGGTGGAGGGCGATGAAAACGACCTATGGGAAATGATCGAGCGGCTGCGCTGCCCGATCACGATCTGGAGCGATAACGGTGATGCAGTCTGGTGGGGATTTGTCGCCGAGGTCGAGCTGCAACTGCCGGCCTGGACGGTGGGCGTCAACATCGATTCGATGTACAACCGGATCGCGGTGGCTTATACCACGGCAGCCGATAACGGCGAGACCGGCGCGCGCGAAACCACGAGCTGGCTGGAGGACGCGGATTCGGTGGCGGAATATGGGCGGAAGGAGTTGCTATATACGTCGTCCGGATCGTCGCTGGCGCATGCGGAAGCGGCGCGAGCCATGCTGCTGGCGCAAAAAAAATTTCCCATCCCGACCATCGAGCGGGCGGACAACGGCAAGATCGGCGTGACGCTGCGCTGCCGCGGATGGTACAGCATACTGAACTGGCGCTATTATGCCGAAAGCGCCGGATTGGAAATGTACTCCACCAGCGGGCCGGGAGACCAGGCGGTAGGTACGCAATCCGCGATCGTGAATGAGGCGGCCGGCGCGTCTGTGGGCATCGACGGACAGATCGCAAATTACACGGCAGCCACCATTTCTTTCGACGCGGCCACCCAGCGAATAAACGATTCAGCCAATGGATTGGCCATTTTTTTGGACGGCACGACCATTCGAATCAAGGGGTCCGTCAGCAACGATGGAACTTACACGATCACCGACGGCGCAAATGCCGGGTATATCGCCGTGGCGGGATCTGCGATCGTTAATGAGACGGCCGGCGCGTCCGTGGGCATCGACGGACAGATCGCAAATTACACGGCTGCCACCATTTCTTTCGACGCCGCCACCCAGCGAATAAACGATTCGGCCAATGGACTGGCCGATTTTTTGGACGACACAACCATTCGGGTAGAGGGTTCCGTCAGCAACAACGGCAGTTATATAGTCCTGGCCGGCGGAAACGCCGGATTTATCGCCGTCGAAGCAGCCAACGAACGAATCGGGCAGGGATTCCAGCTTTCCAAAGCCTGGACGGTCAAGACCGTCGAAATCAACATCAAGGCGGTGGAGACCGTAACCGACAACGTGGATGTCCAAATCTGCGCCGATGCGAGCGGAGCGCCCGGTACAGTGCTCGGCAGCGGAGCCATCACTGGAAGCACGGTGCCCGCCGATTACGTCTGGATGGTGATCAACCTGACCACACCGGTCAGCCTGGATGCAGGCACGCCTTACTGGTTGGTCGTCAAACGCAGCGGGGCGCTGGACGCGGTCAACTATTTCGTGCTGGAAGTGAACGAAGACCTTGGTTATAGCGCCGGGGCGCTGCGGCTGTACACCGGCGCCGCCTGGGTGGCGCGGGTGCCGGATGCCGACCTTAATTTCAAACTATCCTCCACCGAGGACACGGCGATCCAGATCAAAAACATCGTCACGGCGGCCGGGGAGTTCATTACGGCCGTGGATCTGGATTGCTACTCGGGGCTGCCGATCTCACAGTTTCGGGATGGGGACGGCCTGGCGCTCTACGAAGTAGAGGAAATGCTCAAGATGGGAACATCGAATTTTAGGCGCATGCTGGCGACGGTGGATATCAACCGGCGAGTGCGAATCTACGAGGAGCCGACCAACGACAACCCCTATTTGATCTCAAAAAAGGGAGAATTGCGGGACGCGCTGGATAATCCGGTGCGGGCCGAGCAGTGCCCGGTGGGGGTTTATGCGCGGCTGAAAGACGTGATTCCAGGATCGCTGGATACCAGCAAACTGGCCGACCCGTCGCTGATGTTTGTGGATGAAGCGGAGTATACGCCAGACACCGGCAAGTTGATGGTGCAACCGCGCGGCATGGAAAGCCCGTGGGATATTGGGAGGCCGATCGATGGCTGAGACATTGACCACACTAGCCAAACGGCTGCGGCCTTTGTTGCTTTCGGTTGCCAAATCAGCGGCCAATGCGGTTATCACGGCAGGCGAAGGTCCGGGAATCGACATCGCCAACAATTTGATCGGGCTGGGCGGAGATACCATCCTGCTGTACAAAGCCAATGGCAACCCGGTGGCGGAATTCGCCAAAACCGCATCAGTGGCAGCGCTGGCGGCGGCAGCGGCCGGGGATGTGATCATATTGCCGCCCTGCAGCATCAGCGGGGATCTGACTATCCCGGCGGGCGTGGCAGTGGTGGGAATCGGGCGGGATAAATGCACGATTATTGGGC
>Ga0209212_1002029_pt1 | contig 30264 bp, 36 predicted proteins | sample RifGroC2_FD_183996 | JGI IMG/M metagenome (GOLD analysis project Ga0209212, IMG submission 183996) | Groundwater microbial communities from Rifle, Colorado, USA - Groundwater C2 (SPAdes) (version 2) | ecosystem: Environmental > Aquatic > Deep subsurface > Groundwater | place: Rifle, Colorado...
GGATGCAGCATATGATGGAAATGCTAAAGATACAGTGGAGAACGTTCGTGCATCGGACTATGCAGTACAAATAACTGCAGATTCAAGCACGAAGGTTGCACTAGCTGTGTTGACAGGATTTTCAGGTGGTCAGTCTGGACAAAAGTTGACTGAAAGGACACCTGATGGAGAGACAAATGTGCAGTATGCTTACACAAGCTACGGTACATTCATCAAGAGGGATTCACCATCGAGTGAGCCTGGAACGTTGGATATAACCTATCCACTAAGCCAGAGATACCCGCAGGTTTACATAACCGCTAAGGGAGCAACATTCAGTTCTTCGAGTGCACCTTCAAGCGGAGCAGTAACCATACAAAGAATCCAAGTTGGAGCAGCAAAGCTAGCATCAGAAGTATCTGATGTAAAGGCACAGAACGTCATCCTTGTAGGAGGGCCATGTGCTAACGCAGCAGCTGCAACTGTCTTGGGCAACCCAGTTGATTGCACGGCAGGATTCACGCCTGGAGAAGGTAGAGTCGAGTTGTGGGACAATGGCAACAATGTGGCTATGCTAGTAGCGGGTTACTCAGCACTTGACACAAGAAATGCTGCACAGGTTGTAGCTAACTATGCCGACTACAAGGGCCAGTTGAAGGGTTCAAAGGTAGTTGTCAAGAAAGTGAACAGCCAGTTGACGGTCGCTGCACCAGCAGTGGCAACAGCTTAAGGGTTTAAACCCTTTATTTATTTTTTTTCTTCTTTTTTTGTTTAATTTCTTTTGTTCTCATCTCGATTTGTTTAATATGGGTTTGTGTGTGGAGGTTTAGTTAATTCAGCAAGTAGTTTGAGATGGAGAAGTACACTTTTAATTCAACAATTCTCCCAGAAAAATATTATGCTTGGATCTCTTAATCTTTAATCGAACTTTGGAGCCTATTTCCTTAAAGCATTCAGGCACTGAAATAAGCCTGCCTTTAGCTACTGCCAGCATTTCATTTCCTAATCTGCCCGGCAAAATCACTTCCGCCTCCACAATATTACCTTTCTTGAATGGCTTTGGCAGTTCCGGCAAATCTTCAATATTAAATGCGTATTTGTCGAAAATAAGCCTGATTCCGTGTTTTTGCTCCAATTCCCTCATTTTGCTGTAAAATATGTCCATGGAAACTTCGGAAGCAGGATTTCTCCCAAATCGATAGTTTAGCATGTTCTGTATGCCTATAGGCGGGCAGTTCTTGCCGGCGCCTATTTCAACAGCAAACTTTGCCAGTTTAGGGAGCTCTTCATCATTATAGCCTGGCATCCAGACAGGAACTATTATCAGGTCCATCTTAGTTTGTGGGATATATCGTGCTATTTCCAGCACTTTAGCCAGATTGTAAGGATATCCAGCTAAATGGTTGGCTTTCTGCGGGTCCATCGCATGAATGGATAAATTCATCCTTGTCAAGCCAGCTTCTGCCAATTCATCCACATATTGTTTGGTTAATAACAGGCCGTTTGTATCAATTGAGCTTGTTTTTACGCCTGGGATTGACATGATGTCTCTGACTAGCTCGACCATATCGGCGTATAAAGTAGGCTCTCCCTGGGCATTTATATGCGCATCAATATTCTTACTTTTTTTGAATTTCACAATTTTTTTGAACTCATCAACAAGATAATCTTTCTCGACTACAAAATCAACTTTTCTTCGTGATTTTGGGCCTTCATCAACTGAGCAGAAAATACAGCTTATATTGCAGCTTGTAATCGGCTTGACTTCAATTACATTCGAGCCCCTGTCCACCAGCCCAAAATAATTTGTACCTAGCAGGGGTATGCCGGATGATTGGTGTACATAGTAAGCAGATTTATTGTTTAATCTGTTTTTAAGATTCTTAAACGTATTTGCCAGCAAAAATTCAAACTTTCTCCGCGCATTATTTTCTGACGCATTTTTAAATGTAATTGAGTTTTTATTCACCTCAAAAGGCGCAATCTTTTCAAGGCTTTTATTGCCTATATAGGCATAGAAAATTTTAAGGAAATTGACTTTCACTTTGTCTTTCTCTTTCTCAAAACTAAGGTCTTTAAAGGTTAATTCTGCCATAGCTTATAGTATAAAATATAGTTTTAAAAAGGTATCTGGGGCCTTTGTATATACAACCGCAATGTTATATTTTTTACCGGTTATTTAAGTTCTGGCAAATTGCATCTGCAGAATTCCCGCCCCATGTTAAAAATCACTCTGAATAGATATTATCGTGGTGGTCATAATCCTCAATTGTTATGTGCTTTCTATTCTCATCAACAGAAAAGACAAGTACAAAACTTTTGTCAATGTGAATTCTTTTAAGATGATGCAGCGGTTTTCTTAAATTCTTATAGTGCTGTGGATTTTGCCTGATTTCTTGGATTTTATTGTCTATTATCAGAAGCTGTTTTGGATTTCTTTTTGACAGTTTGAAGAATATTTTCTCAACACTTTTCCTTAATTCGTAGGAATACATCTTAGTTTAGGCCAAAATGTTTTTTGAAGTCAGCAACTTTTATGGTGGGCTCCAGCTGCCTCTTTTTCATCTTATCAACAAATTCGGGCTTAAGTTCCGGCTCCAGCATTTCTGTCCCGTATTCAAGAATAACTTTTTCTATTGCCTTAGACTTATCCCTGAGGTTGTGCTTTGCTTTTACTATGTTAAGTATCTGATTAGCTTCATTTGAAATATCTATCATGGCTTGTACCATATACATCACCTATATTCCCTATGTATATGGAATATATAAATGTTTCGCTCAGAAATTTTGCCTGGCCTAAATTGATTTTAAAAAGCAAGGGGGGCTACTTTCATCTTTTTTGGGAAATCCTGCCTTTAAGTAGAATTTTTTACATGCCTCTTTTTTCTTTAAAGTGTGATAGTTTACCTTGGAGTTATAAGCTTGGGGGCGAGAGCTTAGTTGCATTTAACAAAAAATTATTAAAGGATACTAAATACTCCTGTTCAAGTGGGGGAAATGGCACAAGAAGTTGTTATTACATACGAAACTCTGTTTGAGCTCTTAAAGAGGGAGCGTGAAAGGACTGATTTGCAGAAGCTAGAGCCAGCTTTCTTCTCGGATACTATTAATTATATAAAAGACAAGAAAAAAATTCTTGAGGCCAAAACTGAGGACTCCGTGTTTGCGCCCGAAGAGAGAAAAAAAACGGAAAGGCAGCTTGAGAATATTTATAAAATAGTGAAAGAGCTGTACGAAAGAAGGGAGAAAAAAATATTATTGCTTGCCGTAGACAAAAGCAGGACAAGGTCAAATTTAATTGACGCTTCCGGCTTATTGAAAGAAGAAAAAGTATTCTTTGATGCCCTGACAAGTATGCTTGATAATTACCGCGAGGCGATTTTGTTTGCAGTCCTGAACGAGAAAATGCCATTCATGCAATCACTCGAGGAGAGAAAGCCTGATGAGGTTTTTCGGTCGGCAATTGAATTGAAAAAGCCCACAAGATTGGTGAGATTCACGAGCCACGTGCCGAAATTTGTAGGGCCTGAATTGGAAGAATACGGGCCCTTTGAAGGGGAAGACATTGCAAATTTGCCGGCTGAGATTGCGGATGTCCTGATTAACAAGGCCAAAGCTGAAGAGATTAAAGAGGAATAGGCTGTATATTTGCCGACGGCAACAGTTTTCCGCAACCTTTTTAAACAGCGTAAAAATCCTTATTCTTATGAAAATGCCTAAAAATCTGCAGAGGTATTGCCCGTACTGCAAGAAGCATACAGATCATACTGTGTCTGTGAACAAGAAAAAGAACCCAAGCAGCCTGACTTACGGCTCGAAGGTAAGGGCAAGAAGAAGAGGCCGCGCAAGGGGGAAGGGAAATCTCGGCAGGTATTCAAAGCCGGCTATAAGCAAGTTCAAGATGACCGGAAAGAAGTCCACAAAAAAGACCGATTTAAGGTATCAGTGCAAAGTCTGCAAGAAGATGCACATCCAGAGGCAGGGATTCAGAGCGAAGAAACTGGAGTTTAAGTAAAGCAAGGGTTCCGCCCCTTGAGGACTGGGAACTTTTTGCGAAAAAGTTCCATCAAAAATTGTACCATCTTCGATGGTACTCAAAATGTTTTAAAATTCAATAAGTTCTAAAAATTATTTAAAGCATTTGTACATCAAAAATTCCCCTTCCAGCCTGTCAGTGTAGGTTTCCTCCAGTTTGCACCTCGACTGCGCGTACTGCTTAAATTGCGTTATTTGGTGCAATCCGGAATTTTTTCTGAAGATTATGTATGATAGGTTGGTCTCGTCCAATTTGTCGGCAAAAAAATAAAAATTGGTCAATCCGGAGGTAAAAGTCATTTCGTTGGTGTCTATATAATTAAGCGCCAGGCTCCTGTTTGTTTTCAATGCCACCAGCGGCGCAATTGAAGCGTCCCCAAATATTTTTGAATCCGGGCTTGTGGCAGATAATTTGGAAATCATTGGATTTAACGGCGAGAATGGCAAAAACCCAATTTTTTCTAGAAACATAACATCTGCCGTTGTGTTCCATAAAAAAACCAAAATGAGCATTGTGGCTAAAATATATCTTAAATGTTTTAGTTTTATTCTAGTTATAATATTGATCAAACTACAAGCCCCTACCAAAGCCAAGAACGGAAAAATAATTGTAAAGTAAAATTCTGCAGCAAAGTTCAGTGCCAGTAAAAATAGGAAGTAACAAGAGATTACTAATAAGAACAGCTGCAGCTTCTTTTTATTTTGCGCAAACAAAACCGACAGGAACGCTGCGAATATAACCCAATTTTCCCTGATGGCATTTTCAAAAACAGTTAACTTTTGTCCGGGCAATTTTGGCTTGAGGAAATGGTATTTTATGGTATCATCAATAAAATTATGCCCGTATAATGCCGCAAGTAAAATCATAACAATTCCAAAACTCATTAAAAATCCCGACGATAAAATCAGGAAATCCTTGATTCTTTTTTCCTGTAGTTTCTTTATAAAAATGAAGGCAAATAGTGCAAGCAGGGGAACGAGCGCGTAGAATCTTGCCAGTCCTGCAAGGCCCGCAAAAATCCCACTGGTAAAATATTTTTTAATAAAAGCAAAATAAAAGCTAATCATCATTAGCATGGCGGAGAGCTCAATTCCCACTGAGGAAGTTGCCGTGAATAATGTTGTAAATGCAGATAAAAATAAAATAACTGAAATAACAGATATTGAATCTGCATTTTTATCATTGAATTTGTTCTGGAATAATCCCAGGGATAATTTGTAAAGAAAAAAAGAGGCGATTAAAACAAATAATAAGCCTACAGACTTCAAAATAAAAAAATTAGTTCCAAACATCTTAATTAAAAGTGAAAGAATAAAAATATGCAGCGGCGGATGGGCATAGAAAAAGTCTTGGTACGGCATCTGCCCCTCTGACACGGCTTTAGCCATGTAAAAATATACATTCTCATCACCAGGCCCTACTTGGTTTAGGCCTTTAGCTTCTATTAAGATAAAGATTAAGGCGACTATGAGAAAAAATGCCCATTGTTTTGGAGTTAGTTTCATTTTTATTTGGATTATAGTTTATTGAAGTAATTTATAAGACTTATCATGGGTAAAGAGAAACCTATTTAAATAGCTAAAAATTACGTAGAATACATATAAGGGTGGTTAAAAATGACTAGAATAAGGGAGCCTACAAGCAAATTCATCAAAATCAGATGCCCTAAATGCAAGAATGAGCAAATCACATTTGGCAAGACAGCAACAAGGGTTGACTGCCTCGTTTGCGGTAAGATTCTTGCTGAGCCTACCGGCGGGAAGAGCAGGGTAAAGGCAAGGGTTCTGGAAGTATTGGAATAAGTTATTAATTTATTTTGATAGAATTTTAATTTTTTATTTTTAATCGTTTAAAGTTTGGTCTATAAAAATGCTATTTAAGAAACAGGGATTTCCAGAAGAAGGGGAATTAGTTCTTTGTACAGTTACGAGTGTCCAGTTCCATTCAGTGTTTGTTGATATTGACGAGTATGGAAAAGGAGGAATGATTCACATTTCTGAGGTTTCTCCCGGAAGAATAAGGAATATAAGGGATTTTGTCAAGGAAGGCAAAAAAATTGTCTGCAAAACCCTCAGGATAAACCAGGAAAAAGGATATATTGACCTTTCATTAAGGAGAGTCAACGAATCTGAGAAAAGAAGAAAGATAGATGGGATTAAGAAAGAGCAGAACGCGGAAAAAATCATTGAAATAGTTGCCGCCAAGATAGGCATAAAGACGGAGCAGCTTTACAGGGAGATTTCAGATAAGATAAGCAAGTCTTACAATTCACTTCACGAATTCTTTGAGGAGGTCATTAAGGACGACAAGCTGATTGATGCGCTCGGAATCGACAAGAAATACTCAAAAATCCTGCAGGAAATTGTAAACCAGCGGATCAAGCCTTCTGAGGTTGAGATAAAGGGCAAACTTAAGATAACTATCTTTGACCCTGACGGAATAGGCCTGATAAGAGAGTCGCTTAAAAAAGCTGGGGACGCGAGCAAGGGCAGGGTAAACATCAACTATATGGGTTCTGGCATTTATAGGTTCATGGTCAAGGCTCCGGATTACAAGGAAGCCGAGAAAATAATGAAAGCTGCAACAGAAACAGCTGTGGGAATCATATCCAAGCACGATGGTGTTGCAGAATTTAATCGGGAATAATCCCAATGAAACATCTCTATAAATGCACAATCTGCAATAAATACACGATGAAAGAAATATGCGATTGCGGCAGTGCAACGCTCGCTCCCAGGCCGTTAAAATACGACCCAATGGACAGGCTGGGCACTTACCGCAGAAAGGCAAAAAAAGATGAGTATATCAAGAGAGAATTAATATGAGGGAAAATTACTGGAAAGTAACCCAGTTCGGGAAAGCGCCGAAGCTGAACAAGCCGGTATTCATAGAGGGGCTTCCCGGCATAGGCAATGTCGGCAAAATTGCCGTTGATTTTCTTATCGACGAGCTTAAGGCAAAAAAATTATTTGAAATCACTTCCTATACTTTTCCCCATTCAGTTTTTGTCAATGAGGACAATCTCGTCGAGCTTCCGGTTGTGGAGGTTTTTTACAGGCAGCTTAGCAATAAAAGGGATGTTTTGCTGCTCGGCGGGGATGTCCAGCCGATTGATGAAGTAAGCTCGTACGAATTCTCCGATAAAATTCTTGATTTGGCGCAAAAGCAAAATGTCAGGGAAATCGTTACTTTAGGCGGGATTGGGCTGTCCGATATTCCAAAAAAGCCGAAAGTTTACTGCACCGGCAATTCAAAAAAGATAGTTGATGCATACAAAAGCGATTTGGTCAGCAACAATTTATACGGTGTTGTGGGGCCCATAGTCGGAGTTTCAGGCCTGCTGCTTGGGCTGGCTTCAAAAAGAAACATTGATGCTGCTTGCCTGCTTGCAGAGACTTACGGCCATCCAATGTACCTTGGAATCAAGGGCGCAAAAGAAATCTTAAAAGTTCTGAACAAAAAACTGGAATTGAAGATTGACGTCAATAAGCTGGACAGGGAAATCAAGGACATTGAAAATGAGATAATGAAGAAATCAGAGCAGCTCAACGAAGTTTCAAAACAGACTGCGCTGAAAAAATTCCAGAAGCAGTTCGGCAAAGAAGTGGACTACATAGGGTAAACTTATTTTGATTATTCTTTTAAACCGATGCTGGTAAAAATTCGACGAAACTATTTTTTTAGACTATTTAAAGTATTCAATTTTATTTAACTTAGAAAACATCTAATTACTTGGTGGAAAAATGAAGTACCTAAGTTGATTGGGTTTTTGAATTGCATTTAACATCTGACCCTGTTAGTTGTGTCTTTTCGAAGAAAATATTTGGGAGCGGTGCGACGGTTTTTGGCGAAGCCAAACAATCTCGAAGAGTTGTCAAACAAAAATGAAAAGTTATTTTTCTGTTTCGATTTCAAGCCCGCCAACCCAAGAAGAAACAAGATTGTATAATGGTGCCATAATTAATCCTGACACAAAACCAAGCACTCCATAAAAAATTGGTAAGAATATTATTGCCCCTACACCAAACAATGCCCCAAACATATTTGACCCTATGGAAGAAAATGCAGAAAAAACAAGCGAGACCAATGTAAATATCGCACCGAGGATTAATCCCATAAAGGCATACAATATTCCAAATATTTTTGCTAACGATAAAACTCCAATCTTTTTGATTTTTACCATAATTATCACCCGGACAACTTAGGCAGGCTTGAAATATATAAATCTTTTTGTTTGACAATTGCAACCGATACCTATTAAACTCCGTTTTAATCGCCGTTAAAAGGTTTGAAAGTATATCGAGTCAAAAGCCGTGCAGGAATTGTATTAATAATTCTGTTTGGTTAATAATTCCAGGTAATTGCAATTAACTGCATTCCCTGATAAAAACGCTGCTGTTTTTCAGCTTTGAGCAGATAGAATCTATTATTTTCTTTAACTCCGATATCTGCTGGTTCTTGTCCTGTATCAGCCTGAACTGCGCAACCGGGCCGTCTAATTTCACATCATTGTACTCAATTTCCGACTTAAGCACAATTGTCTGCTGCTCAAGATTCTCTTTTTCCTTTTTCAGGTTGTCATTCTGGGCCGCTAATTGATTGTATTTGTTCTCGAGAACTGCCTTGTCAAGCATTGCTATTTCATTCAATTTGCCTGTTTGGTTTAATTTCTGCAACAGGGAATTGCCCGTAACACCTACCAGCAAGTCATCAGTTTGGCTTTTTGCGCTAAGCACTTTTTTAATTGTATACTCATAGTATACAGTAAACCCTATGAATATCACAAGAAAAAATACAATTAAAACCAGCAATCTCCTGTTGATGTCCTTTTTAAGGAAATTCATGCTCCCCCGGTGCAACTTATAAGGAGGTTATATAAAAAGGTTGTTCATGGATTTTTATATAGAGAATTTTGAAAAATTAACAAATACTCAAAAATTCTCTAAGAGAACTTTGAATGAAAAATGTCAAAATAAGGAATTATTCAAAGTTCTCTATGGGGAGTTTTGACAAAAATTATATATTTTAAAACCGCCTATACGAAATGTTTATATAGTCATTTTCTGGATAAATTTAAAAGGTGTTTTTGTTGGATTTTAAAATCAGAAAGATTGTTGCAAGGCAGGTTCTGGATTCGAGAGGAAATCCGACTGTTGAAGTTGGCCTTAAAACTAAAGATTGCTGCGTTAGGTCCATTGTTCCAAGCGGCGCTTCTACTGGGATTCATGAAGCGCTTGAATTGAGGGATGGAGACCCAAAAAAATATCACGGAAAAGGGGTTCTAAAGGCAGTTTCCAATGTAAACAAAATAATCTCGAAAAAGCTTATCGGGAAAGACTGCAGGAAACAGAGAGAGATAGATAATATTTTGATTGAGCTTGACGGAACATCAAATAAGTCAAAGCTTGGCGCAAACGCAATGCTTGCAGCTTCCATGGCGGTGTGCAGGGCGGGCGCAGCTGCAAAAGAAATTCAATTATATAATCACATTGCAGAAATCAGCGGAAATAAAAAATTGCTGCTTCCTATGCCGATGATTCTTGTATTGGAGGGGGGAAAGCACGCTGACCAAAGCTCAGATTTGCAGGAATTCATGGTGATTCCTCTCAAGGCAAAAAATTTCACGGATGCAATAAGATGGGGCTCTGAGATATACCATTCAATCGGCAAGATCCTGAAAAGCAAGGGATTCAACATAAATGTAGGCTTTGAGGGCGCATACGGCCCGAGCCTTGGAAGCAATGAAGCTGTTTTAAAAGTGATTGAGGGAGGGATAAGGCAGGCAGGCTACAAGCCGGGCGGAGAAGTTGGAATTGCAATCGACAGCGCAGCGTCGGAATTCTATGAAAATGGGAAATATCACCTGAAAGTTGACGGCAGGAAGCTGGACTCTGGCGGAATGGCTGATTTTTATGCAGATTTGGCAAAAAAATACCCTATAAAATCAATCGAAGACGGGCTGGCTCAGGATGACTGGAGCGGCTGGCAGGCACTGACAAAAAGATTAGGAAATAAGATTCAGATTGTGGGTGATGATTTGACAGTTACAAACATAAGAAGGCTGCAAAAAGCCATTGGCACGAAGGCAATTAATTCCATTTTAATAAAAGTCAACCAGATAGGGACTGTAACCGAAACAATCGATGCCATCAACCTCGCGAAAAAGCACGGATTAACCTCTGTAGTGAGCCACAGGAGCGCTGAAACAGAAGATACTTTCATTGCTGATTTCGCTGTTGGCACGGGAGCAGGACAGTGCAAGTTCGGAGCCCCTGCGCGAAGCGAGAGAGTTGCAAAATACAACCAATTGCTGAGGATTGAGGAGAAATTAGGGAAAAAAGCAAAGTTTGCGAAATTGTAAGATGATAAAGATTGTACTTCTCCGCCATGGACAGAGCACGTGGAACAAAGAAAACCGCTTTACCGGATGGACTGATGTCCCCCTGACAGAACAGGGAATTAATGAAGCCAAGAAAGCCGGGAAAACATTAAAGGAAAACGGATTTAAGTTTGATATTGTTGTTACGTCTGTTCTGAAAAGGGCTCTTGATACGACAGATATTGTGCTTAAAGAAATGAAACTGAAAGATGTTAAAATCATCAAGTCATGGGAGATGAACGAAAGGCATTATGGCGCTCTACAGGGGCTGAATAAATCCGAGATGGCACAAAAATACGGCGAAGAGCAGGTTCATATATGGAGAAGAAGCTACGATGTAAGGCCGCCGGCGCTTGATAAAAGTGATAAGAGATGGCCGGGCAATGACCCTTTATACAGAAATGTCCCAAAACCAAAATTGCCGTCGACAGAATGCCTGAAAGACAATGTCGCAAGAATTCTTCCTTACTGGAAAAAAAATATTGTTCCTTTGCTTAAGCAGAAAAAGAAAATTTTGATTTCAACTCACGGCAACAGCTTAAGGGCTCTTGTAAAGCATCTTGATAATGTGCCTGAAGATGAGATTGTTTCTTTTAATATTCCAACCGGGATACCCCTTGTTTATGAGCTGGATGAAAATCTGAAGCCGATAAAACATTATTTCCTGGGCGACCCGGAAGAAATTAGGAAAGCTATTCAGGTTGTCGAGCAGCAGGGGAAAGCAGGGAAATAATTCTGTCTTAATTTTAAAGTAGTTAATAAATAGAAAAGTTTAAATATGTTTGTTATTTTCTGAACATTGGTGATTTTGATGGGTGAACAACACAGGGTTTTTATTCAAATGGCGAGTGGAGATACGGCGGAGAGAAATGGCCAAATTACAAATGCGTCAGCTGCGATAAACAGAGTAATATTCAATGATTTGGGTGTAATGGTTAAATCAATTGTTGATAAAGAAAAAGGAAAAGGTATGGGGCTTCCAATACATGGTATTTCAATAAAAACTGTTGATGATTCATTTGAAGCTAAGATTGATTTGGACGGAAAGTTTGTAAGAGTCAATCTTGGAAAATATCCAGAAATAATATACGGACATTTGGATGAAAGTCTAAGGGGACAAGGATATTACCCCCCTCCACCGGCTAGATAATTTTTACTTCTTATAAAACTTAGCCGCATATTCAGGCATGACGGAATTAATGGTTGCATTTGTGGAGAACTCGAATCCTGCCCACGTTGCTGTTCTTGGGGTTATTTCAAAGTGCAGGTGCAGGCTCTCTTTGCCTGGTGCGTAGTGCAAGAAGAAATTATAGGAAGCGTTTATTTTTTTAAGCTTTGACAGTATTTTTTTCAGTGCTGTGGCCAAATCAATTAATTCCCCCTCGTTTAATTCTTCCAGGCTGCTCTTGTGCTGTTTTGTGAATATCCATGCCTCATAATTGAAGCGCGATGCGAACGGTGCGAATGCGAGAATATTTTTTGTCTCAAAAATCTTCCTTTTGGATTTTGATTCCAGCTTTACAATGCCGCAGTAAGGGCATTTCCTGAACCGCTTTGCGGCGCTTATTTCCTCCCTGACGAGCTCTGGCATTTCCGGCAGAGCCACGACCTGCGAATGGCTGTGCACCAAAGAAGTTCCCGCTTCCTTCCCATGGTTCTTGAAAACCTGCACATACTTTACATTTTTAATCCTGCTTAATTCCCTGATTCTTACCTTGTAAACTTCCAGCAACTCCCTTATCTGAGAAACCGGCAGGTCTGCAAGCTGCGACTTATGATGGCTTGTTTCGGCGATAATCTCATGAAGCCCGAATGCGTACCCTTCTGTGATGAATCCTTTTGATTTTATGGAATGCTTATGCGCGGCTCCTACTGCCGGAAACTTGTTCAGAAACCATCTCATCTTCCAGCTTCCCTTGTACTCAAGCCTGCCAATCTCTTTTGGAGTTAGCTTTTCATTTCCGGGGCAGAATAGGCATGTTTTTGACTCTTCCTTGACAACAACTGTCTTAAATTCCCTGGGCCTTTTGCCCCTTGAGGAGGCGTAATAAACCCATCTGTCGAGAATATAGTCTTTTCTTAGCAGTCCCATAAAAATAAACTTGGAATGGGGTTATATAAAGTTTTTGATAAAACCTACAAAATGTTCAACCTTTTAAAGAGTAAGTTTTAAATAGTTTACAGAAAACATAATACCTATGGAATTGGGAATTGAAGAGGCAGAAAAGCTGTTTAAGAAGCTGAACGAAAAATTGAGCCCTAAATTTAAGGGGAAGATAGTGGCCTTAGAAACGGATAGTGGAGACTACTTTATTGGTGATTCTGAGATTGAAGCGTACAGGATAGCAATCAAAAAACACCCGAAAAAGGAATTTGTATTCAAGAGAATAGGATTTGAATCCACCCACTTTGTTGGTGCTGTATAATGAACGGATTTTTTGAGTCTGGCAGCCCGTTTATTGAACTATTTGTTGAAAAAAGGAAGATTAATCTGCTTCTAGATACTGGCTTTAACGGGCATTTAATGCTGCCAAGCCCCGTTATTCAAGAACTGGGGCTGGACGCAATTGGACTTTCTGATTACAGAACTGCAAGCGGAGATAGAAAAATCACTAGAGTTTATTCTGCAGAAATACATTTCATGGAAGAAAAAATAGAAATTCCCGTACTGTCAACTGATGTAAATATTTTCCTTGCCGGAATGGAATTGTTTGACAATTGCAAAATTGTAGTTGAAAGAAAGAAGAACACGGTTGAAGTAATTAAATCTAAATAAAATGAATCCCTTATTCAATCTTAAAGGAAAAACTGCCTGGATTACAGGAGGGAAAAGGGTCGGGATAAAGGTTGCTGAAACTCTTGCGCAGCACGGCGCTGATTTGGTTATAAGCTACAATAAATCAAAGAAGGAAGCGGAGGAAGCGCAGGAAAAATCAATGAAGTACGGAGTAAAAGTTCTTATCGTTCAGACTGATGTTTCTTCAAGAAAAAGCGTGGAAAATGCGGTCAGCAAAATAAAAAAAGAATTTGGAAGAATAGATATTATGGTTTTGATGGTCTCTATTTTTAGCAAGATGAAAATGAAGGATGTTACGGAAAAAGACATGCTCGATAATTTTAAAGTTCATGCGCTTGGAACGTTCTGGCCGGTGCAATTAGGCTTGGGCCTGATGGCGAGAGGAAGCCACGTCATAACAATTTCCGATAAAACGGTTTTGGGAAAAATATATCATGATTATTTTCCTTACAATGTGGCCAAGGGCACCGTTGCTTACATGACGAGGGCGCTGGCTTATGAATTGGCTCCAAAAGGCATTTTTATAAATTCAATAGCTCCAGGCCCTGTTCTGAAATCAGAAGGATTAAGCGAAACGGAGTGGAAAAAAATAAGAAAAGAATCCATGATAAGCTATTCAATAACCGACGAGGAAGCAGTCATGGAATTTGCAAAATTAGTTTTATACTTATCGACAGCAAGGTCAACAGGATTTATTTATCCGCTGGATTTCGGTACTATATAAAAATTTAAACTTATCTCAGAAAATGGAACTGAAACTTATAAAGGAAAAAATACCAAAGGAGCTTTATGATATTTTGGAGAAAGAGATAACTAACCTTAGGCCGTCCCAGGAAAAATCAATAAATAAAGGTCTTCTTGATGGCAAAAATCTGCTGGTGTGCACTCCGACGGCTTCCGGAAAAACTTTGATTGCTGAATTGGCGGCGCTAAAATCAATAATAGAAAAAAAAGGAAAAGCTATCTATATTGTCCCATTAAAGGCATTGGCTTCTGAAAAATACAGGGATTTTAAGAGAAGATACGGCGAAGTTGCCAAAATTGCCTTATCAATCGGGGATATTGACTCATCTGACCCATATCTTGCGGATTATGATTTGATAGTCACAACGTCTGAAAAGCTGGATTCGCTTACAAGGCACCATGCGGCGTGGCTGTCAAATGTTTCTGTTGTAATTGTTGACGAAATTCATCTGCTGAATGATACGGAACGCGGCCCTACTTTGGAGATTCTTCTTACTATTCTAAAACAATTATTAAAAAATGTCCAGATAATAGGATTGAGCGCAACGATTGGAAATGCGGAAGAGCTCGCAGAATGGCTGAATGCAGACCTGGTTGTCGATGAATGGCGGCCTGTGAAGCTGCACAAGGGAGTTTATCTTGAAGGAAAGATTGAGTTTTATTAAGCTAGACCTAAGTTCTTCATTATAAGTTCAGAGTCAAATTTTTGCAAATCTTTGTACTCCTGCCCGACTCCGAGATACAAAATCGGCTTTTTTGTTACGTAAGAAACTGAAACAGCAGCGCCGCCTTTCTCGTCGATATCTGCCTTTGCAAGAATTATTCCGTCTATTCCGACCGATTCATTGAAAGTTTTTGCCTGCTCGACGCAGTCATTTCCGGTAATGCTTTCGCCGACAAATATCTTCAGATCTGGCTTTGCAACCCTGATTATTTTTTTCATTTCCGCAAGCAGATTTTCATTGCTGTGCATTCTTCCCGCAGTGTCAATAAGAACAGCATCAAAATTTTTTGATTTTGCGTGCTTTATCGCGTCAAATGCGACAGCCGCCGGGTCGGAGCCGTACGTATGCTTGATTAACTTGACCCCTATTTTGTCTGCGTGAAGCTGAAGCTGCTCGATTGAAGCCGCCCTGAAAGTGTCTCCTGCAGCCAAGACGCATGAAATATTTTTTTCCTTCAGCATGCTTGCAATCTTTGCAATGCTTGTCGTCTTGCCGCTTCCGTTAATTCCGAAAAACGCAATCACATACGGCTTTTCCGCCTTGTTTTTTATTTCTTCAGTAAGATTGAAATTGCTGGATTCGAATAATCCTTCTATAGAACTCCTTAATGTATCCTGAATCGTGTTTTCAACTTTCGTTCTTCTTATTGGCTTCTCCACCAATTGCTCTTTTAAATCATTCTTAATTTTCTCAATGACCTCTACGGCGACGTTGTTTTCCATCAGCGCCAGCTCCAGCTCCCAGAACAGGCTTTCAAACTGCTGTGCGTTTATTTTTGTTGTAATTATCTTTTCTTTTATCGTCGCAAAAAATCCTTTTCTCTCAGGCTCAGTGGTTTTTACCGGCTCTTCTTTTATTATTTTTTTAGCTTTATCTTCAAATGTTCTTTTTGGCTCTTCACGTTTTTTGGCTAATTCCTTGATTTCTTCTTTTTGAGCCGTTTTTGGAATTTCCCCGGATTCAGTTTTATGAGCGGGCTTTTCTTCAGGTTTTTTTATTTCATTTTCTTCTTTTTTTATTTCCTTATGTTCCGGTAATTTTTGCTTTTCTTCTTTTTTATGCTCAGGATGAGCGTGCTTCGTTTCTTTTATCGTATCATTTTTCTTTTCATCAGCTATTTTTTTTCTCTCTTCTGCGGTCAATTTTTTGCCATCATCATTAAGCCCTATTTTTTCTGCAGTTTCTTTTTTCTCTTCAGGATAATTTTCCACCTTTCCAACTATTTTTTCCTTTATTTTGGCGAAGAATCCTTTTTGCTCTTTAGGCTCTCCAGCCGGCTTTTCGACTATTTTCTCCTCTACCTTGCCTTCTTTCTCCACGCCTTCGGAAATCTTGGATATGGCGCTCTTCAGCTTGTCTTTCAAAAATTTAAACATTTTTTTCTTTTATTTTTTGGTTTTTTTTTAATTTTTATTATTAATACCATAAAAAATTAAAATCATGGCTTAAAATATGAAATTTGAAAAGAATTTTAATCACTGTGGCATTATTTTTTGGAGCGCCTGCTCTATTTCTCCCGCCCTGGCGGCCATTTTCCCGAGCTCGCTTACCATTCTTTCATGGATTTTTTTCATTTCCTCAATCTGTGCCTGGACAAGCTTCTTCGCCGATGCGCGGCCTTTCTGCACGACAGCGCCGGCTCCGACATTTACCAGGAGGTCAGAAGTGTCTTTTATCGCTGCCTTTACGAATATTCCTGAGCTTATGGGTACAAAAATTTCCATGCCGTTTTTTATCTTTTCAAGCTCATCGATGGCGCTGTTTGTTGATGCAGCTTCCATCAGCTGATTTGTAATTGCCTCCAGCTGAGCCTGCATCTTCTTGATGTGCTGATCCAGCATCTGGTATTCCATATACATTTCCTGCGCCTGTTTTTCGTTTTGTTCCATTTTAGGTTTATCCATCGTTCCGAGGGATTTTAATCCCTCATTGCATACATTTCCGCAGTGCTTTGGTAAAAGGTTGTTCCATATACATTTCCTGCGCCTGTTTTTCCTTGTCTTCCATTTTATTTGATTTTTAAATTTTTTATTTTAATTAATTTTTTGTTTTGGTTTATTTTAATTGCCTACACCTATTTCTTCAGGGGGCGGAACCCTTGTTTTCCTTGTCTTCCATTATTGCTTCATCTTCTTCTGTAGCTTTTTATACATTTCCTCGTAAACGACCCCCATCGGCAGCCCTTCATGGGTTCTTTTTATTGTTTCTGCCAGTATCGGCCCAACAGAAAGAACTTTGATTTTGCCTATCATTTTCTCCTGCGTAATTTCAATAGTGTTTGTAATGACCAGTTCCTTCAGCTGTGATTTTTTTATCCTTTCGATTGCAGGTCCCGACAAAACGCCGTGAGTTGCAAAAGCATAAACTTCCCTGGCTCCAAATTTTATCAGTATATTTGCGGCCTCTGTTATCGAGCCGGCTGTGTCAATCAGGTCATCCACAAGCACTGCTGTCTTTCCCTTTACATCGCCGATGACATTCTGCACTTCCGCAACGTTCGCCTCCGGCCTTCTTTTGTCGATTATGGCTATGGGCGCGTTCAGGACTCTCGCGTAGGACCTTGCCCGTGCGGCTCCTCCCGCGTCCGGGCTTACTATCACTATATCTTTCAGTTTTTTATCAATTATATAATCCAGAACATGGGGTATCAAATCAAGGTTGTCGCTTGGAATGTCAAAAAATCCCTGGACTTGGGCAACGTGCAAATCAAACATGATTACCCTGTCAACCCCTGCAACTTCTATCATGTTTGCGACAAGCTTTGCGGTTATCGGCTCGCGGGCTTTTGTTTTTTTGTCCTGGCGGCAATAACCGAAATACGGGATGACTGCAGTTATTTTTTCCGGAGAAGAGCGGCTTAATGCGTCTGCCATTATCAGCAGCTCCATGAGGTTGTGGTTTGCGTCTGCAGAGGTCGGCTGGATGATATAAACATCCCCTCCCCTCACGCTTTCCAGGATCCTGCAGTAAATTTCCCCGTCGCTGAAGCGCCTTATGTCCACCGGCGTCAGGGGAACTTTAAGAATTTTTGATACCTCCTCAGCGAGTTTCCTGTTCGCCGTTCCGGATATCAATTTTAGATGAAACTTTTCCAAAAAAACCACCTTTGATTGTGCTTATAGAATAATACTACCTTTAAAAAGATTTGGGTTTCAGTTGAATATTAGTCAGTAAGCCTGTATTTAACCATGACCCACGCTGCAATCAGCCCATCTTTCCAGTTAATTTTCTTGCCTTCCTCAAAGCTTCTTGGGTGGAAGCTTATGGGCATCTGGATTATCCTGTGCCCTTTTTTTACCAGCCTGCACATAAGCTCTATGTCGTACTCGAACCTGTTAGCTTTCACTTCAATATCTTTTAATATGCTGCTGCGAAAGAGCTTGTAGCACGGCTCGGCATCGGTAAGGCTTGTCCCGTAAAGAAGATTAAAGATGAAAGTAAGCCCCCTGTTGCCTATCCAGTGCAGCGGGTGCATTGTTTTTTTCCTTGGAATCAGCTTTGACTTTTTAGAGAATCTTGAGCCGAATGTTACATTGGCATTTCCTCCAAGTATTGGCTTGAGCAGCTTTTTGTAGTCATTCGGGTCATATTCAAGATCGGCATCCTGGAATATGATGAAATCCCCTGTAGCAGCCTTTATTCCCGCTTTTAAAGCAGCTCCCTTGCCCATATTCTTCGGCTGGAATATTTTTAAATAATTTCCTTTAAGCCTGCGTATTTCCTCCCTTGAGCCGTCCGTTGAGAAATCATCAACAATAATTATTTCTTTGCTGCAGTCCGGAAGCCCAACGCTTTCAACTTTTCTGACTATTTTTTTTATAGTAGCCTTTTCATTGTATACCGGAATTACGACTGATAGCTTGTTTTTCATTGAGACCAGCTGCTGGATTTATTAGCTTTCAATTAAGCCAATATAAATAGTTTGTTATGTTTGATAGGGGATACTGTTCAACAACAACACTTATAAATTAACACATTTTACCATTCTTGGTGGTATTATGGCAATAAAAATAATTAGGAGCATCGCCCCTGACTTTACTGATGAAAGGGGAGACATAATAAAGCTCCTGGATGATGGCAAAACAAGCATAAAGAGCATTCTTTTGATTACATGTAAAAAAGGCGCAATTAGGGCAAATCACTATCACAAAAATGATACCCATTATGTTTACATGCTTTATGGAAGCATGGAATACACTGAGCAGGATTTGAAAACAAAACAGTCCGAGACCGTCGTTGTAAAAAAGGGAGACTTGGTTTTTACCCCGCCCATGATGCCCCATGCAATGAAATTTTTGGAGGAGTCGGCGTTTCTTACTTTGGCAACTGAATCAAGGCATCATGAGCATTACGAAGAGGACACCGTTAGAATAAAAATAGTCTGAACTGATTTTTATGCAGGAACTTATAAGGAAGAACACATCATGCAGGGTATGCAAAGGGAAAAGCCTTCACAAAGTTATTTCACTTGGCCCAATGCCGCCTGCAAACGCCTTTCTTAAAAAGGAGGATTTGAGCAAATCCGAAAATAAATTTCCGCTTGAGGCTTATTTCTGCGATGGCTGCGGTTTTGTGCAGCTGCTGGATATTGTAAATCCCGAGCTTCTTTTCAGGGATTATGTTTATGTTTCGTCGACTTCTCCGGTTTTCGTGGAGCATTTCAGGCAGCTTGCTGAAAAATTAACTCACCAATTCAACCTCAAGAAAGGGGATTTTGTTGTTGATGTTGGGAGCAATGACGGAATTCTTTTAAGGCCGTTCAGGGAAATGGGGATGAAAGTGCTTGGAATAGACCCTGCAGAAAAGATTGCCGCGCTTGCAACTCAAAGCGGGATAGAGACTCTGCCGATATTTTTCGGAACTGAAGCTGCAAGGGATATTGCCAAAAAAAGAGGCAAGGCGAAAATAATTACAACAACAAGCGTTTTCTCCCATGTTGACGACCTCGATGATTTTATTTTGGGAGTGAAGGAGCTGATTGCGGACGACGGCGTTTTTATAATTGAAGTCTATTACCTGAAAGAGCTTCTTGAAAAAAACCTTTTTGATACTATTTACCATGAGCATCTGTCTTACTTTACGCTTAAAACAATGTCCAGGCTGATGGAAAGGATGGGAATGGAAGTTTTTGATGCCGACAAAACCGACACGCACGGCGGCTCTTTAAGGGCTTTTATACAAAAGAAAAACGGGCCACACAAAAGAACCGACAGTGTAAAAATTTTCCTGAATGAAGAAGAAAGAAAGGGCCTATCTGACATTTCAACTTACAAAAAATTTTCAGAAAAGATTGAGAGAAACAAGGAATCCCTTAGAAAACTGCTCAATGGCCTTAAGTCAAATGGAAAAACAATAGTTGGGTATGGCGCACCGGCAAAAGGAAATACCCTTTTGAATTATTTTGGAATCGGAACAGAGATGCTGGATTACGTCGTTGATGACAGCAAATGGAAGCAGGGGCTTTATACTCCGGGAATGCATATTCCAGTTGTAAGCTCGGAAAAATTATCGGAAAAAAAGCCGGATTATATTTTAATACTTGCATGGAATTTTGCCGATTCAATCATTAGCAAGGTTCCTGATTTTGATAAGTTTATACTGCCCGTTCCAATTCCGCAGGTTGTAAGCGGCACTGTAGAGCAGGATTTGAATTTAATATGCGAGGCTATACTCCCTGAAGCAAGGATTTTAGAGGGAAAAACGCTTCTTGTAACAGGAGGATCCGGGTTTATCGGGAGCTATATAGTTGCCGTGATGGAAAAATTGAATGGCAAATACTTTAAAGTGCCGTGCAGGGTTATCTCCATGGACAACCACATTGTCGGCAAGGGAAACAATCTTCTCAAGAAAATCGACAGCGAGCATATCCGGTATGTTACGCATGATGTTTGCGAGCCTTTTGATGTTGAAGGCCCAGTCGATTATATAATCAATGCGGCAGGAGTCGCTTCCCCGGTTTATTACAAAAAATTTCCGATAGAAACAATTGAGGGGACAATTTACGGGGTGAAGAATGCCCTTGATTTGGCTGGAAGAAAGGGCTCAAAAAGCTTCCTTTATTTCAGCTCAAGCGAGATTTACGGCGATCCGGACCCGAACTTTGTGCCAACGCCTGAAACCTACAAAGGGAACGTTTCTTCCATTGGAGACCGTTCTTGCTATGATGAATCAAAAAGAGTTGGGGAGACATTATGCATGGCATATTACAAAACTCACAATGCCCCTGTCAAAATTGTAAGGCCGTTTAATGTATTTGGGCCCGGTATGAAGGGAGTTGATTACAGGGTTGTTCCAACTTTTATAAGCCTTGGCTGCAGGGGGCTTCCGCTGACTGTGCACGACAAGGGCAACCAGACGAGAACTTTTTGTTATGTTACCGACGCAATAATCGGATTTTTTAAGGTTTTATTGTCGGAAAAAAATGGGGAAGTTTACAATGTTGGGAATGAAAATGATGAGATAAACATGAAGGCGCTGGCAGACATGATTGCAAGCGATGTTTTTTCAGGCAAAGTTAAGGTTAATCTCATAAAATATCCCGATAACTACCCGCAGGATGAGCCGAGAAGGAGATGCCCTGATTTGAAGAAGATAAAAGAGCTGGGCTATGGAGCCTCGGTTAGCCTAAAGACGGGGCTGAAAAGGTTCTACAAATGGTTCAAGGAGAACTCTTTCGAGGCATAAACTTATTAAATCCCTGAATTAGATGAGTTCTAGATGGAAAATAAAAAATTTAATTTTGCTGTTATCGGTGCGGGAAGGTTTGCTAAAAACCATATAAAAATTCTTCAGGAATTTAAGAACGTAAAATTAATTGGAATTGCAAGCCGGACAAAAAAAAGTTTGGGCAAAATTAATGGTTCTATTTCAAAGAATTCCGTCCTGACAACAGATACTTCCAAACTTATTAATGATAAAAATGTGGATTGTGTTTTGATAGTTACTCCCCCTTCAACGCATTTTGAACTGGCAAAAGCCGCAATCCAAGCCGGAAAGCATGTGCTTCTGGAAAAGCCAATGGTTTCAAATCTGGAAGAGGCTGATGAGCTGAGAAAAATTGTCAAAAGCCAAAATAAAGTTTTTATGGTGGCGCACCAGTACATTTACAATGATTATATCACTTATTTGAAGTCAAATATTCAGGAAATTGGAAAGGTTAGCTTTGTTTATGGCGAGCATTTTTATCCCGGCCCGATGAGAAATGACATAGGCTGCCTGTGGGATGCCGGAACGCATGTATTCTCTATTATACAATATTTATTCAACCCCGGCGGCATAAAAAATATCAGCGGAAATGGCATTGATATTCTTGGAAATAAACTTGATGATTTTACAGCATGCTCTATTGAATTTGAAAATGGATTGAAGGCTTTAATAAATGTTTCATGGATTTATCCTGAAAAATCAAGAAGGTTTATTTTATTCGGAGACAAATCTACAGCTGTTTTTGATGACCTGTCAAATGACGGCAAATTAAAATTTTATAAAGTTGTACCAAAAAACGCGCAAAACAGGTCAATTTATTCCAGTGATTTTGAAAAAATGCAGGTAACTCCTATAATAAAAAGTATTGATGCTAAAGATGCCCTAAAAAACCAGCTAAACCATTTTATTGGCTGCATAAAAAATGGAAAAGAGCCAGAAACTGGCATAGAAAAGAGCTATCAGATTACAGAATGGCTTGACAGGATTTCTGAGGATATAAAACTGCCGGGTTATAAATAAATTATTGCTTGGCAGCCGCTTCCGCTTTATTTTCTGGATTTTCTTCCTTCTTTTTTAGCAAAATTTGTATCTCTCCAAAAGGAGTTTCCTGGATCAGCTCAATTTTATTTTGCTGCGCCAGATGCAGCAATGGAATAAAAGTATGCACTTTATCGTCCCGTGATTCCGATGGCAGCAGCTTTGCAAAAGTCAGCTTTTCCTTTATCGTGCTGACGAAAAACGTCCTTATTTTGATGTAAACTTCTCGTATTATCTCGGTTATGTCTTTTTTCTTCTTGGGAGCTTCCATATTTAACGGGGGAATTGAATGAAGAAGCCTTCTTTTTTTGACTTCCAGCGCCCTTTCAAGGGCTTCGACTAAGTCATAGATTGAAACTTTTCTCTGCCTTGGCTGAGGGGTTCTTGGAATTAATGTTGGGATTTCGTCAAGCTTTGCTATATGGTTGGGCTCTTCAAATCCAAGCTCTTCCATTTCCTCTTCCACGCCCATCAGCAGCCTGTCAAGCTCGCTTAATTCCTCTCCGACAAGCCTGTGTGATTTTAATTTGAGGAGAATAGCCGCTGCCAGCAGGACCTTTCCTGAAATCCTGAAGTCATGCTCTTTAAGGCTTCTCAAAATCTCGATGTATTTCTGCGTTAATAAGCTGATGTCAATATCCCATGGGTCCATCTGCTCGCTTTTGACAAGGTCAAAGATGATTGTCTGCCATGTAATCTCATCAGTCTTTGACATGAGAAGGCCAAATATCCTGTCGTGCGGGTCCATGGGGATTTTTTTGGATTTAGTATATATAAAGTTATTTGTTGCAAACCGAAATCTATATAAATCAGCTTATCCAGGAAAACACAGGTTTGATGAAAAAGCCAAAGCTGTCGAAACACGATAGGTACGTGCTGGAGCTGAGCGACAAAATCAAGCACGATTATGATTATATATCTACGAATGTCCTCCTTAGGCATTCAAAGCGCTCTCTTGGGGAGATTGATATTGTTGCAAAGAAGGGCAACCGCCTGGATTTGTATGAAGTCAAGTGCTCTTACAGGATTGTGAAGGCGAGAAAGCAGCTGAAGCGCATAAGAAAGCACCTGAATTTAGACAATGTTAGAAGTTACTTTTACTGCGGAAATTCTAAGGTGCTGGTGACGGTTTGAAAATTTTATGAGATTAGGTAACTAAATTTAGTATTAAATCAATAAATTCAAATTTAGTATTAAATCAATAAATTCTTAGGGAGGGAATGTTCACCTTGCACTAGATGAATGATTAGTTGCCCTCCACCCACCCTGAGCTGTGGAACAATCTAGTGTAACATTTCAAAACATTTTTATACGTTACTTAAATTCAAAGTTCTTATCGGGCCCGTAGTCTAGTCGTCACCACGCAAAACTTCGTTTTGCTGAGTTTGCTTGGCTGCAAATGACGTCACCCTTACAATCTTAGAGTGATTTGAAAGGTGAAGGTCACCAGTTCAAATCTGGTCGGGCCCATTGCGCGAGTGGTCCAGTGGTCAAGATTCGGCCTTGCCAAGGCTGAGACCCGGGTTCGAATTTCGGAAAATCTATGATTTTTCGGACGCATTTCCCGGCTTGCGCATATTTTTTATTTTTAGAACAGTAAGATATATAAACGGAAATACGAATAGAGTTCTTAATATGTGTTTCGAGGTGAGACCATGGGATTTATAGAAATGAGGGAAGGATTTATCAAGAAGATGAAATGGTATGACTTGTCCCTTATAAAAGGGGCTGTGTTTTTCACCACGCTTTTTTTGATTACCGCGTGGGCGGGATTTAGGGACTTTGTTTTGGGATTTGCGTGGTATTGGCACCTTGTCATAGCGGTGATTTTGATGGTTCCGCTGCTGAAGAAAATGTTTTCAGATTAAAACCATTTTTATTTATTTATTTTTGCACTCAATGATTCTCTTTTCAGTGATTATGAAATCAACCGGAACATCGTGCTCTTCTGCCGGAATCACGTCAACAATCTGGAAATCAAAAGCTAGCCCTATTTTAACGGCTTTGGGAACTTTTTTCAGGAATTTGTCATAATACCCGAACCCGTACCCAATCCTGTGCCCTTCTGAATCAAAAGCGATGCCCGGCACCAATATCAAGTCAATGTTTTTGTAGGCAATTTTCATTATATCAATCGGCTCCAGAATTCCAAACTTTCCGGCCGGAATCAGGCTGTCAAAATCAATTACAATCGATGGTTCAATTTCCTGTTGAATTACTTTTGGTATGACTACATTTTTCTTTCCAAAGGATTTTTTAATCATATCGTGTGTATTTACTTCATTGCCAAAAGAAACAAACAGCATCACTGTTCTTGATTTTTTGTATGAATCAAGACCAAATAATTTTTCTTCAATACTTCTGCTTTTGCTGGTTACTTCTTCTTTCGGCAAAGAATTTCTTTTTTCCAGAATATTATCCCTTAGCTGATTTTTCATTTCTTGACCCCAATGAACAACCCCCTATCTTTCATTAATCCATTTTTCGAAAATCTTGCTTCAAGACCTTCTTTTTTCATTATTTTTAAAGTTCTGTCAATATCAAATAGTCCTAATTCATGCCTGTCAGTGAAGTGTCTGACTTTCTTGTTTTTTTCAGCTATCAAGTAGTGCATATCAATAATGGAAATATCATTTTTAATTCTTGAGATATTCAGCCTTGCAATTTTTATATTCTTTGAATCAAATGTAGCCATATGGGGCGTTCCGGCTCTAAAGTTTTTCTTTGTCAGCCAAGGCTCTATTATTAAAACCCCGCCTGATTTTAAGTGATTGGAAAAGTTATGGATTGCCTTTTCCAGGTTTTTGTATGTCTTTACATAACCAATGGAGCTAAACAATGACAAAATAACGTCAAATTTCTTGTTTAGGCTGAAATTAACCATATCATCTTTCTTTAAAAAAGTTCTTTTGGCACTCTTCCTTGCAATTCTCAGCATCCCTTTATTAACATCAATTCCGGTGCAGCTAAATGTATTCTCAAAATATTTTAAATGCTTACCGGTGCCGCATCCGGCTTCAAGGAGGTAGTTCCCTCCTGATTTTTTGTATTTTAAGATGAGCTTTCTAATTATGCCTGCTTCTTTTTTATAATCTTTGAAAGAATAAATCAAATTATAATATTTTGCCAGCTCCCTGTACAACATCTGTTTTTTCATTATAGAACCAAATTTAAAACAAAGAATAAAAGCTTTTCTAGTGCCTGCCTATCAAATCAGCTGTTCCTGCGCCTACAGAGGCAAGAACCGAAGTAACTGCTATCTCCTTGTACAATCCGTTTAGGTTGGTCAAGTCAAGCATGTTGAACAGGTAGAATACCACGATAACAACCACTATTGAAGTAAGATAAACAAACGTCGCCCTTTTTGGAAGGATTCCCAGCAACCTCTTTTCCTTTATATCCCTATATCCGGTCTCGTACATTAGAATTATAATCAGCAGATAGGAGAACAGGAACAGAACAGTGGCTCTCGTTGTTGTTATGTACTGTGCAATCGCTTTCCCGTAAATGAATCCGAAGTGCGCAACAACCCCAATAAACGCGCCTATAATTCCTTTGTTTAAATCTTTAACATTAAATTTTGCCATGGGGCTTGACCTAACTTCTTTCGATATCTTTTTTTCAAGGTTTTCCACTTTTTCCGCTTCTTCTTCAACTTTCTTTTCCTCTGCCATCACTTTAACTTCTTCTTTTTCTATCTCTTTTTCATCTTTCTGAATAGTCTCAAGCTTATTATCCATTTTCTTTTCTTCAGCCAGAATTTCAAGCTCGTGAAGTGTATCCTTTAGCGGAGCCGGTGAATCAGCCTGTTTTTTAGCTTCAGCCGGAGCTTTTGGCTTCTTAGTTGAGGATTTCCTGGGCTGTTTCTTAGAAATAGGATTAGCTTTGGACTTGCCTCTTTTTTTAACCATGATGGGATTTATTAAATAGATTATATTTAAAGTTTTTGATTTTATCCCCTAACTTCATATATATGCCTTATCCTTTTCTCGATTAATCTTTTTGTTCCGATATCTTCGCGGTGAAACACTTTTCCTTTGACAGATTTTGCCGCTTCTTCTGCTATTCTCTCGGCTTTCTCTAAATTATCAGCAATCCCAAGGCACCCGATTGCCCTCGAAGAGCTTAAATATAACCCATCCTCCCTTTGGTCGACTGATGCATAATACAACCTTGCATCTTTTGGAATTTGATTTGAGTTTATCTCAATCTTTGCATTTTTCACGGGGCTGTCAGGATAGCCTTTCGGAACTATATATTTGCATACGGTTGCCTTATTTTGGAATTTTATTTTTATTTTATTTAAATTTTGATTTATTATCGCTTTGCAGACTTCAACAAAATCAGTTTCCATAATCGGGAGAATATTCATTGTTTCCGGGTCGCCAAACCTTGCATTGTATTCAAGCAGCTTAATTCCTTCTTTTGTAACAATAAATCCGGCGTACATTACTCCCTTATAATATTCTCCGGTCTCTTTATACAATGCCTCGGCAACTTTTTGCGTTATTTCCAGCCCTTCTTCAACATCTTTTTTTGCCAGGAACGGAAGCAGGTGATTTTCGCATGAGTAAGAGCCCATTCCGCCAGTGTTTGGTCCGAAATCATTTACGAATGCTCTTTTATGGTCCTGCACGGGCGGGGTTGCAACAACAGTTTTTCCGTCGGTTAAACATTGTAAAGAGAATTCTTCACCTTCGAACTTTTCTTCTATAATCACTCTTGGATGAATTTGTAGAACTTCATTGCAATAATCTAAAGCCTCTTTTTTTGTCTGGAAATGATCGCCCTGGACTTTTACTCCCTTGCCACCGGTCAACCCGTCCGGCTTCACAACGCATTTATCAATTGAATCGAGAAATTTTTTCGCATTTTCTATGTTATTTTTATCGAAAGACTCGAATTTTGCATTTCCCCTTATTTTGTATTTTTTTAAAATATTTCTTGTAAAAGATTTGCTGGTTTCCAGCTGCGCCAGTTTTTTTGTCGGGCCTACTGAATTAATTCCAATAGAGTTTAGCAAATCAACGGCTCCGTTGTTCAATGGGTCTTCCGGCCCGATGAAGGCAAAATCCGGCTTTATTTTCTGGGCATAAGATTTTATTTTTTCCAAATCATTGTATCCGCCGATTTCAAATTCATCAGACAAAGAAACAATTCCAGGATTTTTTGATTTGAGGTAAGAAAATAGCTTGGCATCTTTGTTTCTTTTAAACGCTTCAGCTATTGCATGCTCGCGGGCGCCGTTTCCAATAAGCAAGATTTTCATGAAATCACACTATACGGTTTGGCTGCATTGTTTATATAATTTGTTGTTGTGAATTGTATTAATTACAATATGGAAAATTATTAAAAATATAAAATGCGAAACATTTATATAAAACTTGATGCCCTCAAGTTATATGGGGGAATTATGGCAGACGAAGCAAAGCACCAATGCGGCATAGCTGCCGTCTACATCAAGCCAAACGGCGACTCTTCCAACCGAGCTCTGTTCTATCTTTACAAGCTTCTTCTAAACCAGCAGAATCGAGGGCAGTTAAGTGCTGGCATCACGACTTTTAACCATCAAAGAATGCAGGTTCTTGACACTTATAAAGACCTGGGGCCCGTGAATGAAGTTTTCAAGACAAGCGACAGGGCGCAATCGTTGGAAATTTTCAAAAGATATTCTGGCAATAAGGGAATTGGGCATGTAAGGTATGCAACTTCCGGAAGCGAGGACAGGGGCCTGGCACAGCCGTTTGAAAGGCACCACGGGAGAAAATGGAAATGGTTTTCCTTCTGCTTTAACGGCAACCTTGCAAATTATGCAGAGCTTAAAAAAAACCTGCTGGAGAAATCCGATTACCACATTATCCATGAAACTGATACAGAAATTTTGATGCATTATATTTCCCGGGAGCTCAAGGGCTCAAGCCGGCCGAACCTGGTCAAAGTCTTCACAAGGCTGGCGCAGAAGATTGACGGGTGCTTTAACATCGCTTTCATCAACGCCTTTGGCGAAATGATTATTCTTCGGGACCCCCACGGATTCCGGCCGCTTGTTTATGGCTGGAAAGACGACATGTTCCTTGCTGCTTCTGAGTCAAATGCTTTAATCAACTGCGGTGTAACTGAGTATAAGCACCTTCCCCCAGGGCATTTAATTTACATAAAAAATGGCGATGTCAAGCTGATAAAATATGCTGAAAGCCCAAGAAAGGCGCACTGCATGTTTGAATGGGTTTATTTCGCAAATGTGAGCTCCGTTCTTGACGGGCAGTCTGTTTATATAACAAGAACAAACCTCGGAAAAGAGCTTGCGAGACAGGAAAATAAAAAAGTGAATGACAGGGATTATGTTGTTGTTCCGGTGCCGGACACCGCAAAAGCGGCAGGCGATGCGATGGCATATGAATTAAAAGTTCCTGCGGCGGAAGGGCTGATAAGGAACAGGTTTGTCGGCAGAACTTTCATTGAGGGCGCCGGCCGTGAGGACCGAGTTCAAAGCAAATATACTGCGCTTAAAGAAATATTAAACGGCAAAAAAGTTATTTTGGTTGATGACAGCATTGTCCGCGGCTCTACCACAAAACAGCTTGTTAATTACGTTAAGAAAGTCGGAGGGGCAAAAGAAGTTCACGTCCGTGTTTCATGCCCCCCTATCAGAGGCCCCTGCTTTTATGGAATTGATATGTCAACCGTTTCTGAGCTGATTATTCCGCGGTACGAGAAAGGGCCAAGAACCGGAGAAGTTTCCAAAGAAGTTGTCGGTAGGATGGCGAAGGACCTGGGTGCGGACTCGGTTGAGTACCAGACAATTCAGGGACTGGTAAAGAGTATAGGCAAGCCGGCAAAAGAGCTTTGCATGGCGTGCCTCACGGGAGAATATCCAACACCCTGGGGAAAGAAATTGTACAAGAAAGCTTGGGAAAACTACAAGAAGGGAGTTAAGGAAAGGACTTATGCTTGCTGATTACACATTTTTTATTGATGCATTTATTTTTCTGAATTTCTCTTAAATTTTTAGGTTTATTAATCTTCAAGAATTTTGATTATTTTCTTTCAAGTACTTCAATAACTTCTCCCAACCTCCCATATTCACTTCTGGCTTCGGTCTAGCAGTACTTCTATATGTGTAAAACACAAAATAATCAAAACCTATTGTTTCCTTTGTAAATCTATTTGTCCAAGATTGTTGCTCTAATATTGTAACGTATGCACAATTTATTTTATTGTTTTTTTCAATAATTCTATGATATTTTATTAATATAGTCCCTAAATCTGTAGTGCCGCCATATTTTATTTCAAAGACAAAAATTACATCTTCAGGATTATAAATTATTAAAGAGTTATTAACGTTTTTCCTAAGAACAAGTAAGTCCAATTCATTGGGTACACCTTTAATATAAACATCCCGGTCACTTACGTTAAAACCTTTAGAAGAAAGATACTTTCTTAGAACTTGAACAGTTGCAGCTCCTTTAAATTTATTACAGGAACAACCCATACTATTAACAAAATCCTCGATTTCTTGAAAAATTAACTCTTGTTCATTCAAAATTTCTTCGTTTGAGTATTTTGTCATTTTTCTATAGATATTTTCTCAATAATTCATTTTCTTACCATATTGTAATTAATTAAATCCCTTTAAACTATTTACTCATAAAACCTAAAGCCATATAAATATGTTTCCACGTGGTTTTTCAAATGAAAGCCGCAACAAACATCACAATTTTGAGGAATAAATCACTTAAACCAGAGCTTACAAAAACCCTTAAATCAGTTTTGAATTCCAAAATATTGATGTCCATTCAATCATCTGAAATTGAGGATTTCTTTAATGAAACTGACTGCCGAGCATATAAAATAAAGTATA